>Ga0065711_1004033_pt1 | contig 25290 bp, 14 predicted proteins | sample Hoacrofraction12_FD_59098 | JGI IMG/M metagenome (GOLD analysis project Ga0065711, IMG submission 59098) | Hoatzin crop microbial communities from Cojedes, Venezuela - Epithelial fraction 12 v2 (version 2) | ecosystem: Host-associated > Birds > Digestive system > Esophagus > Crop | place...
ACTGCTGGCTCATGGTCAGCTTGTCATCCACCAGCACACCCAGGTCCCTCTCCGCAGAGCTGCTCTTCAGCAGGTCCACCCCAAGCCTGCACTGGTGCATGAGGTTGTTCCTCCCCAGGTGCAGGACCCTGCGCTTGCCCTTGCTGAACTTCATCAGGTTCCTCTGCGGCCAACTCTCCAGCCTGTCCGGGTCTCACTGAATGGCAGCACAGCCTGCCGGTGTATCCACCACACCTCCCAGTTTGGTGTCATCAGCAAACTTGCTGAGGGTACACTCTAACTCTTCGTCCATGCCATTCACGTAGAAGTTGAACAAGACTGGGCCCAGTACTGACCCCTGGGGGACACCACTAGTTACCAGCCTCCAACTAGACTCAGCGCTGCTGGTGACAACCCTCTGAGTTCTGCCATTCAGCCAATTCTCAATCCACCTCACATTGTTTTCATGCTTCATACAGCTGGGTGAAGTCTGCTTTTCTTTTTTATTTTTTCTTTTTCTTCACATCTTAAGCAATCACAAGAGCGCTTGACCGACAAACTCCCCGCAGAACAATGCTTTGTTGGATCTGGGCACCAGCTCTGCCCTCAACCCACGGCCCCGGTCTACCACTTGCCCGAGCCTTTCCCCAAGACCGAGTGCCACCGTTCTGCACCAAAATCGTCGTTCTGACCATATGCTTGTATTTCCTTTGGCCAGACAGAACCCACCTATATTTTCAACACCAAGACTCTTGGTCAGCCCTCTAATGAAAATTAAACAGCTTGTAATAGAGGCTCGTACATGTATTTTTCAGGGCAAGTTAATGGAAATTATTTGGGTGCAAGAATAAAAAGGTTGAATTCGTTCGGCTGCTTGGAGAAGGAAGGGGAATGCAGCGCGCGTAAGGGAGTGAGGGCTGCGCCGGGCTTGCAGACCGCGCAGGGCCACTGCTGCGTTAACATTTGCGCTAGGTATTCTGCTGCGGACCACACATTTCTCTTCCGTTTGCCTGAGCAAACTGTCATTACGGGAATGGGTACTGGCTGCATCAGGGTATTGGCTCTCTGCTGGCTGTCGGAGCGGAGAAAGCGCTCGCTTAGGTGATTAAATGCTTCCACGTCTGCCGGAAAGCGCTCTGTGCGCTGCGGTAACAGCGGCCGATGCAGCAGGAGTCGCGCCGGGCTTAATCCTGCTGGGACGACACCAGCGCAGAGCTGGAAACAATTAACCATCGAAACGAGTATCCTTTGCGAGGCAATATTATCACAGCGACGGCTCCACAAGCTGTTATCTCAGTGGAGAACATGCTCTTCTGCTTTCTGCAGCAGGTTGTTTTGAATCGATCCAGGCTCATTAAATGAGTTTTGAAGCTGAAAAGCACCGAAATCCATCTGAAGCATCATCTATGTTGCAGGCAGCGCTAGGTTTTCCGTGTTTCAGAGAGAAGGCAGGAGTGTCTCCGGAAAGAAAATAGCAGATGTCCCTCTCGTCCAGCACTTTCTGTTGTCAGCAGCTACTCAACTATTTTTTGAATCTGCAGCACCAAGATAATTTGCCAGGCTGGATGCAGCTGAGGGAGCGGAACTCAGAGGGACACAGTGAGTGTCCCATCACCTAATAATCCAGAATATGACCCGTGCTAATGAGTGGTACAGGGGAGAGAAGTGGGGTTGTCACGCCATTAGCCCCTTACCCTTATTTTTTTGTCAACGCTACAGAAATGACAGTTACAGGGAGCTTGCTGACCTCTGAGTCAACTTTTGGCATGTCTTGGTATTTTTTGGCAAGTGCCAAAAGATGTGAAAAGGTACAGGTTTGGTTTATATTGTAAAAGGTTAGAAAAAAAAAAAAGAGCTGACTAGCTTGACATCAGTGTCAGGCAATCTGTTAACATGAGAGAGCTAAAAACGGGGTGCAGTCAGTAAATGATTGAAAAAACAATGGAGAAATTATTGACAGCCAGTGTAAGCAACAGAAAATAAATCTTGTGAAACCGAGGCAGAGACTAGATTTTATCTTCGATCCAATCCCAAACTCAGTGCGTTTAAGTTTATTCAAGCAGTGACGGATCGCGGTCTGCTGGTGGGCGCTCCCCGGCGGGTAGCCTGCCCGGGCTGCTCGGCACCTGGGTTGGCAAGCGGCCACAAATCCAGGATTCCTCAACCTCCGTCAGCCCCGACAGGTTCGAGGGCTCCGAGACGCCGTGGGTGGCTTATTCCTCAGGATCCGCAGCTCGCTGCCTACCGAGCAGCTGGCTGCCTGCCAGGCCTGGCTTAAAAACCTTTCAGCAAAACAGAGTTTTGCTGCTTTGGGGGTGTGAGCCAGTGGAAGGACGTTGCAGGGCCGGGCAGGCTTCGGCAGCGAGAGGAGAGGGGAGGGCACCTGCCAAAGGCCCTCAGGAGCAGCCGTCGCCTGTCACGCAGAGTGTTTTCGTGTCTCGCTGGATAGCATTCTGAAGCAAGCAGCTAGGGAACAACGGTTTTATCACCGCCCAGCAGCCACTTGTTGAGTTGGACTTGCTCTGGAGGTTTCAAACTCTTCTTCCCTCCAGGACTAGTTCAAAGCAGAAAGCTAAACTTTTTCCATAGGAAGGAGGTTCTCCAACACTTAAAGATTTTAAATGCAACGTTTAAGGAAGATATGGAACTGCTTGAGCCCATGACAACGGGATGGATGCAGATATTGCTGAGCAATGTCTTATGACTTAAGTCAGACAAAGAATCAGCCTAGAGGCCACTACATTTTAAAGGCATAACTTCTCAGCATTTTGAGATGGTCTTCATATTTTTCACGTTTCCCAAAATGCATCATCTACGTTTCAGAGGCTCTAAACAAATAAACTCTGTTCCACGATGAGGGCGAGAAGGAGCCAGGAGGTGTTGCTCACAGAATACCACAGAGTTTGCCTTCAGTGTGCCTTTGAAGTCACAATTCCTACCAGCTCACCATGTGATAGCAGCACCTTTTCCTTATTTTTTTTTTAACGCAGCCTTTGGGAGCTGGGGGCTTGGTGCTGAGGAGCAGCCACCCTCCTAGGGACTATGTTTTCAGACCTGCCGCGCTGGGCTCTTAACAGGCAAGGACTTGAAAAGGCAGCTGATTAACTGCAGTGGCTGCATTTTTATTTAAAGGAGCTATTAAAATAATTGTTTTCCTTCTGAGAGGACATCTTCAGTAACACTTGTAACAGGTGCCCGAGGCAGAAGACAGGCAGTGTTTTTACGAAATCAAGTAATAACAAGTAGGAACTAGCAATTTCATGAGCGGTCGGACTTACGAAGTCTAATTTCTGATGGCTCTTTCCTCTGTTGATTTTCTGATATATAATAATAAAGCCAAGTATCCGTTAGTCTCTCAGTGGGGTCACTAATTTGGATGTCTCTGTTCTACGTAGCCATCAATTTTTGTGGCACCGATAGGAACTCTGTATTTTTTGAGACATTTATCGTCTCTATCAAATTTACTTGAAATTAGCCTGCATGCTAGTAAAATCCCTGGGGAGGGGATGACAAGCAGAATAGCAGAGAACACCACCTTCGCATGAGTTTTTTCTTAGGAATCCAGTGTCTATGGTGTGAGCTCTTTTTCCTGTCAGGCATTTTATATGGCTGCCAAACTTGTTGCAAAAAGATTAAGTGATGTCACCGGTGCTGGGTTGCCAAGTTACGAGTGTCAAATCCTACAGAGAAATACAGTCAGAAGGGCGAGCAGCAGTGACTCATCCTTATACCTTGATTAGGGCTTCTTTTTTGGTTGGTGTTGGGTCTGAAACCCAGACCTCTCCCTCCCACAGAAGATCCCAACAGCTGGCCCACCGCTTTCTCTCGCCAGTGTGTGGTGGGATGGCTCATCCTGGAGGGAAGTGAGAGGACCCCGTGCTAGAGAGAACATTCTCTGGCAGAGCTTTAGATGTGGTTTCCAGTTTCCTTTGACAGCAGGGGAATTTAATTCCCGTCCTCTACATCTGAGGTGATACTGTTAATTACTCAGATATCCCTTGGGTCGCAGGGCCAGAAAGGAATTAAAAAACCTGGTTCTTCCTTCAGCCCAAGCAGAGTCACCAAGGCCGTGCTTAAAGAAGCTTGCCAGCTCAGGGCCTCCAATGCTGGCATCTCCTGAACTTCCCAAATGAGAGGCATGGGATGCACCAGACCTCTGTCACAGCTAAGGTTTTCTTTGAGGCCCGGTCTGGCGAGACCCTTGTAAAAATGCCCCTGAATCGCTACTTTGTGATTTTGGCAGGGGAGAAAGTCAGAAGTTGTGACTTGCGAGCTGGGTGTCTAAGCTCTCACTCAGGACAAGCTTTCAGTGGTTCCACTCAGAAGCAAGCATCAAGTGGATTTTTGTGAAAAAGGTATGGGCAACGAGATTTTTAGACACCTCGAGAACCAAGCAAGAGGAGAGGGAAGGTCAGCCGGCAGGCTGGGAAGGGATGTTCAGTGTGATGTTCAGCACTTCACACAGCTCTTCGGTTATCAACAGATGGACAGCCAGCCTCTCAAACGTCGCCTCTCGTATAGACCTCTTACCCTTCAAATGTCTTTAGGAGGTGCCTCTTGGTGACAGACAGGGATTTAAAACGCAAGCAGGTCAGCTCACTAATTTGTAGTGAACCACAGAATTCATGGGCAGTCTGTTTCACTGCTCCTTTCGAAACATTTGCATTTCAAAAGCAGCATAACTTGTTAATGTTTAGTGCCAGAAATAACGATAAATATTGAGGCATACCTCCTGATCGTTATGTTGTTTCACTGAATAAATTATTATTTAACATTATTTGTCATTTATACCTTATTGTAGTTACTAGATTATCTTCTACTTCATGAAGAGTTAAAACATAATTAATTTTCTTGTTAACAAATTTTAAAGAAATGTTAAAAAAAAACCATTTCATGTTTACTTTTGACTTTTCAAAGAGTTTCATGAACTTTAATTAGTGAACTCCTACAGACAGCTTTTTAACTCAGAGTGATTCTGCAGTTACTGTAGCAGCCAATGCAATTCTGCCAGGACTTAAATACTACTTTTAAGTTCTGCTGTTTGGGGGGTCTTGCTTTTGGGTTCTTTTGGTATAAAAACTTAAGAGCTTAGTCTCTGCTTCTCATTCACATGAACTGTTGTACTTCAGACCCTGAAATTATTTAGAGAGAGAAAACCTGGACTATTCGTTCTCCTGATTTTCTCAAACATAAGGAGAGGTCAGTCAAGACTTTGTGTTGTTTACTTGTGCTAAGATTCATTTGTTTCCTGTCTCTGCCTCTTCATCTGTAAACTTCTGTTTGTTAAGAAGAAAATAAACCACACAGTAGAGTGAAATTTTCCTTTAGTCCCAAATTCTCAGAGGAGATCTGCAGAGGACAGAGCCTCAGTATAAAGCCATAGCTCTGCTGAGGATCAAATCACTGATTTATGAAACAGTAAATGCATTGTTTAAGACTTTTCACACAAAACATAGCATCTTGTGTAAATGAGCAACTCTGCACTACTCTCTTGAGAAAATCTGTCCCTCACATTTCAAGCCCTGTGCCAACAATTAAAATTATTTCATGACCTCAGCCACTCCCAGCAGACTTTGAACTTCTCTGAGGAACCTCCCTGACAAGTGACACCTAGCTGCCTGATCATCACATCTTCTGTGAAGGTTTGATCCATTTCCCCTAAAGACAGAGGAAGGATGCCCTGAATGATTCAAAAAGGGTGCTCTGCTGGTTTACACGAGCAGGTAGACCTGCGCTGTTGATGGAGTTGACTCATGTGGTTCTCCATTTGAGAGTCAGGTTTGTTCAAATGGGAGCATAAAGAAGGTAGGGAAGCAGGACCATATAGAGGTCTTCATCTAGAACCAGGTCCTGTAGGATGGCTGCTTGAGGAGACAGGTGAACTCAGGTCAGCAGCATCTGCGGGAACTGGCAGCAGAGCATCTGAGTGATACTGGACCACTGGAGGACAAGCAAGTCCCTGAGCACCTGGAGATGAACACCACCCAGATCTTTAAAACAGAAAATGAAGGACCCGTTAAATCTAGCTTTGATCCCTGGAAAGACCCTGGCACAAACATGGATTTTAAGTGCTTGGAAGACAATTAGGTGTTCAAAAAACCCACCAGAGTGGCTTTACCAAACTCGCTTTTTTCTTCGACAGGGCAACTGGCTTGAGGGATAGAACAGAAAAAATTAATGACAGAGAGGGTGGAAGAGAGTATGCTTGCAAAGCTTGTGGGTGGCACCGAGTCAGAAGGCCTGCAAGGACTTTGGTGGGTTAGATCAAAATTCAAAACAGCCTTCACAGATCAGAGGGGTGTTCCAAAACTGAGAAGATGAGTTCTGGTGGAGACCTAGGGAGGAGAAATCCACAGCATCCATTCAAAGTGAGCAATAACCTAGCCACAGAGGGGGCAGGAAAATCTCAACAACGTAACAGGAGTCAGCAGGGTGGCCCATTAGGTAGAGACCAAAGGCTGTTTCTAGCTGATCTCATGAATCCTAACAACATGATTAGGAAAATAGCTATGCAATGACACAATTACTGTCAAGAACATGATGCTTAGAACCACCATACCAAAGTATTGATGAATTACTGCCAGATGCTATACAAGTTGCAAAATCCAAACAGTTGCCCCAAAACAAAACCCACAGCCCTGAAGTGCTTCCTGTTTTAAGCCTAGATCCTAGTCCTTGCTTATGCCAAGTAATACATACTGTGATAAATGGCCTAATTGGAATCACGGGGACTATGAAGTACTGCTGGACAGGCATAAAGCTTGCGTAGCCTGGGGTGAGGAGTTTGCTTCCTAAATAAGGGCTTCAATTACATAAGATGTCAGAGTGGTTCTATATGTGACGTTATGGCCGAGGCCACGTCCACAGCTCCAAACCTCATTCTAGCCCAGCGTCATATGCTTTGGAGAGGCATTCCCAAAGTTTGAAGAGCCATGAGGAAAAATCGCTGTCACCACCTTACATGAGCTTCTGTGTTATGTCAACAACACGAGCTCCCCACGCACCTCAGGACGTTCATTCCTATTCACCTGTATATTTGTTAGCATGACTCGACATGAAAACAGCACAGCAGATACTGGTTGGCTGTAATTTCTATGCAAACACTGTTCTGAACATTGTGGGACTCCTGGTTTTCCTGTTATGGATTCTCAGACTTTACTGTGGTTCAGGAACGGCTCTCAGCACCTTCTGCTGCAAAACCAGTCTCACCAAGTATCCTGAAATCAGTTTTTAATCCTTCTCCCAAGTGTCCAGAAGCACGCAGTTGATTAATTCTGATTTCACACTGCAGATAGCCATGTCACACACACACCCCCTTGCCAGCCAGTACACGAGTCACATTCTTCCCATGTTAGTCATGGAGCATGTCTGCCTTTAACCCACACAGTGGCAGGCAATTACGGGACACACGGTGCTCCTCCTATGACTCAGGAGACGTTCTTGTGTCCTGACCTGCAAGGTGCCGGGAGTCCCTGTCCTGCCACCTACAAAGTGACGCTGGGATGATGGTATCTCACCAGCATGACTCCTAAGACAGGACAGAAGGAAGATGGGACATTCAGCGGGGACAACAAGCTCAGACAAATGGTTGGATGAATAGCTCGCCTAAGCTGACTAAGGCCCCATCTCAGTGGTGCCAGTTACTGAATCTGACTGTTTCTTATGTGCACACACATGTGAGCTGTGGCAGTCACACACCTCCGGGAAGACAAACACTGCTCCTTCAGTATATGTGTACCATACTGCCATCCCAAACTGGACGTGAAATTGCTCCACACTTAATATAGGGCCGCCTGCATGGTGACCTTCCTGCCTTGGGCTTCAGGGTGTCAGGTACCTCCATTCGATGTGCTGATTCCCTTGGCCTGCCTGACATCCAACAGTCCTGGGCAATGTTGTGAAGCTGCCCACAGCTGACCTCTCAGACCATTAGATTTGCCAGGTATGAGTTACCCAAACTAAGCAAGTAGTTGCTATTAGGTGCACTATCACCTTCATGCTGCACAGGGATGGGGAGACTGATTTTCAGCAAACCAAGACATCACTCACACTATATTTTGTTTTTCCCCTGCAGCTTTTTCCATTTCATTTCACTGCTTTCAGGCATTACTCCTAATAGCATAGGACAGTAGGGTTTCAGAAGGCAGGTTAAAGGAGAACTTGGTATGGTATCCAATTATTTCAGAGAACTTCAATATAGAGATTTGCTATCACATCAGTAGGTGGGACCCGAGCCTGCTGTTGCATGCTGTGCGTGAGGATCTGCCATCTGCACTGCTCTCGTCAAACCCAACTTTCTCCAGTGTGATTACAACTAGTGGGACAGTAGGGGATTGCCCAACATGAGGACTGGTATCAGCATGTGGCCTTCACAGGGTGCATCTGAGATAGGCAGCCATGCACACTAACAGTTGGCAGGGACCCTAAATTGCATTCATATCAATTGATCTTGATACCATCTGGTTCTGAAAGGGCTAATTCTGCCAAAGACAAATACTCGAGGGTTCTCACTGTCTCTGCGGTGGTTTGAAAAGAAACGGGGAAGGAGTTTTGCTCCATCTCTATTCTTTTGTCCTCACTGCTTTTAGATAGGGTGACACAAATTTGCAGATTCCCTTTGAATTTAATCTGGTAATTGTTGAAGGCACAATGGTGACTCTGTATCGCAAGAACAAATCATGAAAGAAACATTGTTAGAGAAGAAATCTGTCGAATCAGGGAAGCCACTGCATTTGCTCCTTCGTTAAGCTCTGCATTTCATTTGGTTTCGCCGGGCAGAGGCTCTGGCAGGTGTAAAGTGGGGTGCACTGGCCAGCAGAAACATTCCACCAACTTACTCCAGGATCAGAAGCCAAAGTAAATACTCAGCGACAAGTTGTCTGAGGTGTTTGCAAGTCCCTCAGCCGTGCCGGAGGCATTCTTCCCCTTGGATTGCAGGAAGGGTTAGAGACTCCCAGAAGATCAGGCCAGGAATGGTGCATGAAAAGAAAAAGGCAAGACAAGAATTGGTGTTGCCTTAAATCAAGTGGGGGAAAACACCCAACCAAAAAAGGAAAAAAAAAACCAACCAAACAACAAAAAACAACACCCCATTATAGAAAGGTCAAAATAGGTCTCTTTCCCATGCTCTGGGAAGTTCTCAGCACATTTTCTAACTCATGCTTTTAAACCAAAATGTTCAAAAATATTACACCAAGTAGTTTTGTTTTCCAGAACTGGAACATTCAATAAAAAGTCAACTATATTCTTGATTTTAAATGTTGAACTCAGCTTTAAAAAAAAAAAAAAAAAAAAAAAAAAATCTTAGAAAAATGGAATATCCCAACAAAATTTCCTTCATTAGAAAAAGCCCCCTTGTTAAAAGTTTCAGACATTTGTGATGCCAAACAGTTGTTCCAAGCTCACTGTTAAAAACAAACCAAAACAAACCCCAAGCTTTTAAGGATTTATTTCAAAAAGGCTTTAAAAATCTGTAATATGACTGATCTACACTGTTACAGGAACCAGCTGAGAAGAGGTTCACCTCAGTACACTGTGTCACTTTGTAGGGTGAGATATTTAATACTCACTTATGTCCGTCTTTGGATGAAGCACAGTGGCTGTCCACAGATGAGATACCCAACACTCTCCATGCCTCTGTTGCCTGTGGCTTCACTTGACAGCTCTCTGACTCATAGGAGGGCATCACAAGAGGCTCATAGTCAGGGCCACCGAGAGGCATTTAAGATCTAGGAGCAAATTATCCAGGAGATGCTATTTTCTTCACTTCTCACCTTCTGTGCCACCTATTTTGCTTCCTCTTGGCATCCACTCCTGCTCTTTAGAGCTGTTTATGACTTGGAGCTGGCAGAGGCAGAGGAGAAGCAGCAAAGGCTGAGCTGGGCGAGGAAGTTTCTCTCGGCAGCCAGTTGCCTTAGTTTTATCACCTCTTCACAGCCCTGCTCAGAAGGCTCTGCCAGCCCACTGCTGTGGGTTTTTTGTTCTCACTGGCAGCCAAGAGACCCTTCCCCATGCCTCCGAAACGTTAAGGCTGTGTTAAGATTCAAAGTCAGTTCTAGGTTTGCTGAGATTAGAGAGGGGCTCTCATTTCTGGATGCAAAAGGAGAAAATCTGTCACTCCTAATCATGGTGTAGTTATTATCATTAAGTCTATTATTAAAACCAATGTAATATTAATAAAATCCTTAAATGTGTTCAATTTCAGCTGAAAATTCTGAGCAATCTTCCCCATCCCAAGTATCTCCATGAGAGTGGTGCAAGCCCTGGGACAGGGGTCCAGGGAAGCTGAGGAATTGTCATCCTTGGAAGAGATTTAAAACTCAACTGTACCCGTTGCCTTGGTAAATAGGAGCTGGGGGAGAATTTGGTGAGCTGCAGACAGCACGGCTGTGAGAGGGAGAGGAAGGGAACAGTGGATGGATAGTATGGGACTGGTAGGTTTTTTCTCCATTCTTGGCAGATCTGCAGGGATAATTATCCCATTTTAAGCTGATGAAGTAACTTACAGCGGTATGTTATTTCTGACAGTTAAAGAATATATGTGATCTAAAGTGGATCAAAAAAACAGGCAAAAAATCCTCAGCCATCTGATCTCAAATAATTAAGACTTGTTTTCTGATGGTACAGGAAAGGAGATAGTGGTTTGTTAATACTGTACAAGTAAAGCCACAAGTCCTGAGCCAAAGCTCTGTTGAAAAGGTCCAGCCGAGAGACTTCCTAGTCAAGCAGAGGTGCCTTCTCTGAGGAAGGAGAAACAAGGCAGCCTTCAACCAGCAACATCACAGAGGTTTCATTCGCTGTCACTCTGCATGTTACACGGGGTTAATTTTAAGAGACAAAAAACTGGTGGACTTTTTTTGCCAAATAGGAAGTTTAATCAGAACAATGGAAGCGAAGAGAACTCAAGGGAATTATTCATCTTGTAAATGGAATTTGATTTTCTAATGCAAAGAGCAAGCTTTAATTGCAGCAAATCGAAACAATAGCGCATTTCCTTACTAAAAAATTTGAGGGTTTTTTATTGCTATGATTAGCATGCAAAGGGGATGTGTGTGCTTAGGAGGCCTAGCAATTATAGTAGAGTTTAACTTCAGCCAACCACTTTGTAAAAATTACCATAATTGACAACAGGAATATTGTCCCTTAACTTACTTCTCTTAAGGACCGAACACAGATGTGTGTATAGTCATTGTGTGATATACTACATTGGCACAGAAAGGGACAATTACCTCTACCAGAAGAGAAGTGACACAAATGGACCTCCATCTCCCACAGTAGATAGGATCTGCCATCCCTCAGAAGACAGACATCAAATACGAAAGTCGCATTAAGATTCTGCTCAATACTGGATGAAAAAGTTTGTGCTAGGCGGCGGTTATTATATTTGGTAACATCTATAATAAATAATGAGATTATGATTAATTGCATTAATAGAATAGCCCAGGGATCAGGGATCAACGCACATGATACGATCTATCACTCTGGCCAGGTTTTTAGATTTAAAATATCCACAGTTTATTCCATAGCTACACTCTTCTGCACTTTCATGGTCACATCACAGGCTGGGAACACATGTACTGGTTCCTGGCATCACTTCTGGAAAGAGAGGTTCCAAAACTTTAAGAAACTGAAGAAGTAAACTCCCACACTCCCGTGAAGCTTTCCGAGTGTGAAAGAAATGCATGCTGTGTTTGTTAGAGGCTGCAGTCAAATTAGCATTTAATTACATTAACATTTAATGCTTAAAAATGTCAGGAAGGGACTGAGGGGAAAAAAAAAAATAAATCTGAGCTCAAAATAGAGACAGATGAGCCACACACAAGTTTAAATGCCTGATTTGGATACCCAGTGAATAACCATCTCCGTTTTTCTTGCTTATGCCATACTGTAAATCAAAATTCAGTGTGTTTAATCTTAAAGTGTCCTCGCCTCCAGCTTTCTAAACTAGTTGAAGCTAATCAAATTTAACTACTGCTTCCAATTAACCTCATTCCCTGGAATGTTGCTTGATAATGAAAATCATGATTAGGATAAAACAGAACATGCTTTTCTGAGGTCTCAGGACAATGAGCCATGCCCCACTTAACCTCAGTACTCGCCTGAGCAGCAGTCTTTTACAGGGGATAGATGAACTCGGGGCTGGTGTAGCCTCTCATGCTGTGTCTGCCCGATGAGGAGCAAGTCCAGAGAGCTGCTGCTCACGTTCAGCTTCTTGTTTCTTGAGCCACGTAGCTCAGAAACTTGGACCTTCAGGAGACCGGTGATGTGTCAGACTGAGAACAGACTGCACACATAGTCACTGCTTCCAGCTGAGAGAATACAGAAGCTGCATACATATACAGTCCCTGCTAATGGAAGGAGTCCTATGCTGTAGTTCTTCTAATCATGTGATTTGTCCAACCAGCAGCTGTACAGAAGACTGTGGTCCTGGTTATCTCCTACATAAAGGCCAGATGGAGTCTTTTGCTAGGCTCTTTTGAGGACTTTTTTTTTATTCTTATTATCCCCTGAAATCCAGGTGGGGATTCCTGCAAAGTATAAGCTGTACTGAGTTCAGTCTGCAAGACACCAGAAATCAGTGTAGTCCTAGAAGGTCCAGTGAAAGCCTTTGTGTTGCTGGGGGAATGCTACTCCAACAGGATCACGTTGCTAAGAACTTGGGATTTCATAGCAAAGTGAAATTACGCATAGAAGAGAACATTCATAAAATACATTCATTTTTAATGAAGACATTAAACACTCAGACCTTTGTCTTTTCACTTCTGTGCCCAGCCTACTGCCTTCTGTAATGAGCCCCCAAGCCTTGGAAGAACAGAGATGTCTCAGTGTCTCTCTGCTAGAGAGATTGCAGGTTTTCTATCTCTTCATTTAAGAAATTATTTGACAGTAATGGATAACAATAAAACTAAACTGCCTGGAAGATTTGGGAATAAATGTTTTTCTGAGTGGAGCAAAGGGCTGTATGGCTTTGATGAGTCTTTTGACCGTACAGAAAGCCCCAGGAAGGATTTCTTGTAGATCGGGGTGAGCAAGACAGTGGCCAGGGGGCTAAGGTGGAAGAAGTGAGGGATGGTGGATCTCTGAAAATGGCCAGAGGAGTTAATACAGCTTCACACAAAACATTTAATCTCCTCTCCTTTCTCCTAACAGCAAGGCTCAGACCTACTCCATGTGTCTCCTGTACTTCCAGGACAGGACATGCAGGGAGGAAATCCTTTGGGAGAATACAAGTGGAGGTATTTCCCTGGAAATGCCCAATGGTCCTCGGTCACAGAACAAAATACTCAGAGGTACCTTCTCCGACACACTAAAAGGAGCGGGTCTAAGAAATGAACAGCCACTATTGTGGGGTTGGAAGTCACCTGCTGGGGTCCTCTCTCCAGTTTCTCTAATCAAAGCACCTCAGGAACATCACAGAAATCCTTCCATCTTTGTTACACCAGGAAGTGCCACTAATGTCTTTTTACAACTGAAAAGCTAGAGAATAAAGTGCAATGCCTGAAATCACAGAGCCTAATCTGCCCCAGGCTTTCCCCTTGTCCCTGGAACTACGCCATCACACATCCTGTATACGGACAATCCTGTAAAGTCAAGCCAGGCAGGAGAGAAAAAGGGGAGAGCCGTTTGTTTTAAGAAACATCATCCAGACACTGCATTTATCCTGCACGAGTCAAAGCAAATGTTTTTGCCCATCAGCACTCTTTCCTGCCAGCCTCCCAGTTTTCCAAGGCAATATCCATAGACTGGAATTTCTGTATTGACATGAAAATGAAACATTATTGTACTGAAATAGCTTTTGGCATGGACACACATTGCATTTGAATCATTGCTCATGATGTTTGTATTTCTGAACTGTGAAATCTTGGCCACCTGACTCTTAGATTAACATATTAACAAGATAAAACTATATACTGTAAGGCTTCTTAGATAAAAAGCTTAGCTATACAGAGGCTTCCTATTGTCCTTTTTATCCTTCGCTATGTCAGAGTGAATTGTAGCATCTAACTCTTCACCTAAAACCCCTATTCAATGCTTAATGCTCAACAGATAGGAGAATATTTATTTTATTTTGGAGCTTAATTTTAGATGAGGTGACGTGCAGCAGAATGGAGCACAATCACTGGAAAATGGTCTCCTGCAGTGCGATAAATGTCAGAGTACAAGTGAGTAACGCAGAGGCAATTAAAAAAAGGAACATGACCCTGGAAGCTGGCACCCTATAACCCCATGACTAAGTAGGCGAGCAACCAAGTGAATGCCAACGTCCTCAGCTATGTTCATGCAGTGTGCTGCTCACATCTAACCATACTGCAGAGCGCAAGGTGCAATGGTCCAAACAAGAACTTCGGTCTAGTTCTGTGGCAGTAGTCATTTTTTTTTGCACAACACAAAGAGGAGGCCCTCCATACACCAGCCTCCCCTCCCTGTACCACTGTCCATGAAGTCACTCAAGATCATGCAGCACAGCTGAAAAAGTTGGAAGACCTGTCTGAGATAAGACATCACTCTCTATGCAATAAAGCTTTCAAGCAGCTTCTCGTCTTGCAGCATGTGCATAGCCCCATTTGCTTTTCTTGCTTAGTGGTCCTGCATGCATGCTTGTGTTTCTTTTGCTGGAAAAAGCCCTCTTCAGATGTCTCTCTCTGCCTGCCTTTTAAGAGGCTGCATGAGCTCAGCAATGTGACCTATGGAGTTAAAGTATGCTGGTGAAAGTCCCAGCTCCTGTAAACCAAGCAACACAGGCAACAGTGGTTGGCACTGTCCTCTGGGAGAGATGGTCTGCCCTGCAGCCACAAAAGGTAGTGACAACTGGGGGACAGATTGATTGAAATCAATACATAGTAGTTTTTAAATGGTCACGATGATAGAGAAGGGAAAATGTTAGATCTCCTCCAAGCTTAGACTGCAGGGCGGAAAAGACATTTGGCAAAGTCCATTTCAGAAACACACAGAGACAGAGGGCCAAGACAGGCCTAACTCCGAGTTTCATATCTGTTACCAAGGCATTGTATAGTCTTAACTGTGACAGCATCTAAGTTATCACATCAAGGCACTGAAATTAGTCATAAAACAGAGCACTATAATTCATGCTGTCAAAGCTATTTTTGTTCACTTGGAGCTGTTTTTACAGACTGACATAATTGAACAACAGGTATGACAAGCCTTTACTGTGATGTTATCTTCACCGAGCCAGGGACTTTGTTGTATGGGAGGATGAAAAACAGGGCTCTGCCAAACAGCACAGCATGGAGAAAGCCTACCTAAGCCGGGGAAACCAGGAGGCTGCATTCTGCTTTCTCTGAAGCTAAGACCAGTCCCACCAAAGCTACCTCATTGTAAGACTCAAGAACTGTAGTGGGGTGTCATGCTGGCAGTTTCCTAGAAATCAGTTATAGATAGCAGACATGAGTAACAGGGAGGAAGCAAGAGAAGAAAAAAAAAAGAAAGGGGAGGCAGAAAAAAGCCAGAACATATTTCTGACCTAAATATTCACCTTTCAGCAAGCTCCTGCCACATTCCCCTGTACAATCCCACCTGCAAACATGACCAAACACAACCACACTCCTCAGAGCACGTGGGGCATTAGGCGTCAGCATGATGGGGTGTGGTGACTCCTTTATCACCAAAGAAGAACATACATGACAGCCCCCACAGCTCATCTTCATTGAGCCAAGCAAAACACCAAAAGAACAAGAACTAGCCTGTGCTTGATCATCATTAGTATGCTTTAGCAGTAACTTTTTCATAGTGCTTCACGCCTTCCAGATAGACTGACTTCTTGTATTGCCCGCCTCAAGGAAACAATTAACACCCAGCCTCATCTCAAACAATGGGCAGCTCTGGCAAAGAAATTAAGCTAGAGGTCTGCAGCCACACAATGCTACAAACTGTGCTGTTTGGCACACTGGAGTATGTCTCAGCAAAGCAGCACCTACCTAGGCAGAAGACAACCAAAACAAAATGAAATATTTACCTCCTCCTGACTTCAGCCTGGTCTGTGGTAAAAGAGCCCTTGTAAACCATTCCCAGCTTTGCTCTCAGAGGCTCTGCCCAAAAGCAGCTGACAGCTGAGGCTTAAAACCCATGTTGATTAGGGATGGCCTGTGCTAAGTTAGAAAACCTGGTACTTAAAAAAGGCAGCAAGTAGCTAGCATCCCATGTCACTAGGAAATGTTTTCCCCATAGCACCTAACAAGCTGGCACAGTGTTACCTTTCAGTAGGAGCTCCTTACCTTGCTGAGATTGCCGGACAGGCTTCCCCGAGAACAGACTACTTCTTTGTCATCCTTCCTGCAGTGTTTAGCCCTGATTAGGAGTAACAAGAGACTGCTATAATATGAAGAAGTGAAAAAAAAAAATCCCACTGTGCTGTTGACACCAGAAGACCTCATTGCCCTGTGGTGAACAAGACAATAATAATTCTTCCAGTCCTGACGGGGATCACTGAAATGTCAGGGCTGGTAGCTGCCCTTTCCCTTCTGACGTGATGGTTAGCCCCTGGGAAGAAAATAAATTACCGAGCCACTTAACACCTCATTAGGAGTTAAAACTATAGATTCAGCATCTCCAAGTAGATTTTTAAAGCAGCTTGGGTGTTTAACAGCAAGCTGTGAAGTTAGGTCTGGGGGTATACAGTGACATTTCCTTAAGGGAAGCTTTTGCTTTAAATGACTCTAAATCCCAGGCAAATAATTGTTTCTGTTCTCCCTGCTTAGCTGCTCTGTTTTGGGTTGTATAGTCTGTCTGCATTTATAAATAACTCACTATGTTTACCAATTGTTTTAAGTATTTTCAGGAAAGGGAAGGAAGAAAACTCTGGGAATATTGCAATTGCCTGTCTGCCCTCATTAGCCTGGTAATTATTTCACTGTAATTCAGTTGTTTCTTGTATTCTGTTGAAGATAAGATGACTGCAGCGGCAATAATAGCTTAAGAAGTTCCTCTTCTCTTCTTTTCTTTTTTTTTTTCTCTTTTCTCCAAGGCTTGTTCCTCCCTGATGCTGCATCACCCTTCCCTCCTACCTCAGATATATGGAGGGCTTGCTGCTGTGCATTGAATCAGAGCTAAAAATACGTATATTCCTTTCTTTTTTGTATGTTTTGATTGTTTTCAAACACAGATCGACTGGCATTTGCACGGAGGGTACAGTATGAAAGCTAAATAAGATTTATCTTCTTTTATTCAAGTTAATAAAATCTGCAAACATGGTGTGACTGATTACTGAAAACTAAGATACTTTAAAGCCCAAATCTGTGAAGACTCAAAATGGCGTCAAAGCAAATGCTTTGAACTACACACCAGCTTTTGATGCTCTTTACTGTAGCAATGGAAGTTGCAAGCAGAAATGTAGATGCCACATGTACATGTCTTCCCTTCAGAGGTATGAATGGCTCAAAATATTCACCTAAGTCTGGAGTTTCTGGGTGGAACCAGATTTCTTCTGCTTGGGGCTTGCATTTACTGGGTGAGATGAACAGACAACGTGGACTGCTCTGCGTTTGAGGTTGAACATAGCCTGCCGTCTGCATGGATTCGATGCGATCAGAGGTACAACCACAGTAGTGCCCCTGAGTGAGAAGGCCCAGAGCTCTTCTTCGCTTTGGGTTCATCATGATGTCTCGACTGTCCTCTCCTGTAACACCAAGGCTTTGGCTTGGCTATGAAAACAGAGTTGTCATCCACAACAGGATGTTTTTCTGTCACCCTCAGCGTTCCCTGGCTCGAGACGGTGTCATTTGTTCTCCTTCACTGGCAAGCTGGATCATCTCCAAAGGCTGAGTGTCATCCAGTTCATTTGCTAAGGGGTCTCCTTTCACTGACGGATCCAAGAACAGATTCGGGCTGAAGAAAGGCGACTTTATCCTGGTACTTGGAAGGGGTAGGGGTGTGTTTAAATACAGCTCCTCCTGTTTTGAAAAGTAAGTCTCAGACTAAACTTCATTGATCCAATTTCCTCAGCCAGGATATGTTGGGCCAAAGTGGTTTAGAATTGTACCTTAGCTCAATTGTAAAGCTAAAATGATTAATCCTTCCACTGCTTGACACAGAACAGCATTTCAGAGCTTGAGGAGCTTTCCTTACATGGAGAAGAGTTCTACATTCCTCCTCCTGACACTCCCACTTACACCTCGTCAGAGCAACAGTGTGGAGCTGCAGTGCCAGCATCTTGCTTTTTCAACCAAACGGCAGCCACCATCCTTCCTCTGGTCAATGTTCAAGTCTGCGTCACTTAAGTTACCCTTTGGCGAGCTCCAGCGACCTCCGTGCGTGCCTGAGCCCACCACAACTGCCAGGTGCCAAGATTTAACCTGTGAAGGGCAAGGCACCAGAGCAGATAGAGCAGCAGGGTCTGTGGATCAGCTCCAAAACAGATAAAATAGCTCTGGCTTCACCCAGACTAGCTGCCTGTAAGGACCTGTGAATTTTGCTTGGGTTTCTCAAAACGTCCATGTGTTTATCTTGTTCATCAGCACGGCCCTTCTCAGAGAAGCCGGGATGTTTTAGGAACTGTGCAAGAAGGGGAAACTTCCTATCTGATCTCACTGATGTCTCCCAGATAGGAACAAAGTGCATTTTGTTGGCCCATCAAGGCTTTCTGATTTACTAAATGGCGACTGCCTTACCTCTCATAAACACTCCAGATCCAAAGGGGTGGAGGAAGAAGAAGAAGAGGAAAAGATAAGGAAAAATTGTTGGAAAAAAAAAATGATCAGGAGACCTCTCCAGCTCCCAAGAGTGAATAAGAACATTTTATGAACAAGCAACCCGTGTCCTCACAAGCAGTGTTACCAGCCCTACTGAGAAGGAGTGGAGGAAGCGTAACCAAGAAGAGGAAGGGGAGATGGTGGATTCTGCTGAGCCTAGCTTAAGCAGGCTGGGCCACCAGGAGGGATGTCTGAAAGGAGATGGCAACGCCTCTGTAAGCGAGTATTCAGAAACTGCCAGGACCCTCTGAGACAGCCTCAGCCCTCACTCTGTGCATTTGCATCCAGCATCTACGTCTGCTCCAGCCAGTGCACGTGTCTTATTGCTGCATTGCTTCGGGTGCAATATGAAGCTTTCCTCAGTGCTATGTACTTTCTAAGGGAAGGACTGGACCTTGTTAGCATATTGAGACTGTCCTTTGACACCACGTTTTCAGGAGTTAACACCCAGCGTCAGGAATGGGGACGGCTTACCTTGCGAAGGAACATCAAGGGCAAGCGCCTGCTACTGTCCTTGGCTGGAGGGAGTCAGTGCCGTTCAGTTCCTCGCCTTCAGTTTTGCCTTGGCAACAGGAAAGAAAATTATTCTTCATGTTCTGAAACCACAAACATCAACTTAGATTGCAGATTTTCCTTCATGCTTGGTGGCCAGCACTGAGGCCCAGCATGAAGAAGAGAATCGAGCTTCAGTGGCAGCAGCCTGTGCCTTTGAAGCAGGGAGAGCTGCTTTTCGCCATCTGCCACCGGTGACTTTCCGAATGACCTTGGCATGCAGCGGTGTGACAACCACTGAGGCCCGGCTGACTGGTTTGCTACAGCAAGTTTCCAGATTTACTGCAAGGAAATCAGAGAAGTTCAACATGGCATCCTTACCAGAGAGGGGATGGCTAAAGCACACATCCCCCAGCAGCAGGATTACTGCTAATTATCCCCTGCTTGGACAACCTCTATTTAATAATTCTCCGCTGCTCTTTTCAGTCCTGCAAATGTGCATCCTCTCCATAGCAGCCTGTAGCATCTGCAGTATGTCCAGCAATGTTGTAGAGCAGCAGGATTATCCTGTAGGAATGAGTGAACTTGTCTGACTTCACTTCAGATCCCCCCAGGTATGAAGGACTGGAAAGTTTGGCTCAGATTCACGCACTTCTAGGTGCAGAGTAAAAAAGTAAACATGGAGAAAAGAATTCAGGGGAAAATGTTACTCAGCCTATGAAGCAAACAATATAAAAATGATTATGAAATTAGAAGCCAAGTAGGGAAAGAGAAACAGTCTAATAAAATCCTAATAACCTGTGCCTTGTGGAGAACAGGTATTGGCTCTCAGAAGTGAAAAAGGAAGGTTATTTCATCCCTGGAACATCATCTGTTCTCTGGCTAGAGCACGCTTTCTTTCTAGATGAACGGGCCACCACAGAAACCGTAAGACAATATTTTGAAAGCTAGATAGATTTGCAATCCTCTTCAAAAAGCATTTTGAGCAGTTTGTAAAGCCCCATGTTCCTAAATATCTGCTTTCAGCATCAGGATTTAGGTGGTGAAACCATACTGTCACTGTTTGTGTCTTGCTCCTTTCTTTTCTGTTGTTTTTTAATCAGTCTTCCTGAGACTATTCCCCAGCAACATTTGCATTCCCGGGCCAGCCTGCTTCCCCACTGTGTCCTGAGTCAGGGCAGTGCTGGGTGCTTACCTGCTCCCAATTCACAGGTGACTTCTGGGCAGTTCTGCACCCCCCACCGGGGGCTGCAAAACTCAGATGGGTTTTGCAGGTGGGAAAACTGAGTTATGGGGAAGTGAAACCACTTGCTTAAAGCTACACGGCTGGTCAGGGACAGAACTGGATGCCAGATCCAGGGTTTTTCCAGTCCAGGTGAATGCTTTCTGCTCTGAAATGGAACTTGCTTCATGGGAGCCAGCCGCACGCATCCCTCTGCTTGGCACCCTTTGGCGGGGACCCCGCAGAAACGCAGCCCTTCCCATCTCACACCAACCCCAGGGCTGGACAACCTGCTCAGGGATGGAGAGGGACCTCGGAGCTGCTTCTCTCTCCCAAAGCCACGATCCAGCCTCTGGTGGTACCCTGGCACAAAGACCCTCTCATCCACTAGTGCGGAAAAGAAAAATTATATTTTACATTCCTGGATAGGGGGAAATTTGCAATCTACCAAAACCAGCAGTGTGGTACATCACCCGCTAAGCAGGCAGACAGCCCTGTCACCAGAGATGCTCCATGGCCATGGCGTCACACACCACTCAGGACTGTGTGGTGGCTTTTGGTGAGGCTATGATGATGGGCTTTAGCACTTCCCTAAAGCTTCTCCTTGGAGGACTGAAGATGAGAAGAAACCTGCTTGTTCTGTTCAAAGATGTCCATTAAATTCCCATTTAAGAATTTCTTTGGAGGTAGTTCAGCATTATCTGTAAACGTGGCTTACTGATTTTGTGAATATTTTATGACTCCTATTAGTCATTTATATTTTTAGAAACATAGGACATAAAAAATTGAAGTCATTTTGCTTCAGTTATGCCATGCCAGAGATCTTTTTCTCCAAAATATATTTCATTAGAGCCTTACATGTCCGATGAAAGAAATTGGAGTGAAGTTAAAAGGGAGATCTGTACAGTCTCTGATGCAACCCTGAAATATGGGTCTACCTGGGTGGATGGCAATATATAAAGTTTCATTAGGCAGGCAGGAAATTCTCCTCTCCAGGTGCCCTCCCAACACTGACTGTCCTAAATATCTCCCTTTTCACGGAGCCGATTTCCACAGGGCTTACCCTTTTCATAGAATCACAGAATGGTTTGGATTGGAAGGGACCTTAAAATCGTCTAGTTCCAACTCCTCTGTCATGAAAGCAGAGACATCTTCCATCAGACCAGGTTGCTCAAAGCCTCATCCAGCCTGGTCTTGAACACCTCCAGGGAGGGGGCAGTTACAGCTCCTCCGGGCAACCTGTTCCTGTGCCTTACCACGCTCATAGAAAATAATCTGTCTTCTATCATCTCATCTAAATCTACCTTCTTTTAGTTCAAAGCCATTACTCCTTGTCCTATCACTACATGCCCTTGTAAAAAGTCCTTTCCTTGCATAAAAGCATACCTTTTAATTTTAAAGCCATACATTTTCTCTTCATTATTATTGAAGTCCTATTAGCTTTTCTAATGCTTTTCTAATGACCCATGGTGCTCTGATGGCTAAATGTGTCCTCCTGCAGCTGCCCATAGCCTGGTGCTTGGCCCAGGGGCTCCCAACGCTGCTCCATCCCTGGGGATGGAGCAGGACCACAGCTGCCTTCCTTCTACATGGGCACAATGCCCAGCAGCTCCTACGGGAAGTCCAAAAAGCAAACCTGCCCACAGCTACAGGTTCTGAGTGGTCACTTTGGGAGCTCGTCAGGGATCTGAAGAATGGGACAGGGCCAGGATGATCCATTATCACATCTCTCTCCAGCACTGATCACGACTGGCCCCAGATTTTTATGTTAATAAGCTCTGAGCAAAAGGATGACCTGTGGCTGTCAGCCTTTGAGTCAGCTGTGGCTCTGTACGGATAACACAGTCCGTAAAGTGCAAACAGCATTAGCAAAGGAGGCTGAGGGTGCAGCATCCCCCCGCACGAGACCCGGGGTGAGCTCATTTTGAGCTCACTTTAATGTCCTCAATGCTAGAAATGCTTGCTTCACAGTGAATAAAGCCCTGCGTTACCCGTGGACCAACACTGCCCATCACTCACTGTGGGAGCGGGGAGGCAGGAGAGCACGAAAGCGGGAGAGGAGGGTGTTGCTGTGCGTGGGTGTGCTTCCAGCTTTTGAGTGCACCGGACAGGTTGTTTTCATCACGTGGATCCTACAATACAATTTGTCACATTTTAAAAGATTTTTTTTTTTTTTAAATGGGGAGTTATAAAAGTCAGTGCTGACTTTTTTGCAGCTGGTGGTCTGCTAGATGGGATTTTAAAATTTATTTCCCCCTCTACCCAAGAGCTACTCCTTTGTAGCTAGGGTTTGGCTCCTCAGAGGTCTTGGGCTCCTAACGCTGTTTGGCATCCCAGTGCTCATGGTCATCTGAGGCATGGTAGGTGTTACGAGGTCACCACAGACCTGAGCCCGCTAACAGGACCTCAACCTGCCAGATTGACATCCCTCAAAAATACACATTTCTCCTTTTCTGGTTAACATTTTGCCTCCTGAACTTTTAGGGTACGGCAGGTCAAAGCGGGAACTGAAAACTTGTCTGCTGAGAGGGAGACCAAACACTGAAGTTGTTCGAAAGTTCATGAACTGGAGATGTGAGGATGGGCTCAGCACAGAACCACGGCAGCAGCGAGCGCTGTCCCTGCTCCAGAGGCAAATGGAGATTTCCCAACAGTGACTCACTGGGGGGACAGTGGACACATCTGGCAGCAAGCAGCTGTACATTATTGGTAACTCCTGGCAATTTCCAGCTGGCCTCCGGGTTTTAAATGAAATGTTGGAGCCTCTGTGATATGTACCCTGGCCATTCGAAGGCACAGTGCAGCCACAGGCAGGCTGGAACCGATTAGGTCTCTTTTTCCCTTAGAATATAATTACTTACAGCTGTGGAAGTGCACATACCCTGATTTCCGAATATAGAAAGCTGGGTAGCTTCCACCTCAGTCTCGTTTTTCCACAGCTTGCTTTATAACTTCCAGACCTGCATTCTTATTGGAGCTTTACACGAGTTTCTAAGCCTGACTGGAAGACCCAGGAGGCCTGTGATGGAAAGACACCACTTCTTAAGCTCAGCACTTGTAAGGTGAAGGAGGACTCAGACCACTGCCGGTTATTCCCCTGGTGCTCTTATTCCTGTCGTTTGGCACTGGTAGTCCTGTGAAAGTGTCTGGAAGGGAAGATGTTTGACATTGGAACAAAGGGAAATTTAAAAAATACCCTGCATTATAAATCTTTTCTGGCTTTGCCCAGTCTGGCAGATTCTCCTTTTTTGAGAACTCTCTAGGGTTTACACTGTTTTAAAGGGAACCGAATGTACAAACCATGGAAGTGCAGCTGATTTTAAGACTCAGGCTGTTCAGCCTGCAGACCTTCACCTCACGGTGCGGGATGAAGGGATCAAAGACAGCCCAGAGATACAGGCAGGTTAAGATTTCCAGCCATGCATCTCACCCTGCTGCATGTCCAAGAACCAGACTCAGAGACATGCCAAAAGGTGGAAAGCCCTACTCCACTGATGTCTTTGTGGTCCATTTTCTATGAAGCCCCATCAAGTGACCCCTCAAGGCAGACGCTGGTCCTGTCNTACAACTACAGCAGCCAGATAAGAAGGGGGGAAAGTAATTACGTCATTGATATCAACATTATGAGGCAGTTGCTGCAGGACCATCCCCTAGCTGCAGGGGTGTGTTTTTCATCTCGCTCCCTGCTCCCCTTTGCACATGTTTGTGGTCACAAGTGGGCAAGAAAGCCACTCTGGTTTTGGGGGCTTTTAATCTCCTGAGTACCACCTCATGCATCCATGAACTAGATTTTACAAATTCCCTTACATCTGACAAAAACCACACAAAAATATCCCTGTGCTTAATGAGATGCCTGGATGCTGCTTTCCTGTCAAAGGGCCGAAAAGTATCAGCTGGCTTCCCTGTGCGCAAGTTTATGCCCATAACCTGCGCAAAAAAATCTAGTTTCAAGCCATTGAGGTTAGCTGGTGAAAGCCACGGGGTCAGTCCTTCCAGCCTCTGTCACCCAGAGTCTCTGCCAGGAAAGATCAGTCTGATAACAGCGTTTCTCCATGTTCTTCTTCTTTTCACCGTAGTTTCACTGGTGGCCCGAAACGTTCATGTGTCAGCTTTGAATTAAAAAACCCAACAAACTGAAGAGCAGCCTCAGGGAGGAACACACCAGAGGCTCGGCTCCCCAGGAAAGTTTTGCCACTTATATATTTCATTTTAGGGATAGAAGTTATACTGGTGTAACAGTGGAAGAATACTTAAACTATGTGTTTTCAAGCATCCCAGTTATGGTTTACCTTAACCCCCTTCCAAAACAACACAGACTGGAAAAAAGCAGTCTCAATTACATACCAAAGTAAGCCTACGAAGATACCTACAGAAGTACGCACATCACTTCCCTCTGAAGACGAAGCCTGAGAAACATACTAAATAAGGTCAAAGAAGAAAGTGCAAGGCTTATGGAATATGAGTGGCTGAAAAGATTTGGATCATAGAGGTGTGGGACAAAAGAGCACAATAAATACACGCTTCAAGCCTAACTGATTGCTCGTGTAAAGCGACAAAACTCCCCTGGAGCTGAAGTAGCAGCAGCTGCATACACAAGAGATTTTATCCAGGGGGTCAGCCGCGTGAAGTCTAACAGTAATTTTCTAGTTGCAAAAACCAAGGTGTATTTCATCGTTCAGCTGGCCATAAAGGCATCCCAGACCACCCCAGTGCTGGGGTGCCTTTCCCTTCCTCTTGGGATGAAACGGGAGGAAGAAGGCTCAGCCTTCTTCACCAGAAGGCTGTGCTGCCATTCAGCGTGACCTGGATAGGCTGGAAAGCTGGGCAGAGAGGAACCTGATGAGGTTCAACAAAGGCAAATGCAGGGTCCTGCACCTGGGGAGGAACAACCTC
>Ga0065711_1006954_pt1 | contig 25284 bp, 15 predicted proteins | sample Hoacrofraction12_FD_59098 | JGI IMG/M metagenome (GOLD analysis project Ga0065711, IMG submission 59098) | Hoatzin crop microbial communities from Cojedes, Venezuela - Epithelial fraction 12 v2 (version 2) | ecosystem: Host-associated > Birds > Digestive system > Esophagus > Crop | place...
GTGTTTACACAGCAATAACAGCTGGTTGGAATAATAAATTAGCACCTAATTAACGGGAGCGTTGGCTGCAAAACACTGAGTTAATGGAATAGAAAAACAAGAAGGCTGCTGTGAAATAGGGAGGTTGCTTCAGAAGCTGCTGTGTCAAGGACACATCTTGGAAGTCGAGAGTTTAAAGGCTGAAGGAAGAAAAGGGGGAAACTTCCCCAGACCTTACCCAAGGTCAGGATCTGTTTCCCAGGCAGGCATTAGCCCACAGCACTGGTGGGTGATGCAGCCCAGACTCTCCCTCTCAGGCAGAAGAAGGGGCTGCAATGTCTTGAAGTTGCACGCGAAAGGACAAAGTAAGCACTTGGGATGCAGATAATACAGTCAGGACAAATATTTATTGGGTCAGTAGTCGCTGGTGAGAAAGAGAAGCTATAAAGTGGAGATAACAAGGAATAATGCTGCCACAATGGGAAACTGCGCTAATGACTTAACAGCTCTTTGCACCTCTCCATAAAAACCTCCTTAGGGAAATCTCTTATTCAGTGCTGAGGAAACAGTGGTGTAAATCTGCTCTCCGCTACATCTGACCCCCTCCCCGGCACTCGCAGCGCTGCCAGACCAGCTGCCTCCTTGGCTTACTGCTCCTCTGCCCTGGTTCTGCCTGCCTTCTCCCCTGGGGTCCCAGCAGCCCGGACACCGCGGGGCAGGAGGAGAAAACCCCCAGCTCTCCCCAGGGAGCTCGGGGACTGTCCCGGCAGGGACATCGGGACTGGCACAGGCAGCAAGGGTGACCTGTACCCTCCGGCACCAGCAACGCTCCCCCAAGCCCCAGCCAGCGCTGGCCACAGGACCACGCAAGGCAGATGCAGAATAAGCCCCTCTGCTAGGCAGGAGACACTAAGGACACAGTCAAAAAAACCCCCGCCGTTTAACTCTCTTCTTAATTAATATTCCAAACTATGCATAAGCCTTTAACACACTGCAGGAGCACGGTAAAAGATTTATGAGATTGGTTCACCTTTCCCGAGTGCTGCCTTGGGTCATCAGCACAAACTTGTCGTCAGCCCATGTACCAGCGGAGAGCTAGAGCAAGAGGGGAAGGGTAACATCTGCACAAATATGATGTGACCTACTTTTACAGTAATTTGAATGCATGTCTGGGGAAAAAAACTCACCCTCTAAAATTTTAAGGGAGAATTATAAATCAAGGCATGACAGTAAACAAGTAATTTGTGAAGTCGTACTGTCTACTCAGTACAAACAAGAGCTTCATCAAATAATAAAATACTACTTTAGAAGAAAACAAGCACAATTATTATATAATTATGGCTGCTTTAGTTTTCAGAGGGCAGGAAACCTTCCTACCTCCATAGAATCATAATCAAGACTCATCAAAGTCCTGTAAAAGCAAATCAATACCTGCTCTTGGCAGGACGAGTTAATTAATACCAGAGTGCTCCTCTGCGTGCCTTCCTGGCTGTCAGTCTGCAGGCGCAAAGTGCAGCTCTTCCCAAACGCTCTATCAGAAAAGCACCTAGCAGCACTGTGGCTGTGGGTGATGAAGGACGCCGCGTCCCTGCGTGTCTGGACGTATGGGGACCGCGGGCTGTGCTCCTCTTCGTAAAGCATGCAGACATCCAGGCGTTTAATGTCAGTAAAGCGCAATCGGCTCAGCGCTTCTCCAGATCCTTATCCCCATCAAACAACAGGCTTGGGGGGAGATGACTCAGGCAGCCAATTTTCTGATTTATCTACTGCCACATACACAGGGAAATCAAAGCCATGTCCTTTTCACCATTACCGTGCTCACGGCGCCGGTGCCCGGTTCCGTGTGGTTATCGAAGGTGCTGCAGCCCCCCACATCAGACACGAGAGCTGGTTGTTATCAGATAACTGACCCGTGCCGCCAGCCGTGGTGCGTTAATACTCTGCCAGAGACTTCGGAGATGCCACTTCAAATACTGGCAATCACAGCACGAGCTTTCATCTTTCCACGGCCGATCCACTGGAGCTCTCTGCCATTTACTGCATGCCTCTTCCTTTTTTTTTTTTCTTCTTCTTCGGAGACCTTTAAAAAGGAGGTCTTGTCTGCCCTCTGTGATTAGCAAAGATCTCGCAGCCTTCCTGAAAGTGCAGGGAAAATTATAGCCAAGAACATGACAGCACTTGGACGCCCAGGGCCGGAAGGAGTGAGACTCACTCAGCAGATTGCTTTGAAACAAAAACTCGGTAAAACATTATTAAACTTATTTTTAGCCTCATTTCCTAAAGAAATCAGCCTCTCAAACACGCTGTCCATCTCCCTCCCCGCCACCGCCAGCCTCCTAATAATTTTTTAATCAGTTCCCTTATCTGAGACTTCACTGTCAAATCTGAGTGGGAGATAAATAAGCACTTAAACGGGGTGTGGTGGAAAACACCCGGCTGGTGATGGGGAGAAGGCACTGCCGGGAGCGGCGGCCGGCCCAACGGCACGCGTGCCTCCCAGCTCCCGTGCTCGAGCAGAGATGGAGATGCACGGTGGTTTCCAGCCCAGGAAGCGGGCAGACTCGGCAGGGGCAGAGCGCAGAGGTACTGCTCGACGGCTTTGCTGAACAGCGGCTTTCACCACGGCCCAGGAGTGCCAGAGACACTTTACAGACCTCCTGCCAAGAGGAGCTGACACATCATCTCAAATCAGGCATAAAAATGGGACAAAGATGCAAAATGCCAGAAAAGTAGGAAAAGCCAGTTCTGCCGAGGCGCCACTGTTGATGTACTTTTATTGCTGTTTAATGGTTTTCTTGGATCAAGCAAGGGAGAAGATCCAAGCATGCGGGGAGAACTGGCTGTTCCCGCCTGCAGGAAAAGGCATCCATTACAAAGGAGCAGCTCAGCAACAGAAACACACGGGCTAGGAGGGTACAAAAGCCGAAAAAATGAGTGAGGAAACGGGCTGTAGGGCAACAGGGGTGCAGAAACGGAGATGCATGTCAGGGGAGTGCCTGCTGGAGCAGGGACCAAACCATAACTGTGAATGTTCGGCTGGGAGAAGCAGTTTTTCTTCACCTACTTAGCACAGACTTCACCTGTGTCAGTGTTTTACTAAGAGGATGGGGAGAGATTGCAGGCTATTAAGTTTCCACCGGGCTAAGTGCTATTAAAGTCCATTGCTGGAGTTCAGGTAAGTGGCTGGGAATACACGCTCCCCGGCCTGACGCCGCTGGGTGCATTAGCCGGTGCTGCCGGCGGCGGGGAGAGCAATCCACACAGCTTATGAGCTGGCTCTCATTTCAGAGCAAACAGCGACGGTGCCAGATCTCTGCCCCACAGCCGCTCAGGCAAAGCCGATGGTCACGGAAAGGCTCCCTGGGAAGAGGCTTTGCCGTTTAAACCTTGCTGTCCCTTCCCTTCCACGTGCTGGTTCCTTCAGGGAGCAGACAAGGATGGGCACTTTGCATACTCTGAGACTGGTTTCAACCCATTTTATCCCCTTCCCCGCCGCCATTCTTTGGGTTTTGTTCTGTTCTGGGATTTAAATAAGAAATAAAAAAATAAATACGGCCTCCCAAACCTTTCAGCCAGCCACCACGAATGCCTGGGCACACGCATATTCACAGTCTTTCTGTTCTTCAAAGCGGGTTCACAACGCAGCCCGCCGGGCTCCCCGCTCCTTCTGGCCGAGGGATGCAGCGGACATCACCGTGCCGTTTAGTATCTGTTAGGGAGGTTGCTTCAAACACTTCTTTGGCGGATCTGGCCATGAGGCTCACGTTATCCAAGAGAAAGAAACCTAAGGGGCATGGCAAAGAGCCTGGGTGCCGTTTGGTCACCAACAGCCAAGCACCCTGGTGCAGAGCTGGCTGACCCGAGACAGTCTGACCTGAGACAGTTTGTTATTGTGTGCTGTTTTCTGGCCCAATAACTCTCTCCAAGCACCTCACACCCAGCCAGGGGGTCTGGGTGCACCCCCAGCCCCCTCCTGGGGTGAGCACAGGGGGTCTCCCCACAGGTACCCACACCAGGCAGCTCGCAAGGGACAAACCACACTGTAGGCTCAGGGCTGGTTTCAGAACACGACTCGTGCACTCACGGCTCAGCGGTGCCCCAGCAGCAAAGCTGCCCCTGCGCAGCTCCAGCCTGGTCAACAGAAACCAACAGCCTTTTCCAGGTCAATGCACAGAGAGATGCCCATTCATTTTCAAAACCAAATTTTGCAAGAGTCTGCAGAGCAAAGGCGACATTGTTCACTTTCTGGGCATGCTCCTTGTCCCTCCTTTAGAGGGACAACAGTTAGAGCAAGCTGCAGAAATGGCAAGGCACAGGGCGAGCACACTTTCAGCGAAGGCAGGTCTACCAGAGCAGTGGAAGGACTGCTGCTCCCCTCGGGGCCAGTGCAGGCTCCTTGCAAGCTTGCCAGCTCAGCAGACTTCCAAGCAGGTCATCACATCTCGGGGACACGCTCGGTGTCCCACGCTGAGACCCCCCCAACATACCAAACCACATGTACGCTGGAGGAAACAATCTGCTGCTTCTCAAATGCAAGTTCTTGGCCTCAGCATACTGAACTGCCCTGTATGCAAAGACCAGACTTTGCATTCTGGCTACTTCGGGCAAAATATTTCCCTTAACGGTCACAACGTTCTCCTGAGCACCTTATTTTCCTCTGTATCCAGCGCTCCTACCACTCTGCTGAAGAAGGCTCTGAGAATGGGAAATGCCGCAGACATTCATCTTTTGCAAGTCTCGTCTTTCCTGTGGATTTGGCAATTACTGCAAACAACACAGGACGAGCTCAATAGCAGGTGAGTGAAAAATTGGATCTGACAGCCCTAATTGAGCCTGAAGTCCCATTTACTGAAAATGATCTGGTATAATTAAAAATTCACAACTGGAGACCAGTTGTGGTGAACACTATACATTACGGGTTCTCTGAATTACTCCGGGAAACACACACTCTCCCGGCTTTGCACTTGCAGCCGAAACAGCTCAAGCCACGCTGACGGAGCCGTCAGAGAGGAGAACCTCCGGCTTCCAGGGAGGGAGGGAGACGGCCCCTCGCACGCAGCAGCCTCCACCCGTCACGGCAAGGGGGTGGCACGCACCCAGCACAGCTTGCCAAGTACTCCTTTCCGCTTCCAAAATCTCTTTTGACGCAGTTTGTTGCCATCCCTGCACCCCGAAGGTACTCTCCTCGCTACTACGTTAAGGCAGTAACAGGATGGCTGCTGCTGTTCTATTTTATTTCAGATCTGTGCTATCCCAGTGTATAAAGCAAAGGGACAAACTCTCTCGCAAGCAGTAACGGGAGCAGCTCTGCACACCCCAGGGCTCTCTGAAGCCTCTGCCCTGTGCTGTGCCGGCTGCCAACACGCAGCGGCCCCGGTGCCCCAGCACAGACACACGTGTGACTTTGCAATTGCTCTCTCCTTATTAATGTAACTGGGATTTAATTCCAGCACATCATTTGCAAGCTGCACTTCGCCTGAGACAACTTAGGGGAATGCAATTGGAAACCTGTTCATTTCCGCTTTTAACAAACCGCCGAGCTATCTCCAGTAAACAGAGTTCTGAATAAACACAGGCCGGTCCTCAGCAAGGCAGGCTGTGGGACGTGGTGCGTTAATTCCGTTGCACTGTGTTCGTGGGGAAATAAAAGCCTCAATAAACAAAGCACATTCTGTTTAGCACACAAGCACACCAATCACAGCTAAATAACAGGCCTTGGATCATTTATAACAACACATAACTTTCCATTTATAAGTGTTTTTAGGTACAGCCCTCAAACAGGAGATTTAACCGAGCTGAGCACTGAAGGTACTAATCAACTGCTCTGCCACTGTATCTCACTCGATAGGCAGCACGCTTGCAGGAGAAAAAGAATAATTGCTTAATCATTAGCATTTTTGAAAGCTGACATATCCACAGTGGTAACATCATTATATTTTTATCCAGACTAGTGCACTGATCCTCCCATCCTATACCTAAGGCTGCAATGGATGTAACGTGCCATTTAGTCCTCCTTCCTAGCAGGGTTTTGTTGTGGGGTGGTTTTTTCCCCCCTTTCTTGCTGTCAGCTGCTGAGAGCCGGCACGACAACCCAAACTTCCCAATAAATCACAGAGGCAGCGATTCATTTAAAGCCTTCACTTCAGAGGAACAGCAAGGTGTCATCTTCTCGGCGGCGCCGCGGCAATCGTTAGCGATGCAACGCCGCTCTTCCGAGGCTCGTCACCTGTGCTGCAGTCCCAAAATAGGCCATCCCAAAATAGGCTGGCGAGGCGGGAGAGGGAACCGAGCTGCACACGCGGGCGTTTCCAACAGGTAACGCAAAAGCAACGGCGTGCCCAGGCTGGAGCAAAAAAACCCAAACAGGTCTGGCCCCTGGTTAATTCTGCAGGGCATCTGGACCTTCTCGAGCCCTGCTGCGACGCTCATTTGAGCCTCTAAGGTGCGAGACGAGCACTTACGCGCACGCGCGCCCAGCTGCTGCCGGAGACGAGCCCGCGGCCGGGCACGGCTTTCCCCTGGCCCGTGCTGCGGCAGGACGATGGCAGGAGCCAGGCAGCTCCCCACGCGCTGCCGTGGCTGGGACGGGGCCGCTGAAGAAGGCTCCGCCGTGGTGGGGGACAGCAGAGCATCCCTGGGCACCAACACGCAGCTGTGGAACACCCGGACTCCGCTTTGCCTCTCATTTAACCAGGGATGGGTTCAGCTTCCCTGATGGCACCCCGGGATCAAGCGTTTCTTTAGCGAGGAAGCCTCAAACTCCCCAACTTTTGCTCCCTGCACAACAGACCACAAATGGAAGAAGCAATTATGAGCCTTCCTGTCAAACTAACACCCTTTTACATTTCTTTTGGTGTTTTTTTGGCATCACCATCTAAGGGCGCACCAAGACACAAGAGGCAAGTTGAAGAGCAAGGAGCAGGGTTCACATCCTCCAGGAGCCTGTGAAAGGATTTAGTAGGAGACAGCAATCTGTTAAAAAACACTAATTTTCAGGAATTCCACCCATTCCCTCAGCTCTGTGCGGGCTCTAGAAAGACAGCTGAACCAGAAGCACCTCTGCCTGCCAAGCTTGCAAAGGCCTGACTTAGCCCATCCTCAATCTGCCTAAGCCCACCGGCGAGCAAAGCACAAGGACTCCAGAAGACCCAAAAAATCGAAATCTGGAAGCAAAAAAGACACCCAGCACAAACTACTCTCCCTCTGCTGCTCTCAGCTACAGAATTTCATTAGGTTTGCTGCTATCCTGCTGATTTTCTGGCACAACATTCGGGACAGTGGAATAGACTATTTTGCACGGCTTCTGCTGTTATCAGGAGACTCCGCAGTCTGCAAACCTGCACGCAGCTTATTGCCCGTGTTCCTTCCCCGGACAGCCCCTCCTTAAGCTTCGCACAGAAAGCATTTGTCGCAAGCCTGCTTTGACATTGTCTCTACAAACTGCGAGTAAAGAACAACCTCTAACCCCTGGCCCCAAACAGTGGCACTTGGGATGCTTTTATTTTTTTTTCTTATTTGATTAAAAAAGAGTCATCCCAAAGCTGCAAAACAAACAAAATAAATCTCCTCCTGACCTAGGTTACTACTGCCCTTTGCCAAGCTTTCCTGTTGTCCTTTAGCGTGTCAGCAGATCTTGATGGCAAAAATATTCTCCCCGGATCACACACAGCCTGTCCTCATAAATCGCTGGCAAGGATGCTTCTAAGTGTGCCTGAGAAGCATCTTGCCTCAAACAAATCCATATTTATAGGCTCCAGATATATTTTTCAGCTTGGGTTTATTTATTACAACCAAGACCAATAAACCAAGAAAATTTAGTTCTATGCACGCACTGGATTCAATGAAGAGAGTAAAATTTGCATAACTTTGAAGCATAATCTTCCACAGCAACAACTAATCTGCCACTGATTATCCTCCTACTCGCCTATCGCTGTCTGTATCGACGGGGAGACACAACGGAACAGCACCACGTCAGACGGGAAGCCACGCCGGAGTTCAGACAATCCGGAGCTCAGTCAGGTATGTGTTGTTTTTAGTTAGGCTAAAAGTTCTTCTGTCTCATAAATACCTGGCCTTTCCCAAGCTGCTGGATCCCAGAGTATTTTACAGCCTCGGACGAGTCTCCAGGGTGTCAGATCAGCTGCCAAGTGATCAACTTTCTATCTATTAAACATCCGAAACGAGCTCAATCTGGCGAGCCGCCACTCCACCAGCCCACACAATACCAAGCTCATTGTAAAGTCCTTTTAGCATGGATTAATTGGTGCACAGTGTGAAGAGGGCAAAAAACCAACCACCCAGCTCCCCCTCGGAAAAGGCAGAAAGCTCATCAAATTTCATGTGCTCCGGATACCGGGTGAGTAAAGATTTCCACGCTGCATGAGCAGGTACAAGCTGTCGGTGAGCCTGGCTTCAGACGTGCATCACCCTGTTTCTCTGCTGCTGTTTGAACATTTCCTGCCATTCCAGTGGTTGTTTGGGAGAGGAAAGAAACTTAAAAAGCATCTGGAAACCCTGCAGCTATCATAAAGGTAATTAAATGAAAGGAAAACAGCTCGAAGTGCACCCGCGAAGAAAGGAAACCAGAAAACCCGAAGTTCTGCTCCCGGCAGCGCTGGCCAAGCGCCGTGGCTCTGCGTTCTCCACCTCCCTCGCACGTTAAAAAAGAGCATTAATAGCATCTTCATGTACTGCAGGGACTCAGAGAAGAGTTTTATTTAACATAAGATTAGGGTGCTGTCACTAAGAGATTTTTTTAAGTATTTGCATAGGAGTCTGGCTGTCACTAATCTGTTAAGAATATCGCTGGTGCCAAGTTAAACCCAGGAATTACCAGTTTTCCAGCAAATCACTGAATCCACCTCCTTTTTTCCCCACAGCCTCCAAGATGCACTTGCTGTCTTGCAGCCTGCATTTGGCCATGCAAGTATCGCAGCTCAGGAGATTTTCAGCCTGGATTTGGCCACGCAAGTACCTCAGCTCAGGACATTGCTCCTATTCAGCCACGCAGACCTGCCCTGCACAAACCCGGGCAGAGGGCTGGCTCACACTTCTTGGGTGCACAAAAACCCCCAGCGTGTTTGTACAACGTGTGTGATCCCAGCGAGCATCGGAGGAGACAAAGAACTGTGATGAGAAAGAGGGTGAACATTCTGACATCCTGAGATGCACTTTTCCTGACAGTTCACTGGGCAGAGGACAGTCAAAGGATTGTGTTGTCCAATGAATCAATACTTTTTGGAGAGAATTTCATTAGCTGTGACACCTCTTCCCAATTCGTGGGTAACTGGAAGTCATTCAAGTCACGGGACCCCGTGATAGTATCTGCATACTGATGGGAGCGCTAATTGTATCTGGGACATCAAAAGGTCATAAATCAAAGTGGCGTCTCCCTGGGAATACAATAACTCGATTCATACTTGAAGGATTTTAAAATTTAAACTTATGATCAAACAGGGAACTACATTTATTAACATTTCTTCCACTGTGTTTCAACCCCTCAGTCAAGTGGCTGAATTGTCCAAACGGGCTTAAAACTACAGTTAATCAATATCGAATGTGTTATTAAGCAGCATGCGGCCAGAAAACTGCCTGCTGGCTTGTGTCAGCCCATTCTTCTTCCAAAGACCAAACGACAGGAGAGGTCCCTTTATTCCAAGTAAAAATCTGCAAAAACTCAGCACCAAGCCTCAGCTGATTTTACACCTCTGCCTGCCTTAACATTTCTCTCCTGGTAGCAACTAAAGCCTTGCTACACACCACGTGGGCCAAAAGAGCTTGTGGTACCGGCGGGAGGGAGCTGCGGGTGGCCACCTTCCCATCCAGAAGGCATCACAGGTACCATGAGGATTTGCTCCAAAAATGATGTGCGCCAGTATTTATTAACTCAATATAAAATGTACTTTTACTTTTCCCAGATAACAATTAAAAGTAGTAGATGCAAAGGAAAATAAAAAGGGTAACACCCACATGCTAAACAGATCACAACATGCAGCCTCGTGTGCTGCTCAGTGTAAAATCACGGGAGAAATCAAGAACATCACAAAGAGAAATCAGCCACGTTAGTGTCAAAGAACACGAACTGGCCAGCAATACATAGTCAGGGTGCAGCCAACCTCAGCTCCAAGTACAAAAATCACACTGCCGCCTCAGAGGGCTCCAGGGATGGGAGGGATGATCTCGTGCCCTTACCGCTGGGGCATTTCGCAGTCAGGCCGCGGCCAAGTGCTCTGCTCAGCGACCAGGGGCAAAGCCCCACGTCTCCGCACGGGTGCTCGGACGGCACCGAATGACGCCGGCGGGCTGGCATACCACTAACCATGAGGGACTGCCCGGGGAGGAGGGGGAACTTCTACCCTGTGACATTTTTAAGGTGTTTCTTAGCACGTCGAGGCACAGGAGAGCCTGCCTTGGACAAGAGAAGACAAGGAAGAAACTCAGGTCTCTAGTGAGGCGGATGTGGTTTTAAAGTAAAGCAAAAACTGGGCATGAGGCAGCCTTTCTGGTTTGCAAATCTCCTTGCTCGCTTGCTTCGGAAAGACCCTCCTGCTGAAACACACGTCCTGATAATTGGCTTTCGCACAGCACCGGCTCTGCAGCTGCCTCCCCCCCGCAGGGTGTCTGCACCGTCAGCAAGCGGCACTTACCCAGGAATATTTGTAAGAGCGATCAGAGCAAGATATACAAGCCTATCGCGCTCTGCATGCTCGGCTGCCCGATTCGGGCTGAATCAGCTGTCACACACGGTCTGTACCACAGACGAGTGCCCTCCCTCGTCTCGTACAGCAATCTCTTTTTCATTATGCCGAGCAGCAAATCTAGCCCTAAATACAGCCCCGTAAAGGTCCCCTGATCCTTGGTCTTGGCTCACACATCCAAAGGAAAATTCCCACACTCTAATGACAGCTCGTGGACAGCTCATGCGATTCGCCCTCCTGCAGGTAGCTAAGGGGGAGCGAATTAACTCTTCTGGGGTTACGCAGAGCAGGGCTTTGCAAGCACAGCATGTCAAAGCCAGCTCAACCGTTGCTCCGTGTAAGAGCAGAGCACGAGAGCATCCCTGGAGACCATCGTGCAGAGTAGCAGCTTCCAGCAGGAGCTTCTGCTCCGGACCGGAGGGCAGGATCCCTCCCTACTACCCTAGCACATCCCTGTTAGCAGCTCAAGAGCAAGGCAGTCTGCTAGGCTCATTCCTGGAAGACGAGGCGGAAGGAGAAAGGAATTGGCCTTTAGACAACCACATTCCCCACCCTTTTCTGCAAGGGAAGCCCAGCTCACAGAGGTTTTAAATTCCAAGTAGTTTTTAGACATCTGAAAGATGGAGGAGATGAACTCCCCCCTGCTGACCCGAGACCGACCCAGGAGTAATGGCGTTTAACGGAAGTGCTGCTAAAGTGAACTTGCACGCAGAGACTCCTGCGAAGACCAGCAAGCACGAGAAGGAAGATGTCCACGTTTCTTCAGCTCAGCCTCACTATGCAAGCAAGGGGAGGACGCAGAGCAACACGAAGCCGGGAAGAGAAGCTGTGTCTGGAAAGGTGAATGCCCCGAGCTGCTGAGCCTAGCGAGTCCCTGAGCCTTTCAAAGCTCTTTATCTGCACACGTTGGGCGAGGTGCAGCCACAACACGAGCAATACAATGCACAGAAAGCCAGCACTCCCACCTCCGTCCACCTGGTCATCCATTGGGGACCTCCTCCCATGGCGCCGGTGACAGTGTCCATGGGGACACGCACGCTGCCGGGTACAGCACAGCCGACCAGCTGCCCTCACTTCCCCACAATACACATCCTGACCCAAAGACATACACGTATACATATTCTGGTCCATGTATCTTGTATAGATTATATTACAGGCTCTGATAAACATTTTCTGTCAGCTGCTTTACTCCAAATTTCGGGTGATTTCTTTTCCCTCTCTTTGTATTTTTAATTAAATCAAACTCGCACAATCTAAATGGCAATGTAATGAACATTTTTACAAACGGCTGCTTCTTGATTTCGATCTATACAACGACAAATCCCCTGCAAGAATATTGTTTGGGTATTCCCAGGCTATCCCTCCACGTTTTTAACATCCAGCGTACTCGGTGGAGCATGAAATTATTATTTTAATGGGTTCTCAATGTGCAGGTGTTAATTGGAAAAGCATGATCAGATAGAGGGTGGAGAATCTGCAGGTGCATTTATTTCAGTGGCTCATTTCCAACTTTCCCCTCAGTTTTGGGAACTGCACCCTGCTGAAGCGAGGGGACACGGCCGCTGGGCTCCTCCATACGCCCCTCATACTGGGCGTGTAAGCCAAAGGTGGGGTGGGCTTGCACGACCACCTCTTCCTGCCAGGACACACAGGACGCGCGGCACAAGGTGCATCACTTTCAGTCCGGTCACTCAGGTGCCGTGCCTTGCATTTACTACCTGAAACGCTGCCTACTTTTATTCCACTGCCTCGTTCCTCCTGTTACCCCCCAACTCCTCTAAGACCAAAGCATCATCCAGCATTGATGGATGCAAGACTCAAAGCTCACATGATGCCTTCGGCATCCATAGACTTTGAAGGTTAAAGAATAAACGGTTGGGGGTTTTTTGGGCAATCCACGGAGAGCTCTGCTGAGATGAGACACTGGCTTATGAGGCTCATTACGATCATACTGCAGCAGTGACCTTCAGCACGCAGCAAAGGAAAGCAGGATTTAGTGTTCATGTCAACAGCGTAATGAGACAACTCAGGGGAAGGCCAGCCTCAGCCACAACTTTCATCCCGCTAAAGAACTTGCAAATCCGCGGCAGCGAGAGGGAGTTTGCAGACAAAAATAAAAGGAAGCCTTCAGCCTTTTCATCCCAAGCTTCCGCACTACGGAAGAAGTCATAAATAAGGCAACAAACCATTTTGCTGGATCAAAAGCCATTAGAGGAAGCAATTCTCAGCTTTTCATCTGGCGCTTTCCCGGCAGCGGCTATCTGGATGGGATCGGCCTCCCCAGGGGTGGGTGGTGAGTGCCGGCCGGGCTCTTCGGAAATCCAGCCCCGGTGGCTTAACACAGCGAGGTTGCCTGGACAAGGTCCTGTGCAGCCTGCTGTAGGTGACCCTGCTTCGGCAGGAGGGTTGGACTAGAAGACCCACAGAGGTCCCTTCCAACCCCGACCATTCTGTAATTCTGTGATTCTGTGAGCGGCTGCGGACAGGGCTGCCTTCACAAAGCCAGCTTCAACCTCCGCTTGCAAAGAGAGGCACTTCTGTTCGGGTAACTCCACCGACACTGCCAGCTCCCAGAAAATCCCTTCACCCCCTGGCTTCCTTTAGAGGTGGACTGAGCTACAACACCCTCTGCAACCTCTCACCGCATCCTGAAAGCGATGCCATGGAGCTGTTGCACACAAAGTCAGCAAGAAGAGGACAAATTACGGCCCTCTTATACTTTGTGGGTTCCCCCCCACAACTTTTTGCCAGCTCTGCTCTTCTGGGTTTATACCTTGGGCACCTGAGTGATTTCCAATAGCACAGTCTCAGAGTACCCACGGCTCATTCATATCTTCCCCACAACCTTGCACAGCAAGGAAATTCCACCGTCCCTGGACTCAGGTGAGCACACGGACAGATCGCCTCCTGTACGGCAACGTACGGGAAAGGCAGGTCTGTCCGGGCTGGCCCCCGCTGTCACCCCTTGGGATGCTCTGGGCTCATCCGCCCCTGGGACATCTACAGTCCCGTTTTATCTCCCCTTTCTTCCTTCAGCAACAGTCACAGAGCTTGCATCCAGCACCGTGCACCCCACAAAGCCACCTCAGTACGCAGCAGACCTTTCAGTTCCCTCTCATGAAACCAAACACATCCGCAAGCCCCGGGAACGCGCGGACAAGCCATCCGCAACCACGCTCCCCGACAGATGAGGGAGAGACCACGGCTTCAGACCGGCTTCCCAGCTCAGCAACCCTCCGCTCCCGAGCCCCGACGACTTCTCATCCTGCTAGTGAGTGAACACTGCGTGACAACCCAAAAGGTATTTGAGAGCCCTTCCTGGCCCTCCCGTGCCACCAGCGTGCAGCTGGCTCTGACGTAGTGGCTGAACTGTCAGACAATAATTTATTTGCCGTATGATTTAGCCAGCTTGCAATTATAGATTTGATTGACTTACTGGAAATCCCAGAAGACCACCTGTACCAGACGGAGAGTCACCCTCTTAGACTTCAAATTAGTACCCAAATTAATCAATCCTTACATATGATTTCCCTAATTTGATGAATTACCATCCGCACTGCATTGCTGATTTACCCTGGGTTTGATACTTACTTGATAAGAATAGTGCTTTGTTGCTATTTTAACACTGTTGACAGCATTGGGGGGACACCTCTTCCTCAGAAATGCGCTCAAACTTCTTGCAAAGACAGTGGCGCACATTTATATCGATAAACTTGCACATGAGCTGGGAAGGAGCAGCAGAACGAGGGCTTGAGAGGGGGACGTGGGCTCGCCTCTCCTTACGCACCCCCCCATCGGGGTGCACCTTGTCTGCTCTGCACCCCTTCAGCAGACCAGGAGCAGAGTTCTGGGTGATGGGAATGATGCTCCCGTCGCCCTGCAGCTCCTCCAGCCGCCAGGTCTGCTGGATGGGGCAGAATGAGGACAGCCTAGGAACTGTCTGCTGAGAAATGATGGCATTTTCTTCAGTTACTTACTCAGGTAGGTCCACTAATGACTGGATCACTCAGAGCCAAGAAGCAGAACAAGAAGAGACAGAAGATGACAGCTTTTACTCTTCTGTCAGTTTACGAATAAAAATAAGATATGAGAAGATGGAAATTGCTTGCTCATCTTGAAGGATGGGATGACCAGGTATCACCAGGTTTCACCTTAACTGTGGGTAATATTTCCTTTCCGAGTCAATGTCGAATGCAGAGAAAATGTGCCAAGAAGCTTGCTAGTTTTCCTTTATATTCTCTACCTTTGAATTACTTCAGTCAATTAACATCAAATTCTAAAAAGTGACTTTCTAAGATGCTTCTTTGAACCCAGCTACAACTCAAGGCAAATTGTGAATCAAAAATCAAATCTAGCAATTAGCTGCAAAGGTACCGCGAGGGGACCCAGGTTAGCTAGAGGTACCAAACAATCAGACCAGACCTCCCTTTGGGGACACACAAGCAGCACACGCAACGGGAACAAAAAAAATGAAACATCGATTATTTAAACCCTAGGTGCTGCTTGGCAATGCAAATCACAATTACCATCAGGAATTTAACAACTGCTTTCGATTTAAGACCAGTTCATTGGGGTGGATGATTAATGCTTGTTTACCTGCGGGGTGGCTATACTGGGGGGAATGAAGCTGCAGCCCATCCCTTCGCTGAGGCTCCGAGGGATGCACTGCTCGTGCCGGGCGAGCAGGGGGCCCTGGAGCACCTCAAGGCCAGGTCCCTACGCCAGGTTTAGCCATCAGGAAGGATCTTTAAGCACCTGCCGAAGTAACGGCGGCAAAGCTGCAAACAAACAATGTCCCAAGCAGTGTTTTTTAATTATACAGATGATACAGTCCAAGCCGTAAGTAGTTTTAAACACTTGCCTTGGTTGTTTCTCCTTTTGAACAATGAGAATCTGCCACTGAAATGGCAAATAGTTTATTGCAAAAAAAAACCAAAACCCACAAAACAACACCCAAACAAAAAAATCCAGCAACCCAAAACCGCTGTGTTTGAGTGGCTGCTCACAGCCATGCAGCCAACAGGCTTCCCAGCAGTCAGAGAGATGTACGAAAAAGAAGCCTAGCAGGCAAAGGAGTATCTTTATCATCTCATCCGTAGTCCTTTATAAGTAATTCTTGGTAAAATATACAAAACACCACACAGCTCTTAACATCTTTATTTCTACATAAAGGTGGACCTAAAACCTACCATCGTTGTTTTGTGAACCTGCTACGCTGGCACACGCGTGAGGACGCCCACGCGCTCACAGGCTCGGCTTTGCTGTTTCTGCGTGCTGAACTTCCCTGGGTAGGGAGAAAAAGCCATCCGTGCCAGGAGAGGCTCAGGAGAAAGCTTCTAAAACTGGGAAAGCTGATGGACAGGCTCCAGTTTTTCTTTCCATGAATTTTTTGTTGCATCTCATGTGTTTAAGGAGCCCAACCAACCTGAATCCGTGACTGGTTTGAACTCAGGTCTCTGGTGAGACCGCAGGTCCCACACGCTGGAAGGGCTGGGATCACCGGGCCTGATCCTGCCTTTCACCAATAATTTCCACAGACACAAAGCCACACGGGCACCCTGCAGCTCCTTGCTGGTTTAACTCCCATGTCCTCAGGCACCACCAAACAGTTCCTCATCTTCACAGAAGGCTGCAAGTGCTTCTTTAGCAGACGTGAAAATCCAGTTAACGTTCCCTTTCAGTTTGATTAACGTGCTTTAATGCAATCCAATTAACAAAGTATTATGGTTTCTAACATCATAGCTTTTATATCCTTTTCTAACCAGGAAAAATCTATGACATATGATACAGCCATTAGAGAGGAGCAGATAGCTTTCACTCCAAAGGCTCCCCAGCGCCTGATCCAAAGCCAGATAGGGTCAGCAGAAAGGCATTTGCTGACTACAGCGGGTGACGGATCAGGCACCAGAGAGTGAAATCTGTAAATGCCCTTTCACCAGGGAAGTCACATTACTGAAGTCCATGAATTATGTGTGTGTGTGGGGGGGAATCCCAGCTAAGAACTGCAGTATTTACACTGCTGTCTCAGCTATAAAAACCTTTCCTGGGAACCGGAGGTGGGGGAGCAGGGACTGCAAAGGACTTTGTGAGAACTACCATGAGATGGATTAGCTGAGCATCAACAGGCCAAAGCTGTACAGAAACATTAGACTAGAAGTATTTGAAAACCAGTATAAAGTCTTTCCAGGATTAAGTCCTTCCACTGTTCTTCCTTTCAAAAGAAGTAAAAACAAGGTAAGACGAATTCCTTGTCAAGCCTGTGAAGAACAGACTCCAGTACAGAAATAAACACAAATTGAATTTACTCTGGTGGCTTCAGACAGGTCACATCAAGCCAGAACTAATGCGGTATTGACCCGCTCTTACTCTCGACTACAGCAAACAGCACTGCAGGCACTGCAAATTCATTTCATTTAGTATCGTCCGGGCAGCAAAGCCAGCCTCGGATCCAGGCTGCATTCAGTAGGCACCTACCCATCAGTGGGAAGCAGGACGGACGCTAGAAGTTGGATGTTGAATTGCTATCCGAGAGAGACGAACGCCTGCGTTACCACCGCAGCCTGCTCGCAGGAGCCCGCGTGCAGCCCATCGCCCACCGGACCGGCCACGCCGTCACCCTTCCAACAGAACCCCTAAGACCCGACGAGACGGCAGCGATCGGCCTTTCAGAAACCCCATGCTGCAGGCACCCAGTACGCATTCTGACGGCACACAAAGCTGCCAAACTTTGAGTAGCGCAGCCACCAAAACAAAACGCCGTCCCGTGCAGAGCCAGGTTTTGCAGTGCTGGTAAGAGACCCCCGCTGTGCATCTCCCTGCAGACGCTGTTGAGTCTTCACCCGTCTCTGCAGCCCTCAGTGGGAACCAGCTGCAGCCCCAAGAGCTGTGCTAGGAACCCTTCCTCTCTTACACCCCGGGAAGACTGGGGGATTCAGGGCTGATGCTTCATTTATCGATTTCCTTGCAAGGCAACGAATGCACGGAGAACGATCCGCAAGAGCAAAGAATTAAGCGATATCAAGATGGCATCGTAAGAAAGATTTGGACAACCTGCCATCCTCTCTGCCCTTGCACTGAATGTGAAACTACACAGATCACGCAAAAAGTCTTATTTTTTTTTCTCCCCCACTTGTAAAGCACCATATTTATCGTTATTCCACATCTTCTTTAATGCCGGCATGCAGCTGTGAATGTAAATTCCACACAAACTTCAGTCATCCTTTGCTACCAGATGGAGCTGAGTGGGCATGCACGTTCTCTGCTCCTCCGTCGGACCAGGGCACCAGCCTCTCCTCTCTGCAATTAATTATCAGCCACATAATGGAATGGAAACCAGCATGAAAAGCATAATGCACCAACAAACAAGGCTATTGCAAGATCTGTAACGTGCCCATGTCATCGTGTATTTTAGATTGATGCTTATAAATGCATTTCTGCCAGGTGTAATTCCACCGGGCAGTCCCTGAGACTGCGCGTTGCCCCCACGCGTTAATGCCACCTCGGGAACCATCAAAGAGGCGCTCCCACAACTTCTTCACAACGGCAGTTGCATGATACATCAAAGGGCAAAATAAATCAAGCCTGCTTGTGTAAATAAGGGAGAAGTAAGACCAAGGATGCGTGTTACTAAGAAGTTTCCATCAGAATGCTTTTGAAGGAAAATTGGGTTTTTGACAAAACTATTTATCACCAAGGGTTCCTTTTTCCTCAGGGAGCTTCTGCAGCTCAGGAAGGTAAACATTTAGCAACAAAACGATCAGAAATCTTCCAGCCAAGAGAAGCTACACTGTCCCATTTCACCAGGCAGTCCTAAGGCTGCCTCTCCCCTGCATTTCCCTATTTCTGGACAAATCCCCCCGGTCCGGGCTGCCCCTCTCACCGCACATGGCAGCGGCTGGGCAAGAGGGGCCGTGCAGCCCACGCTGGGAGCGCTGCTTTGGCCCCGCATGCGGGCAGGACACAACGGGCACATGGTGCAGGGCTAAACGTGCTCCTGCTGCAACGCGACGAGAATGCAAAGCGCCTCTGCAACTCCTGGTTTTTACTTTCTCCTTAATAAAAGCTAGATTTCCATCAGGAAACTCACTATCATTTTTTACCTGCCCTAGCTACTGCAATCCTGGGATGCTGGAGGTGCTCATTTCTCGCCTCTGCTGAGCTGAAAACAAGGAACACGCCAATAAGCAACATTCATTTTGTTCTTATTCAATCGGCAACCCCTGTCTCCCCTCCAGAAAGCACATCTGCCTGGGGACCCAACCTTGTACGAGAAAATGGCTCCACACAAGGAGAGAAAAATTAAAAATGACTAAAAAACTTCAGTCTTGTACAGGAGTCCTGAGAATATCTTCCCCCTTTCCTCCAAAGATTTATGCCCAACTCTTCTCCTCCTTGCACGAGCATGTATTACTCATCTTGCGTGACGGCTGAGGAAGGCTCGGAGGGAGAGGCGAGTGCAAGGGAAACTGGAAAACATCAGCAACAAGTATCTCCAAGACCTCTCTTCCCCTTCACAGGCAGTCTGACTTCTAGGAACCCACCGAACAGAGAAACACCGATTATGCCCCAAATACCTGTTTCAACCCAGGCAGGCAGAGCAAGGCCTCGTTTGAGAGGAAACAGTGGTGCGAATGCTCCAGAAGAGCGTCCTCACAGGCAGGCAGAAAACCCGCCCGGCGAATTAACCAACTGCTTTGCTGAGCTGGGTGCTGATCAGCACTGCAAATAAGCGCTGCCTTGCACAGCCCCGGCTCCGGCAACGGATGACAGACCCACTCACACAGCTTTACACTTCATGCCCCAAAGCAAGGATTATTTATAGCCTCACACTCAACCCCCAATAAATGCGCATGAGATTAAAAACCCGTTAATAGTTCATATTTATTAGCAGTGCATGGAACATACTCATAAAAAATAAGTAAATTATGTTGGTGCAAGCCTGCACATTCAGTTCTTTAAATGAGATTTTGGGTTCATTGCATATTAAATCATTTTTTGGGTTCACTGCATGTTAAATCATTTGGCTCTTGGATTACACAATATCATCTTGTTTCAAGCAAGTTCTTTAAAGATACTGCTCTGCACTTTTAGCTAGTAGGCTTTAGGGCCGCCATTTCAGAGCACTCTCAACCCCGTATCTAGGGTCCCAGGATTTCAGCGGGATGTGCTTCAGAGCTCTCCTACCACCAGTGCTTCTTCTGGTCTAGACCTTGTAAATGTTGGCCACCACATACGACACTTGCTCCACAAGCAAATTACTCTTCTCCAGTATTATTTATGCAGAAAAATCTACAGCCCGGTACGGGAAAAGACCTTCAGAGGATCTTATGTTTCAGGATTGTCACCAAAAACTTCAAAGGACCTGCTTCCCCAACCACTTTTCAGAAGCTGTGCGCTGCTCGCACCTTTCTACTGGCTCGTCACTGCATGGACTCACCCATGGTCTCTGCAGACCTTGCTTCTCAGCCGGACACAAATGGATGCCTGCCACCCAGGGATGGACATGCACCTTCCTAAAGACCGAAGAGAAGAGCCACGCAGCCCTACAGCACAGGGCTGTGCAGGAAAGGTACGGGTGAAACACCCACCGCCCAGTTTCAGGCTCAGAAAAAACAGAATTCCTGGTTTTGTCAAGATTCACGAGCTTCCTGAAAAAGAGCTGTGTACTTTAAAAAAAACCAAAACAAGCCAAACAAAAAACCCCAAGTACTTACCCAAGAACTACACTTCAATGGCTTTCAAAAGAAATGCTGCTCATGGAGGTGGTTCTCCCAGCTTCTGTGACTTCCATGCTACGCAAGAGCAAGTAAAGCAGCCATTTTGTACGGGGCCGGGCTGATCCTTCACACAGGCAAGACTACCTTCGCACCCAACTTTCCAAAAACCAGGACCACATTTGCAAGGGTGTAGGAGCAGATGAACAGGCAAAGCCAGAAAACAAAGGCACGTCTCGTCTCTCGGCACTCGCTGGGCGGGAAGGCTCCAGCAACGAGCGGGCACCTGAGGAATCGCCGGGACCTCGGCTGAGCCCTCGCTTCGCACGACAGCAGCAGCTACAAGGATCCATTGTTCGGAGGCTGACACGCAGCCCTGACTACACACATTTACATACGTTTAGTCGCTTAGACAGAAGCTTGGGGAAAGACAAGACTATCGCAAACGCTACATTGCAAACATAACAAATATAATCTGGTTACAACCGACTGCAGACCTTATGATACCGCTGGCTATGGGGAAAAGAGAGAGAGGCACTCTGAGAATTAATGTTCTTCCAGTCTATAGAGAAACAAATGAGTTTCTGGTGCTGAACAATTAGTACTCCTGTTAATTATGCGTGCGGGTTAGAAATAACACCAAGCATTTGGGACTGCTTTCATTTCGATTGTTTTCTTTCTGCACTGGATAACAAAAATATATTCAGACAGCTAAATAAATCCTTCATAACACTGATGGGACTTCTTGTTCACAGCAAGCAGTTATGCAAATTGCTAATTATGAGGCAGAGATAATCATAATCTAGCACATTTATGCAACCGCATGTACAACAGGGATAGCTAAAGCAATAGTTGCCTTATTGTCCTCGCTGCATTTTTTAAAGTCACGCTGATGGGCTGGCTCGCTGCACGGCATCGCAGCAGTGAGTGCCGTGGGTATCGCAGCCAGGGAGCTGCCACGTGCCCTCGGGATGCAGCAGGGCCACAGAATAGCAGAAGGTTTAATATACTGGAAAACAACACAGTCACAGGAATAAAAAGCCCAGGTACTGCTGAGAAAAATAAACGTGAGAGTGGGTGTCAAAGCCTCCTCAGTGGTTTTCAACTGTCCCTCGAGAATGAGCCGCACCCCAACCTCACGGAGGTGCTCAGCCACTTCTCCATGGAGCTGGGCTTCAAACCCCGGGCTCTCAGGGCACGACAACACCATCAGGTCAGGTCCAACCTGCCCTAAACACACGTGAACCCCTGACCTGGTGTGCTTGGGATAGAAGTGCAAGAGATGGCAGGGATTCCCAGAGGGTCCATTTTCAGGGATTCACTCCCTAGGGTGAGAAGAAAACGACTTGGAGCTTCCCAAAAATATGATACTCCTACCACCAGTGAAGCAGACACATGAAATCTCAGCTGCAGTGCTTATCCTGCACTTCATTTAACAAAAAGTATCAACTTCAGAGATGTCCTGTTGCTTCAGAGTGAGGGAGATGGATTTACAACACCAAACAGTCACAAAAAACCCCATGAGTGAGAAGCCGACTGCAACACCAACACAAACCTTCCCAACCTAGAGCAGTTCCTGCTCATTTGCTCTCAGCCAGCACACGCTCGCCTCGCTGCTTATGTCCAGTTTCCCAGGCCAGTTATTCCAGCTCAATAAAACCAGCATTCCATTATCATTTTCACTTAAGGCTCCAAATTCAGAAGCTTCCACCACTTACCGCAAAAAGAAAAAAAATAGAAGTAAAAGCACAAAGTGCTGCAAAGCTGGGGAAAGTGCATGGTGACATCCAAAAAAAATCCTGCAAGGAAGCAGCCTGGGCGATGGCCTGCTTCTGCCCTAATTACCTATGGTTTTGGCAAACGCAAGGGAAATACAGCAAAAACAACCCTGTGCCTTCATGTACCAAAAACACAGCGAGAAGCTCTGGGTGGGCTCTGAACTGGAAATGATGGATGTGGCTCACTTGCGCTGTAATTAAATCTCCTTCCACAAAATAAGAACAGCGATCTGTGTCCTAACGAAACAACCTGCTGCATCATGGAAACGGAAAACACCAATCGGGTGGACCTGGGAGGAACTGCCAAGGATGTTTTTGCTTGTTGGCGAGATATTAAACTCGGAGAAAGAAGGAAAGGGCTTGCCTGGAGCTGGCTGACTGTGCTGGGTGAGCGACTAGAGCAGGACAGCAGGAGAGCGGGGTTCTGACCTGTGTTGCAGCCGGAGAGCCACCCCATGCTGGCACCAAACAAGCGGCCGCAGCACCCATGGGTGCTCTGCAGGGTCCTCTGTGTGCAAGAAGCCGGAGGAGACCGGGTAAGAGAGTGCATCTGTGCAGGGCTGGGCTCCTGCTCGCACCATGCCAGCCAGCCCGGCACTGCACGTTACCTGGTGCGGCTCGCAAACTCACCAGCACGTGCCAGCACGCACCAGAGCCAGCACATCAGAGCTGGTCCTGGCACCCATCCGAGTCACCCCGGCACCCAAGGGAGCATCTCACCACCTTGCAGATGGCATATGGCAACAGCAGGCAAGAGCTACACCTACACACGGATGCTGGCCGACTAACAGAGGCAGCTTTCCAGAGGTGTGCAAGAGAGCAACTCAAGAGCAGCAACCAGAGGCAATCCAGGATCAAGCCTTCAAAACCCAAGAAAAGCCCTGAGAATCCTCGAGCTATAAGAAATCATTCATGCTTGGTTATTTGTATCTGACTTCTGCTCTCAGAGCATTTAGGTTCTTGTCTTCAAGCTGTCCTTAGGAGCTAGAGGATTAGAAACCTAGTTTGTTCCTGGCAGAAGAATGATGCAAGTAAAAGCTTAATTCCTAGAGAGGAACCACCAGAAAACCCACACCAATCTCAAAAGGTAATCCTCGGTACTGCAAACATTTGGCAGGTCCCTGAATGTATCATGCTGTGTTTGACTAACACGGCATCACCAAATTCAGTTTTACGCTGGCTGGTGAGCATTTTGCAGCGCTGACACCTAATCCTTGGTGACAGAACGGAATATACCATAGACTGATGTGGTTCCAATTGCCGGCAATTTCCTCCCCAAAATGTAATATAAAGCCTAGGCTAGTCCAGAGATACAGATCTATATACTTTTAATAAAAATGGGCTTACCTTCAAGTAGGAATTTCCAGAAGAGTTGTGACGAAAAATGGAAAATGCCAAATATCCAGCCATTTCAAATGTTTCCAGTCATTGTAGGTGAAAGGCATTAGGAGAGAAACAAAAAGACACTGATTAGCACAACAAATACAGTGTTTGCAGCATGTATTTTTAACACTCTAATTGCATTCATAATTCCACCAAGAACCAAGAGTTCTCATTCCAGTTTTCCTTTAAAGGATTTGCTCACATGGGAGATTGGATTTACACATTTTTTCAGAAGGATGGGCTCCATCTTACAGCCCTCACACTCAGGCAAAAACCTCACAACAGCCATGGAACTGCAGAGCAGACAAGCAAAGCTTTGCAAAGCTTGGCCTGAAGGTCTGGGTCCCCCAGCCAAAAAAAACCACCCCCCCACCCCACCCCCAAAAAACCCCATCTAGTAAGGGGACAGCTGTAATTTATACCCTGTGGCAAGCAGAACTTCCAATTCAGTTTGTTCTGCTTTTAATAAGATTTCTATCTGCAGCTGGAAGGTGCGTTTCAAATTCATTCTTTTTCCTTGTGGAAATCAAAACAAAGCCATAAGAACTTCATTTTCAGCACCAGTCTGTTTGTTGCCCATATAACTTTATGTGATCAAGCCTCACATAACTGTAATAAAAAGAACTCTGTAAAACATAGTTTTATAATACTTGAGCACACATTTAAACAGCTGAGGAGTTCCTCCAACCCGATGGAGCACACTGCTTTCCATCTACTCCGAGAGACTGCAAATTTTAGAGGGCTTTCACAGCTCCTTAGTGGCTCGCATCTGTCCCCGGCGGCTCGATGGACGCTGGTAGGGGAGTCAGCGATAACTGACCCGGCTCACAGAGAAGGAGCAATCCTCATCCGAGCAGTAAGAGGAATCTACCTTTGTAGCGCATCCTTAGGACAGGGCGCTGGGTGTTGCTACATAGTAATTCTATCCAGAATTTGTATTTGTTGTTGCTGTTGTTGTGGTGGTTTTTTTGTTCTCCTTTACAAATTAAGGAAAATACATGAACTGGTATTTCAAAGATAAAATACAAAACAGGACAAACAGATAGTTCCTTACAGTACTGCTAACTCTTCACATTTGATCACACACCAGACAACCTTAGCTCCCGGAATCATGCGAAATCAGAATCTGAACTGCTGTAAAAAACGCACTAATAATTTCTACTCCCTGATTACTAGGACAAGCTTGAAAACATGATCCCTACAGGCTTGGTATAAGCAAATAAAGAAAACCTAAGTTTGGCTCTGATCCTGCAAAGCACTTAAGCGCATGCTTAGCTTTGCAAAATCAATGGGACTTTGTGAGCTTCTAGAGAACTCCAAGCACGCGAGAGATTTGTGGGATCAACTCAGAAAAAAAACCCAAACCCCTTAAGGTCTTAAGCCTTAACCTAACGGTATTTCAGCCACTCCGAAGCATGGCTCATGGTCATTAATTTAAATGGTGAGGAGTGAGCTTAACAAGTTTGCATAAAAATATTTACTTAGCGGTCTTTAGCACGTGAAAGGTCCTTGCAGACCTTCAGCAGGCGAGGGGATCTAAAAGGGCAGCTATCCACCACCACCACCACTCCAGTGTCCCCAGGCCGGAGCTGGGAAGGGCAGCAGATCCAAAAAATTAAGATACGCCCCCAAAATCCCCATTTGCCTCTATCTTCATTACAGCACTTTTTTCAGTACCTTCAACAATTACTTCCATGGCTGTGCTACTTCAAGTCTGATATGGAAAAAACCCTA
>Ga0065711_1033558_pt1 | contig 25282 bp, 16 predicted proteins | sample Hoacrofraction12_FD_59098 | JGI IMG/M metagenome (GOLD analysis project Ga0065711, IMG submission 59098) | Hoatzin crop microbial communities from Cojedes, Venezuela - Epithelial fraction 12 v2 (version 2) | ecosystem: Host-associated > Birds > Digestive system > Esophagus > Crop | place...
AAAAAAAAAAAAAAAAAAAAAAAAAAAAAAAGAGAACAAAGTTTTGGATCATTTTGTAAGCCAAATTAAATAATTTGCATACACAAGCAAATATATATCCACCTCTTCAATACATAAAAGCCTTTGAAAGAATAAAATTACATGATGTTGCTATGACTGGCCCATACAATGTAATTTTAATGATTCTGGCAGTTTTGTACTCAGAGTGGTATTCCAATATTATCTCACAACACCTGAAATGAACTCAGTCTATAAAGCTATTTGGCAGACAATGATTACTTTGAATATGAAGATGAGAAACGATAGTTAACACTGGTCAATTCTGATTTTTGTTACTTTTGTGTACTGGTCATTCCCACTCAGTCAATGACAGTCAGGTGGTGCTCATGTCTGAAAATTAGTCTTCAAGTGTAATTTCTTTTCCAGTAAGAATGAACACATTTCTGTTATTTTTGGGAAAATGTGATTTTAAAATGAGACGTAGCAAAGAACCAGTAGAACAACCATCTTTGTGTACCTTCTTGTGACCCCAGAAACCAGTAAACTTTTGTACCTGTATGAAGTAATTAAGTTATTTTGCAATACTTTTATGATAGCAAGAAAACTGTAACCTTTTCTTATGAATAACAGGCAAATTACTGATGAGGTCTTGAGGTGCTTGAATAAATGAATAAATCACACTATTTTGTAGCTTTTGGGAATGAAGAATGGAAATGACTTCTGTACTTTCCTACTTTGGAGACATTCTATTCCATGCCTCAGTTTTGCCATTAAGATGGGCTTCAGTGCTTCCGTACTTCATATTGCAGATAGTGATATTTTATTAATATTTGCTATCACCTTGTGGTTCTTAGGTTGAAGGTCGTATTCAAATACAAAATATTACTTCTCTACAATTATTATTTCAATGCCAAAAATCTACAAATAAGCTTTGTGAAGCCAAACTGCAGTGTTGTTGGCCCAGCTTTAGTCAGTACTGCGTGTCACTGTAGACAAAAAATCGCACTTCTTGTTCTTCCTCCTACAGAACTCCTGATAAACATTTCAAATGGCAGTGGTGTAATTATCTTTGATTAGTGACTGTGCTAACTTTAAAATTAAAAAAAAAGTAAAGTAGATGTTGATTACCAAGCACTAATGTAGTGCTTTCATGCACAGCTATAATTCTACTCATGAATATACATCAATCTTATGCATCGCTTGTTATCTTTATCTACAATCAAAAGACACTAACCAATTCAGCTTCCTTCTGCTTTATGAAACGTAAAGGAAGCATAGCAATGACCATAACACAAGACATTTCTGGATGGTATCAAATCCTTAAATGTCATTTGAACTTTGCTGTTTGAAATAAACCCTGTATTTTTTTTCCCCAATCAAATCTTTCTGAATAAACTGTTGCAGAGAAGGCAGCAAGCAGAATAACACTGAGAGAGATGAGAGCACAAGTGAATGTGAAAACAGAGGCTAGAAGCAGCAGGGCTGGGAAATGATGTGTGACGGGGGAACAGAGTAGTGCCTTCCTGTTGTATAGTGCATGAACGCTTAGCAGAAAAAAATTGAAAAAAATCTCCTAGAGTAATCTGGTGGGGGAAGGTGCCTACAGGTGAAAAGGTGTGAAAATAAAGGGGTTGGGATGGGATTTCTATCACGTAATGCCAATATATCTATTATAATCAGCATCTGAACTACTTGTCTAAGTTTCTTTTCTAGTCAGAGGAAATAAAAAGCTACTTATGGAGCATGATGCATTTCTTCTTGGAGTGAATGTGTAAACACAGGCAGATGACTTGTGCTCCAGAAATGCTCATTTCTCTCCGCTGACTCTCACATGAGTTACTTGACTAGCAAAAATGCAGATGGTGACAGTGGGGACATCTAATTCTTGTTCTCAAGCTCCTCCCCGGCTCCAACATTATTACTGTGGTTCTTCTAAAGTTCAAAAATAGCAATGAAAAGCTGTAATTAAAATCAATGCGTTTCAAATTAAACCTTGAGTGACAAGTTCTAGAGAGCTTCTGCTCTGCTGCCGTTTTTCCGTCTTTTACTGTATCCTAGCTCCGCAACATGCAGGCTGGAATGCTGGGCTTGAAACCGCTATGCTGCTCCTGCTAGTTTCCAGATCAGATATAATTGTTGCATCCAGTGTGGTGGGGGCTCCTGAGGGACACGAGTGCTGCAGGGCTCAGAAACCCACAAGAGCTCGTTGCCATAGTAGCCTCCCGTGGAGCATTTGCTCCTTTGGTTATTTTTCTGATACATCTCAATCTTGTGCTCTTTCAAAGTTAGTTTTTATGCTGTACCAGGCTATGTCACATTTGATTGAACCTATCAGATCTCCCTAATCAATTTTTAAAATATCAGTTCTCTCATGCAATGTGTTAGGGCATTCTAAATATTTGAATCTAATTGGAAAGGTGCTTTTTTTTTTTTGCTTTTCCCTTCTAACAGTCACAGAAGGTAAGAACAAGATCTCAATGAAAACCAGTCTGAGAAGAGTACAGCCAGCAGATTAAGGGGTCTGTTCTGAGTCTTCATTTTCCACTCTCGTTATTCTGACTGATCTTTGGCAAAGCAAGGCAGGCGTGCGGACTGTATTTCCAAGCCAAATTTTTTCGGCAGGCGTGCAGCAGACTCTAAGATGGCAATTGATTGTAGCACTGTGCAACTTAAACATGTCTGTGAACTGCAGTAACTGTGTGGCTATTCCCCTGGGTTTTTGAAAAGAGATCTCAAAGTTTCTTACATACATTCTGTGTTTTCCTGCAGAGCTGAATCTGACAAAATGCTCTCTTTGCAGTAATGATGCTTATAGTACTCATCGTTGCAACAGAATCATAGAACGGTAAGGGTTGGAAGGGACCTTAAAGATCATCTGGTTCCAACCCCCCTGCCATGAGCAGGGACACCTTCCACCAGACCAGGTTGCTCAGAGCTCCGTCCAACCTGGCCTTGAACACTGCCAGGGAGGGGGCAGCCACAGCTTCTCTGGGCAACCTGTGCCAGTGTGTCACCACCCTCACGGTGAAGAATAGGGACGAAGACACAGGGGTTCTCCTCTCCCTCAAAGAACAATGCAGAAAGGTGTTTGCATTTCACAATATATTGCTTCACCACACAATTCAGTCCCATAAAATTGTTGTGTATAAGAAATTATCACCCCCATCACTCTGAAGGAGTAAAACCAACTGCCTAGTCTTTCCATATGGGTGTTCCTTGTAGCTTTCACCTTGAAGTGTAGAATGTTATGTCTTCCCCAAAAGATACTGTGAGTAATTCATACTGAAAGCAAGAGGGGAAAATAGGGTTTCAAAGCAAGTCCTGCTAGCTGTGACAATGTAGATTAAAAGTTATTCATAGGAAGAGCAGTGTGATTTCCTCTACTGGCATGATGTGGCTCCACGGTTTTGAGTGAACTTGGCATTTCGCATGGAGAAATAAAATTGTTTTGTACTTGTCTTTAAAAAGGGCTAGACCAAGAAAATAATGAGGTACAATTGGAAGCATGGTGGCTCAAGGTTACTGGCTGCATATGTTTAATCCATCAAGATAAGCCCAAGAAGCACTTGGTTGTGATTTTTCTTTCTGTAATTTCACATCTATTTGCTAACTCTGAATGCAGTTGGAAAACTCCTATTTTAAATGAATACAAGATGAGTTTCAGGTCTTATTCTCAATTCTGACTTCACAACTCGGGCCCATCACAACTGAGAGATTGAAGAAATGTACAAGAATGATTCGTTCCGAAGAATAAAAGCCCACAATGAAAACCAAAGCCAGAAGGACTGTAGGATGCTTGAGCCTTGCCCAGCATATGAGGTTATCTTTGAATTCAGCAAAAATTGCCTTTTTTTTCCAGGTGACATCCAGGATATAGCTTTTCAAGGTCAGAGAACTGCTAAAGCTCATCCAGCCATTCTCTTTTTTAAACATTCTGGGAGATGGGAGGGAGCAAAGGGAAGCTGTTGCTTTTGTGATATTCTCAGTTTGTTAAACTAGATTCGCCATTGTATCTGGCCCCATTTATAGACTTCTTTATTCTTCCCCGGTTTCCAATTTAAGCCAGTGACTGAAGGCAGCAAAATGCTGGTTTTACAGCAATGACAAGAGAGCTCAGTTCAGCTAGTTTTTCATTTAAAATCATCCTACCCCCCCAAACTGGATTTACATTAGGTCTGAATCCAGTCTGAGTAAGAATCTTGACCTTTCTAAGAATGTCACGGTGTGTGGGATGGACAGGTTTTCTTGAATTCATTGCATTATACGTGTAAAAAGAATAAGGTACAGATGCTTTGTTGGAGTTACTGTTTCTGGGTATGTACATTTAAACTACTACTAATCTGATTTAATATTCACGTGGACAACATATTTCCTTTGCTTGCAAAATACAGTTGTAGCCATGCAGCTAATTGGATTTCTAAATATCTTGTAAAACCAAGCAGAAATTCTCTTCCTTATTCTCATTCACTGAATTCAGTATGTGATTGTTGATATTTTCTACGTGGTGGCAACAGGCCTGTAATGATGGGGTTATGACACTAGCTCAGTTGGATTTAATATAATGCTTTACAGTCAGTAGCTTTGAAATCAGGAACATAGTGGAAATGAAGAAGATTAAAACCTGCTGGACTTCTTTTTTTCACCAGTTGCCATAATAAAGCCTGATATGTACATTGCAGGCACTGACATAGAGCACTGCAAAGCCTGACCTCGCTTCTGCAGGTGCAGAGGACTTTCGGACTAAAGAAAAAGGTGCACATTTGCTCCTCTATGCAGAACAGAGTGCATTATCCCTGGGGCTCTACAGAAAGACCACATTTTTGTATGTCAAAAACAGAACAGAATTAATGTATTCTCTAGTAGATGGGATGTTGAGTCTTCTCACGTAATGATTAGTGCAAACAAAGAGATAAAAATATGAAAGCAAATGTGTCAGGTTCGTAAATCAGTGTTGTAAAATGTATCAGTTAATCATATGTTCAGTGTTAGACCAAGAGTATATATATGAATGCAATTTGACTTGTAACATTGAACAAACCCTGGTTATTTATGAGTCAGAGAGGCAAAACTCATAACATAATTCCACTTGCAAAACAAATGTGCTATTATTTGACTAATGTTTATTTAGAGCAACCCTTCCTGAATAAGCAAGTAGAATATTTATACATTCAAATCTTTGTGCCTAATTGTGTTTGTGCGTGTAGTTACATATTGCAGTTAATGGTCATTGATGCCATGCATGCATTTTTTAAAATCTAACTTCATAAATTCATATCTCTAATTTTATTGCATCTCACAGATGTATCTGGGGCTTGCGTGTGTATGTAGACAAAATGACTCTAACTAAAGGTGGCACAGTCAGACCCACCAGTTACGTACTGGTTTCTCTTCAAGAAAGGGTCATTTGGAAAATGAATAAACCAAGAGAAAAGTCAGATTAAGGACTGACTGTTGCAGAAGGAAGTGACATGAAGCATGTCGCCTGAAGAATGAGGAGAGATTGAACCATAAAGTTTGGGATGGGTTTTGGTAGTAGCTGGGATTTTTCCTTGACTAATGGCAATTCATTGAGCTCTGACCTTCAGATGACCCTGAGTCTCGCCACACAAACACATACGCTCAGGTGATTCATGTGGGAGTAAAAAAAAAAAGCGCCATTTTCCCCTTTAAAATTTAGGTCTTTTTTGACTTGCCCATAACGGACTTGTAGGTAGTACGTCAGTAGTCTTCATGCCAAAAATTTACCTTTTTCCTCCAAGTGAATAGGGTTGGATTTTCATTTAAAAACACAGATCACTTTAGAGTTACAATTCAGGGACTGTACAGAGTGAAATTTGGAACACGAAATATAGAATAAAAATTAAAATACTACCTGGTAAGATATAGTAAGACAGCACACTCTTTAAAATGGCATTACTCAAGATAAATTAAACTGTTGAAAATACACTTTAATTCCAGTACTTTAAAAAGTAATCAAGTCTGTAAATTAAAGGTGAAGGAGGAGATAAGTGATTTGAAATCTCAAAGGCTGCAAAGTTTCCAGCAACCAGAACAGGACATGTAATTCTTAACTAAAAATGAGCTATTGAAATTTGGAAAGCGCAGACTCTGGACAGGCCAAAAGAATAAATGAAAAGTCTTTATGCCAAGTTGCAGCAGATGCAAATAGCATCACCAAAAATCTTCAAGCTGCTTCTTTTTATTTCTTTTCTTAACATATGTATGGCTATAATAATATGGATAAGTATCCAAGGAATGTTAGTGTTTGCAAACTCTTTCGAAAGTTATCAGTCCTCGGTCACAGATCTATGTGAACAAAAATCTGAATTTCTGTTCACATTGTTTTTAGGGTTAGAGAAAGAAAATTTCAAGGGAAAAAAAGAATTAATTTCTTGTCACTTACTGACTTCCCATTTTGTGACTGAAAATCTTTAATTCAGGCTTTGATATCTCTATTCACTCATGTTATGTGCCTGGAAAGACCTAAATCTTTCATTTGTTTCTGAGTAAGAGCATGCCAGTGGGGCTATGTGGATCACAATGTGAAAATTCCTTGATGTCGTTCCAGAATCAACTAGCAAAGAATAGTCAAAAAGCTAATCAGTAGAGCTAGTTAGGGGAAGAGTTTCTGTGATGTGCTTCATGGGACTAGGGTGAAAACAGCCAACATGATAAAATTACTGAAAGCAAGTAGTGTCTTTGCTCCCTTTCTGTCAGGATATGTGCAGTCTAGACTACTACAACAACCTACGTTCACTTTCCTAACACATGTTAGCGTAATATTGGAGGATATGTTACAGTATTTAGCAAAACATATCACGCTACATGAAATATATTTCAGAAATGCATCTCACTAGAAAGGAGTCTAAATCATGTCACACAATCATTTTAAACTAGTTTAAAAATATAGAGAAAGTCTCTGTTGGTGTGTGAGGAACCACCTTATCAGCAACGTTCAGTAACACACAGATACCAATTACTAGAGAAACCCCTGTTGACTCCTTTTGAAGTACACGCATGAAGGAAACCATAGCACCGCAGAAACCGCTGCCTGTAATTGTGGCTACTGAATTTTCTTCTAACTGCAGCATGCACAAAGCCCAACTGATTTTTTTAAATGGCTAAATCCAAAATATAGATTCTCAAAACCCTTCTCGGTGACTGGTTAAGCCTACAGAGTCCTACTTGTCCACTAACTAGGATATCTCGGTACTTGCCCACTGAGCCAACACAGAAGTCTTTTCTTTAGTGAGCAGCATGGTGCTTAATCTCCAGCAGGAATCAGAAATGAAATTTTCCCTTCCCCATAACACCTGCAAAGACCGATCAAATGAATACTCTTAGAACAGAAAGCCAGGTGAGATTTCATACTGAACACAGTGGAAAGGAAGAGGAAACGTGCTGTGTATTTCCCTTCATTTTTTACTTACAATCTGGTGTTTATAGCTTCCACCCAGAGGATGAGAAACTGAGCTTCAAATCCTCCTATTGTTTGTTTAAAGCAGGAATCTGCTTCTAGGAGCATGCGCTTGCACAGTCTGAGATAAAGTTCTTAAAATTTCTGCTATCGAAGCCTTTCTGCAGCCCTTTCCTTCTTAGGAGGTGAAACTTAAGCCCATCTCCTTAGGATTCCCTGCCAAGAGTCTGGATAATTGAGAGTGCCAGCTTCTCTGGATTAATACAATTTTAGCAGTTGTATTGGGAAGATTATGGCGTGGACAATAGCAGGGCACTTAGGGTTAGGTGCGGTGAAGCTGTGCCTAGCTCTCTTAAGCAGACCTAGTCACTGAGATTGCTTTAGTTCCCCATCGGTAAAAATTCAGTAGGTGTCTCAAAGATTTTAACTTTTAACAACAGTTTGTTGTAGGAAATACCAAAAAAACATTTCCAATAAAAATTACAAGTTGAAGGGGAGTGAACAAAATGCGAAATTAAACTGCTTAGGGGACAGTGGCAAACACATCTATTCATGCATAAATTTTGTATCTTGACAATTGTGAGAACTGGGATGTCTTCAGCATGTGATCTTCTCTAAAAAGACGGAGCTGTCAGTTGCCTAAGACCTGATTTGCGTCTGTTTAAGATGGAGGATGCAGTCAGCTCCTGCATGGCCCACTTCTGCTTAGCTCTGGCTTTTGAACATCCACAGAGAATAGCAGGACTGGAAGGATGTATCTAATTGTGTGCTTAGTTCCTTTCTCAGCTGGAAAAGAAAATAAACCTTTAAAGGGAATCTGTAATTAAGCATAAGATAGTAATCAAAAGTGTGTAAGATACGTGTGTGTGTGTGTATATATATATGTATAGTAAAAGGTATTATCTCGTTGTTTAGTGGAGCCAATAAAAAAAAATGTATCCCTTCTAGAAAAGTCAACTGTACTTAAGATGTTTCACAGTATTATTTACTCATGGTACCGTGTTTCATGGTACTCAATATGAAAGTATATTTGGCTTCTAAGCATTGTTAGGAATGAGAACCATATCCTACCCAGTTGTCATGTTAACTTTTTAATTAAGACTGAAATTAGATATTGGAACGAGCCTTTATTTTAGCAAAGTTGTTTATTATAAAGGCTTCCTTATTCCTCTTTCTTTATAGCAGGTCTCAGGAGTTTCATGAGCAAAAGGCAAAATTCTTTGCATGGGGTCCATGAACACCTGTAGTACCGCTGTCCTGATGGACATCAGACAGTATATCCAAGAACAAATAAGGTTGAATTTTGATCATCCAAGAAATTTTTGTGCTGTTTGTAGTAGGAGAATATCAGTTGTCACACAGGCAGTGTGTTTCTAGTGGTCACAAAAGTATGATAACAACTTCCTTTCCATCCACATCCATTTACACACATGTTCAAGATACTATAATATGCCTTAAGTAATTCATACCTCTTTTAACCTTAGAGTCCGTAGTAAACTTTGTACATTTTATTTCATATATGCAGTTTTTATTGGTTTAAAAACTTATGAGGAGAGAGGGTTTTTGTTTTGTTACGGGCAAGGCACCTTGTTCAATTTTTAAGAAGTGGCCTAGACTGTAGAACAGTCCAGCTTTGGGCTGAACAGCTTGCAGAAAGATCAACCTCTTGCAGCACTTAAATGTCTTCAGTAGCTTTTTGTGTACCCAGTTGCTCTGTAAATCGAGTCCTGGCTATGAAACATAGACTCTCAAGAATTGAGCCCTGGAAATTTGGCCCTTCCACTTATCCCTGTCCAATGTAGGGTTAGTAGTTCTTATCTAGTTCACGTAACTGCCAAAATGCCTAATTCATTAATTAATCCATCCTGTTAGCTCTATCAGAAGCCTGCCATAATGTTCATTATCAGTCTAAGCCTTTTTTGTTTTCTGCTGCAGGAGACTGAAGTGTCCTTTATATTTCGGTCATCTTCTCTGATAGACTTGAGAGAACTACGGAGTTTATTACTGGAGCTTGTTTGCTCTGAGAATCAGTAGGTAGGACTATGCAGGGATGTCTCTAATTTCACCAGACGTGTGTGATGTCCCATGGAATAATGCAAGATGGTTTGATTTAACATCTGAAGCGAGTAACTCATAACTCTACTGCTATTTTTGAACAGGTCTAAACAATGTTGTGTCTCATGTCCCCAGTATCTAAGCAAAGATTTTAAAGAAGGAATATAGAAAAGGCTACATGAATTAAAATGTAATAATTTTTTTCTCGGTAAAAACTTTGTCATGGCCAATGAAAACTGCCACAGAACGCTACTCTAATTTTTATCACAAAATGGAAAAACTGTTCTGTTGATGCCTATTACACTTGTTAACCAGCTGTAATTACTACACTGTAGAAACAGGCTGAAGTCTAACTGAGCAGGGGCTCTCCCAATCTTTTCTTGTCTGTAACCTGTAATGCTGGCACGGCTGTGAATTCTGCAGCCTAGCATCAGCAGGCTGCCTAGGATAGACAGCAACTGCAGTGGTGGGGTTTTGTGATAAATGCATTCTACTAGAAATGTCTGTGCACTGCAAGACACGCTAAAATCCAGTGATGGAAGATAATAGGTTTCTGGTTACTAGCATCCCCGCCTGGATTCAAGCTAGAATCCTACAGATGAGAGAGATTGTCTCCTACTACCCGTCACCTCACTGTCTCAAAGGAAATCTTTGGGTGAAGAAATAAAGACAGAAATAATAACAGACTTCATTGCTCTGGTCTTAATATGTCAAGAAAATAAGATTGTCAAGAAAGTTGCAACAGGAGGGTTTCTTTTGCTGAAATATTGTCAGGGAAAATTGCACCATTAGCGACTAATTAACAGTTGAATATTGACAGTTCAGTAAGTGTAACTACCGTGTGACCCATACCTATAATTTTGCAAGCAGAGTGAGCTAGAGATTAATACTATACATGCCAATGAAAAGAAAAAAAAGATACAAACAGGAAAATCCTCTTGGGCTTCCTCATGACAGCTCATTTTGAGTTTTTAAAAGGGCCTGAGAGAGGAGCTCCTTTAGAGAAGAAAGTGTATCAGTTTGCACAGATGCTGATTCTGCTGTACAGCAGCTTCCTTGGTACAAAAGGGCTGAGATCTACTTGGACTGGTGATTTAAAGTTAATTCTTTAAATGACCATAATCCCAGAAAGAGAATGAGCATTATTTTAATTCTCAGCATGGTGAGATATTATTAATTTTCCTTTTTTTTTTTAATTTAATAGTATTAGAAAAGGCAAGCAGAATATATCACAATATCCCCTTTGAGGCTTTTTACATTACAGTTTTTTACTCACCAGTGGATTTTATGATATATCAGGCACACAAGTAGAGCCAGGAACGTAGGGGAGAATGTGAAAGGGAACTGGTGCTCTCAAACATCTTTTGTACACTTTGTGCTTTATCTCGTGCTTGTCACAAACACCACATTATAATCTAAAAACTAGTGTGGTCTTCTCAAAGAATTTGTAGAATCAGAAGAGGAAAATCTTCCCAGTTTGGGTCTAAATTCCCCACCAGAAAACAGATGTGTGGCTTGCACTATGTGAGAAAGGGAATGTACCCCAGCTGAAACTGTGAACAATGTTTGCTTGCGTTTATAATTGTAAGGTGGAACAGATGGCGACAACTTGGTTGAATGTGAACAGTCCATTGAAATAACCTAAATTGTCACACTATTATTCTCTAGAAAGCACCATTCTAACAAATTGAAAGTAGCCTTCATGTTATTGAATCAGTTGGAATTGCCTTACGTCGTGAGTTATGCAAGGCTTACAGGGTTTTGCAGAGTGTAAGCTGTTTCATTCTGGTAGCTGTGAACGCTCCAAACCCGGGGAAGAAATCCTGCAAGTTAACAAAAAATCCATAACCGTTCTACTCTCTGATTCATTTTGCTGTAGAAAAACTTCTGGGCAGATATCTAATGAGATTAACAGCATTAACAAAAATGTCATGTCTTCAGTTTTAAGCCCAAGGACAGCCTGCTCTTATCAATAGGCTCCAGATCTGCAAGGCAAGTCAGTAGCTGAGATCAAAACAAGCTCCATCAAAAATACTGTTTTCTACTTTTGTTAACATAATTTGTTTACACTCAGCATTTTAAAAGCAGGTGGCCAAATGCCTTTGTGTAGGCATGGCGTGCAGAATGAGAATAGGCTCTTTGATTTTTGTCTGACAGATGAAACTTTCAGAGTCTCCGCGTACAACTTCGGAAGCAGGTACGGCACCGACGGCTGCTTGCGAAGGCCCTGCTTCACGAGCACACCTCTGGGGAAGGCACCTAGGCGCTCCTATACAAAGCAAGAAGAAAATTGTACTTGCTGGGCTGGTGTGCACGATAAAAATCTCAATTGCACTGAGCAGAGAGATAGCTGAGATAGCCCCTAAAAGTTTTAAGGAGAGGCTGTGGTTTAGATCCTACCCAGGAAAGCAAGGAAGGCATGAAGGCACAAGGAGTTCCCGGGAGGTAACGTGCTGCCGACGTAGCTAAAGCAACTTGTTTTGTGATAAAATTCCATATGCGTTTTCTTTTCCTGTGATAAATTTGGTGAATGCAAGGTAGTTTATTTATTTTTATTTCTTTTTCATTCCATTATGCCTCTCTCTGATCAGGGATGTGAACATTTCATTTTTCTGTTATTCCACAGTAGCTGTTTCTGTGCCTGTGCTGTTTTACTGTCTCGGGATTCCTCTCCTGCATGCAGTTAGGTGTATAAGCAGCACTCATCCCTCCTCAAAAATGAGAGAGAAGCCAGCATTATGTTTCTACCCACATGCTACAATACCGATCTGATATTTTGATATCCCTTTCCTACCTGGTCAGGAGCAGAGATTTGAATCATGTGGTCCAATACTAGAAGCGAATGTCCCAACCATGACATTACACATGATTTTGAGAAGAGGTCCTGTTGAACATCTCCTTTAGAAATTACTCTAATGAGTATTTAACCAAGTAGCCACTGGAAGCTTACTGTGATGTCCAGAGCCAGTGAAGGAACTTCTGTTCTCACATGCAAATTGCCGTGAACGGAGGAACAATCTTTCTTTAACTCGGAATTGTGCCTCTGTTTCTTATATATGGAACTGATAATTTGTAAGATGAAAAGAGGGGATGAGCTGGAGCTAGAAACCTGTTTTATCAGTCTTCATACTTTTTATGCATTTATACTTTGGAGCTTTTTCTTTCCTGTATTTCTATGGGAGTGCTGAGTACTTGCAAAAACACAGTGAGGTTTAAAAATTAAGGCGGAAAACTTATCCTAAATTACTGCTCAACAAGAGTGAACAAGTGTGTTGGCATGTTCAGCTATTTTCTAGTCCCAGATAATTAATCCTTCGTTCTGAATGGCTGGCAAAGGTCTGACATTGCTATTCTTTTAATAATATATGGCATATTCTTAAACAACTGTAAGGACACATGGAAACTTTTTATGCTGCATGCATTTAGCCTATTAAATTGCATTTAGCAGTGGCCAGCTGCTGAAGTATAAAACACTTTGCATACCTTTTTAAAGAGTATAATGAATCTAGTATTCTTCCTCTTGACGCTTCTGAGTCTGAGTTAAATGGAAGCAGGAGCAAGCCCCAGGTAAGTATTCATGTGTTTAGTACTGTGTGTTTAGAAAAGGGTGAAATTCCCTCCGCTGTTGGCACCCATAATTGGTTCACATGTGCCATGAAGACTACCTGTTAACAACCCTTGTCTGAGCTGAAACAGGTATAAATGATAACATTCCGATATTTTGCATATATGTGTGTGGTTGTGTGTGTAAATAAAATTATCTCCAGGCTCTTTATCTTGAATGCGAAAATGACTGTTGCTCGACTGATAAGGTAGAATGCTCTTTTAAAATTCCCATGCAGAGTTTTTGATAAGGATATCTCTCAAAAATAAACATACCTCTTTGGCCATTGGATTTAATAAACATAAGGAAAACATCAGCTTGCTAGCCTGTAGCACATTCTAAGTCTGCATAAAGAAAAGGAAGTTTAACTTATCATCATAATTGCAGTTTCTTGACTTACAGAAAAGAAGAAATACTGTGAAATGTAACACGAGGACTTGTTATGAGGACTTTCTTCTTTGAGAAGGAAAGGAAACCCTGCTGACTAGTGTGATTTGTTGTAAATGCCTTTTTGTCATTTGAAGAGCTCTTCTATAGATATTTCAGACATAGATTCCCCTGAAAACCCACGAAGTTGTGTTTTTTAAAGAAATGCAAGCACTAGAAACAAGGCGTGCTTTCAGGCAGCTTTTTGTTTTGGTGCTGTTATACACACAGCTCTGTGCATAACAATAGGGGAAGAATGTTAACATGAATGAAAACAGAGAACAGAAATGCAATAAAAATGGAAATTAAATAAAAAACAAGATTAGATCTATTTAATGAATGCAAAGCCTGGGTCCCTTCAATCCCCGGAGCCAAAGTAAGGATAGAGAAAGGCAAGTCCTTCAATTATTCATGGATACACATCAGCAGCAAGCAATTATTGCCTTTGGTTATAAGGATTCAGTTGGCATTGAGCAGTTAAACCAGATGTCTTTTTCAAAAAGAATGTATATAACTTTGACAAGACATTAGCACCTACCCCCAATTATCTCCTCATTGGATCCAAGCTGTCATCCAGGAGAACATTTGTATTATAGTTGTGACCAAAATAAAATATAGTGAGTTATAGTCGTGTTTATGGGAAATAATGGTCCTCTTTGCTGTGGTTTCATTTTAATTTCATTGCAACAAGATTCAACAAGGCATCATTTTAGGAGAAAACTCCATTTGTCACTCCCTACTGTAGAGGTCTGATTGAATCTTCTTCTCTCTTACATGCTGGATAATTGTAGAGGCCAATAATTCAGACTTCTCAGAAGAACACACAAGTGTCTTTAAATTGCCACAAAGAGTATTCCATAAATACATGAAGGGAGAGAAAAACAAAAAACCTCTCTGCTTATTGAGAGTGTTCACAAAAAATGTAGGATCAGTTAGTCATTTAAATGTATGTTTCTCTTTCCAATGTAGGCACAGGAGATTTGCATTTCTTCCTATCTCAGAGTAGCTTATCTGTCTCTGAGCTTTTGTTTTCTCCCTCTGTTTTCTTTATATGCAATTTTAGTGTGCTTCGACACTCCTTTTCAAACAAAAATGTAAAACATTGGATTAATGAATTAGATGAAGTATTCAGCTTACTATCTGCTCCTGTCTGTTTTGAATTTAAAATTTCGTTGGGAATGCAGAATTAAATGGAGATCTTAATGAAGTTTGTACAGAATCATCCTTCCTTATTCCAGAAGCTGCTCTGTAAAGCCCAGTGGGGAAAGTCTGCCAGGAGAAGCAAGCGAGGTGCCTCCCAAAGGCTGCAGTGATGACAGATGAATACATTCCTGTAGCATAAATTCCCAAACTTTGTAGACAAACATGCAAATGCTTTCTAGGAGAATGTGACCTGGGGCCACACGTAGCATCACAAAGCAACCCTGTCTGTGAGACCGGTGGGATGGAGCTTCAGCTGTAATACAAACTCTCACAGCTACAGTGACGGTCACCCGTCCTTTTAGGTAAGGAAGGCTCCTCAGCGGAAGGCATGAAGGAGCTTATACTGTGTTGCACATGTTTTACTGCCTCTAGAGACAAATTTCACTCAGTTTGGCTTGCTTTGCCATTTCCAAGTCCACTTCTAGAGGACAGAAAAGTACATTTTAATATATTCTAACTTGGGGTATGAGGATCCAAAGATAGCTGCCCACTGCTTCCTCTTCTCCTCCTCCAGTGCTACTGAAATAGTAAAGGTAGGATGTTGAGCTTATAGGTGAAGTTATTGCTTTGTAGAGTGGAAGAAAACACCTCTCACAGTCAGAAGGTTTGCATGTTTTCAGGCATGTACAGTTTGCCTCTATCGTACAAAATGATAAGTTTAGAGACAAGTGCTGAACATTGTACTTATGAAACTGTTGAAAAATCAATTTTAGCTTGATAGATAGATGATTTGGTATACGTGATTTTTTGTTTGTTTGTTTTTAATGTTGCCCAGGACCACACAGAATGCAATATCAGCCAGCCAATGCAGGTATCTAAGCACCTTCAGAGCATCTGGTGGTTTGCGTCATGCTGAGTGAAATGGAAAATTGCTACTGCTAAACTAGAGGTCTATAATCCTGTCTCGATTTTTAAGCCAAGAATACTGAGGTTTTAGATTGACTAATGAAAAGGGTGACAGGTCGCAAATAGCTTGTACTGTCAGTTAAATGACACCCAAAATAGGCTAGGTATGTCAGAGGGATGTTATTCTTATGTAATATATGTTCTCATGTAATCCTGGTGGACTTTCCCATGGAAGTTTAATTAATACCCCTGGTAAACACAGGGCCTGGCAAAGGTCATTTGAAATCTTTACTTTTGTTAGCAAGTATATTGCAAAGGATGCATGTTCAATATATTCTGCCTGAACTATTTCAGAAAAATGTCATTTGGACTTTGGGGATAGACTGCTGCCTCATTAAGGTTAGCAAAAATGGAGGGCTTGGCTCTCCTGGAGACTGTAGCAAAACAATGCATTTTTTTCCCCTCCAGTCCAAAACAGCGGATCTTAAAACCATAAGAAATTTGAACCCACTGTATTAACAAGCAGACTCCTGCAATTTGATTAGTAAACTCTTATTAGAAAAAAACAGCTAAAAGAAAAAAACAAAAAAATACCCACCAAAAACAAAAACCAAAAAGCCCAAACAACAAATTAAGACCAGTTCAATAAACGATATAGATCAAAATTTATTCCAAGTAATAAAAATCTACAAATGTAATTGAGAAGACTGTTGGGTTGCAGAAGGTGGTGCCTCAGTAGCGAAGGCTTCAGGAACCCAGCGCACTGGGGACTGTGGCACCGCAGTGACTCACAGCAGCGGTGAGTGAGGCAAACACAAACGTTAAAATTTGGCTCCCTGAGAAGAAGCTGTAGTTAACGGGTCTGGAGCCCCACTTCTCAGAGAATGTAAACCTACTGGATTAACAAATTCCGATCAGGGGATGCCATAGTATTGTACCTGCCCCAGGAAGTGTGCACGCCCAGATAGCCAGGGAATCAAACCCAGATTAAAGCCCATATTCCTTCTGCCTCAAGCTGTTACTTGTTACCGTAGAGAGAACCAGCACAAAGAGTGGTTCCTCCTGTACAGGCTTCCCAAGTACATCCTCTCTGCAGCTTGTTGCTACCTCTGTGCTCCGGCACGGTAAAGGTAAAAGCACTGTTTTCTTTTTTTCTTTTTTCTTTTGGAGCATATCCTTTCAAACAATAGCTGAACATCTAAGAAAGTAGTACTTTGCATTTGAAATATGAATGGGGGAGGGGGGGAGAAGCAACAAATTAAATCCTCCTCTTCTCTAGCAAAGAATACTGCTTTTGTCTTAGTGAACATCCTTTATCATTCAGATATGCTGCTGCAGCACTCAGCAGTGCCAAGCATCTATTCAAAGGGAATTCCTTTTGATTTTCCTCTTTATTCCATACCTTATACAGTGTTCCAGGACAGCAATCATTATCTCGGTGATTATTCAGCTGGATAGTCCCACCATTATCTTAATTGTTCATCCAACCTTCATGCAATCCTTGCAACCACCGCTGCTTATTTCAAAACTCCATTTTCAGCTACCAGGTGGAAATAAAAATCTTTAACCTTGGGGTAGAAACAGCAAAGGGAAAAGCTTATATTAAAGATTTAAAGGATATTAAAAAGAGTGGAGAGAAGAGGCAGGAGCAAGTGATGTGGTTATTAGTAACCGTCCTCAATCAATTTTAATACTGAATGAACAGATACTGTAAGATGCTGATACATATGCATATTCTTAAGCTAAAGGTTTCGAATCTTTCATCTGAGATCTTCCCTAACTTTGGTAGGAAAGCATAATTCTGTTATGTATATGTGTTATATATTTGGTCATGGGTGTTGCTGATGGTTTTAAATGTATCTTTTATGAAAGGATCATCTATAAAAAAGAGTACAGTGCTCCTGACAACTTATTAGTTGTGAGTTAACAGCATCTATTGATGAAAAATCCCTCTGCAGGCACATCTGCACCAATTCATAGAAAATAAAATTTGTAGCAAAGGAAAATCTAAGCAAAGACTGGACAATCTGCAGAAAATTGGAACCAGTGGGATTGGCTGATTAAAAAAATATTACTGCTGTAACTGTATCTTACGAGGAGGTTAGGTGTGTTGCTGCTCATCACTTACAATGTGCCAACACTACTACATTCTTCTAGATGTTGCCCTTTATGTTCTTCCAGTTTATATATTGCCTTTATAAAGGGGCACCAGGGATGTGACAGCAGGGTGGAGGTTTTTTCCTTCTCTGATATACTTTAGTAACAGCTTCAGCGAAACAGCAACCAGTGGAAGTTTACCTCCGTTATTCTGCTGAAGCCGGAGCCTCTGATATCTTCCCCTGCATGCACACACACGTCGCTGCTAGCAGGAGTGCAAAATGAAGCTGTAGTTCGTGGAGCTTTCCCGGGGGAGCATAAGGTGGGAGGGAGAGGGCAGAGCTACAGCCCCAGGCCACTTCATTCTTACTGGTGAAGGGTACCCAGACACAGGGGCGTGGGGAGCATCTTCCCAGCAAGCTGAAGGACCCCTGAGGAAGCAGACAAAGAACTGGGGATGTGAGGCTGTTTTCTGGTCCGGCAGCAGATGATTTACTCCTGAATAAGCAGTGCCTGTAGAGAGAAGGGAGTCGCCTTTGCAGCCCACTCGGGTCACAGGCTGTGTGAAGCCGAGCTGTGCCCAAACCACTCTGCTGCCAAGCAGGACTACAGCCAAGCCCCCTTGGTTATAATGCTCACACGAGTTTGGTGTTGATGTTGGTGGGAACTGTTTACAAAATGGTTGCTGAGTACAGAATAATACTTTGCTTACGATTCTTTTCTCTTTGCCAGTTTGTTTCAAGGACTTAACTGGCTGAAAGATTGAGATGTAATAAGCAAAACAGCGGTGATGATAGAGCGAACGAAACCAACAAGCTTAGAGATGCCACGTGTGTTGCCCAGAGGTGTTACTCTGACTTTCTCAGAAATTTGTCTGGGGAAAAAAAAGAAAAGAAGAATATAGTGATGTACCTAGTTCTTCCAAATGTTAGGCAACTCACTTGAGACAGTATTTTCCACTGAGGATTGCAGAGAAATGCCATACCCTGTACCCAGATCAGCTGCTCCTGCGCAGACGTCAGATTTTGGCTGCAAACCACGCGTCCAGTTCACTTGCACGTGTGTCGCGAGCTAGCATTGCTCTGCATGGGTGCGAAGTCCGGTGCCTGGGGACGTGTTAAGCGTTGGTGACGTGCCTGCACAGGACTTGGGCACGCTGCGGTGTGTGCCCGTATTGCTGTCCGAGGCTGGGCAGACGAGGAAACAGAACAGTGCAGATAACGCGTTGTGCAGCCCAGCACCACAGGAAGCCGTTAATCCAGAGGCGGTTTACTCCTCATCGGAGGAAGATTGTCTCTGCAAAGGGGCGGCCTCGTTTCTTCACCCCCTTTCCCAACTCGCACCTTACTTTCCGAACAACTCCATAGAAAACAATGACTTGAAAGAGGGCGGCATCTATGCATAACATTTTGTCATTTTCTCTAATTTTCTGTCTCTACTTTTCTAATCACTGCCAGTGCTGTCTTCAAGTCTCAATTGCTCTATTTTTTATCTAAGCCTACACAAGTTATTTCTATGGTAGTCTTCTGCTCATTTTCCCATTATTTCTTAGCTAAAACTTTCCAATTATTTTGTCTTTAGTTAAAAGACTTTGCTGCTTCAAATTCACCCTGGGCAACTTCATTATTTTCCTTTTCAGCTATCTGTCCTGTGTCAATTATGGGACCATTTTTTGCTATGTTGTCAGAGCAATGATACTCTAGTCTAGTTTTCTAATACAGTGATAATGGTGTTAGACTCACAAAGTTTTTTAATTGCTCATGGATTTCAATCTGAGTTGTGAAATTCATTTGTATTTTAAATGTGATGAAGTAGAAATGTGGTGATCTTTTAAATGAGCGGAGGACATGAATACAGGCATCATGGCCACCCTCTTGACTTTGACCTTGCTCTGCATGCTGACGGAGCTACCTACTGTAAAAAGGGCTCAATACAAATGGCTGATTTTTATTGATAAATGTGCCTATTTAGCAGCGTTTCTAAGGCACTTGACACTACTGAATCAAAGAGCTGACCTTGATGTAAGAATATTCTACCTTATTACAGTGAGAAGAATACTATGAATAAAGACCTATTTTGTAGGTCCTTATTTCTCATATTATTTTGTAATACTTTACGTTTATAATGCAGAAGTTCTTGTTACAGGCATACTATAACCAAAACAACAGCTTCAGCTATTTCGGAGGTACTTATGTCTGGAGCTGAAAACAATATTTGCATGTAGTAACTGCCTCACTGAGTAATTAAGCCTAAAGTTCAGGCCTCATTTCCTTGAAATTTCAAGAATTCTTTTAATCTGGAGCCCAAATTGTCGCTTTTCAGGTTCCCCTTGTGGCTTTCATTGCGAGGTGCTAAGCTGCAGAGGGGTGAACGATGCAGATTCGTGTTCCTCGGGCCGTGTGACGCATCGTAATCACATTCTCATTCTTTCCATAGGAGCCATTTATGGCAGTTAACAAGGTAGCGTAAGCGGCGTCTCCGGGTAAGGAGAAACAGGAGGAAGACCCAGCCTGCGCTTCCTCGAGGTCCGAAGCCTTCCCATGGAGAGGCGGGCAGAGGCATGTCAGTCATGGAGAATGCGGCTCCTGCGGGGAGGTGTGACTCCCACCTGCCCATACGTAGACACGATTTCTAAACTACTGAGGGGCTCAGAGAACCGGAACTCTACATGAACTAAATATTTAAAGTATTACTTTTATTTATTTAGAAATTCAGAGATTTCCTAAAAATGCTGCCAAAACCTAACGGAAGGGCTGCGCATTTTTTTCATATAAAATATGCTTGTTTTTTCAGCCTTGAGAAGGATAGATCACCTCTACTACAAATACCATACTAAGATGGCATGAAGTTGCTGCAGGCAACTGGCCTGTTTTCAGTTTGCTTGAGAGATCCTTTTTAGGACAAATGGTGTTCAGACAGGGGCTTTATCCCATGGTGAATGGAAAAACAAATTAAGGGAAAAGAACTGCATTTCCGTCCTTGTGACCCTGTTGTGCTGAAAAATGTCCCAAGCAGGAGAAGTACGGCCTTCAGCTTTCCGTGATGGCTGCAGCAGGTCTGACAATGCACATTCCTCTCTGTCAGAAATGTCATAGCCTGCTTTGAAAGTGCAAGAACTTTGTCTGCCGCCAATAAAGCTGCAAAGGGACCCTTATTTAAAGCTGTTAGAGGTTTGGATTCCTACTGAAAACGTAAATAGGCATGTGTCCTTCGATGGTGCACGATGTTTGGAGCTTGTACCACATGCCCTGCTGCTATCCAGCACGTGTCTGTTTTCAGAGAATTGGAAAACATCAACCGATCTGTTAATTAAATTCCAGTGGGGTATGAATCAGAACACAGCCTTACCTGCCTCGCAGGTTGCTGTTTCCTCTGCAGCAGCTCTCTGTGAGCTGGCACATGCCAGGACTCTGCAAAATTTCAGTGTTGTGAAGCTTCCTGAGCTGAGTAGGAGACAGATGCGCTTTTTTCCCTTCCTCAGCTTGCTATTAGCTGCTCAGTGCGTCCTGCAGGGTCTTTCGTAGCTTAACGAAATAAACGCTTCTGTAGCACGTTTCATAGTAACGTACATGCATAGAGTTTGTGCTTCTTACAAGCCACTGCTATTAATTTACATCAGGAAGCAATTTTGCTTCACAAATATATGATAAGAGAAAGCCATTGCTCAAAGTCACTGCATCCTGAGTAGTCGTATCAGGATTGTCTAATAGTGAGCTCTCTGGAAAATGAGGAATTTGTTTTAGCTATTATTATTCTTTTGATGCAAGTCCATAATGAAAGAATGTTATATTTTGATGAAATGTAGAAACTGGTGATAGAGTCAGACATCCTTGATAAGTTATGTTCAGTCACACGAATCTGCTGTGTCAGATGTGAGAGGGGTACAAACAGCAGCTCTCTGCTCCTGGCTGACACCCGTTTCTGCAGCCAGACCACCAACCCTGAAGGCAGTTTTTCATTCTATTCCAAGGTGTTTATGGATTTATATGTATATTTACACATATATACATATATCTCAGTGCTCCTCAGAGTCTTACAAACACATTGAAGCTTTCCCTTCCAACACTCTTTCTGTTGCTTATTCCTTGATTCCCTTCCTGAGCTACTTCTCTCTCTCTTTTTCACTGCAAGCCAATTCCAGGAAGGTTCAGCTCAGTATCTGCCAAAGTTGCTCTCTTATTTTTTTAAATGTCCAAAAGGAGATAACTAGCTCATGCTAAAATAATCTCTCACTGAGAAACTTGGAATAATTTAGGAGAGCATTGAAGATTGTGTCGTTACTCATGTCTGGGGGAGTTTGTGTTTGAATAATGCCAATTAAAAGTGCCCTTAGAAACAGCTGAAATAGGAATAACTTCTGAGGCCCATGTTGCTTTCTAATTATAGCTTGCTCAGAACTCGTAGTCCCTCAGCACCCAGCACTAACAGAAGTTAGAAACAGCACGCACTTCTTAGATATGTTTTTTCTGTCCTGCATTGAATTTCTCGTGGTTCCATAAGCCTACGTTTGGCTGCTCCATCAATGGGCTGCCAGCATTTCCTCTAGGAATCAGTTCTGTACACTTACACATATTTTTTTGTCAGAAAGGCTTTCTGCTACAAAGACAATGCTTCACTGTTCTTTTATATCATCCAGTTGTTTCTAATATTCTCTCTTTGATGTTTGTATTTTTAGCTGCTGATGTCTCATTTAGACCTTACTTAGTCGCATTTGTTCTGTGTAGCCCTTTATCATTTAATAATTCCTGGCTCCCAACAGGTTTTGCTGCTCTTTGAATAACCGCCAAAGGTTCAGTGGTAGCTTTACTGATGCAGAAGTGCCAGAGAAGGACAAGATCGAGCTATTTTTTGAGTTGGAGATGCCATAGTGTGACTGAATTTTCTACATATTATAATACTCTTGATAGATCTGAAAGGTATTCCCACATCCATAAGAAAATTCTTCTGAAGTCATATCAAGGCAGGAGGAGATATGGGTGTTGTCTCTTACTGGAGTCATCATCACCGATTCTCATCTTTTGGGATCTGCTACCAGATGGCAGAGCCTAGGGCAGCCTTTGGGGTGCTCTGAGACCACGTCGAGGCCACAGCAAGGAAGGGAACCAGCTGTATTCGCTCCCCTGGCTTCTTTCTGATGCTGCAGCTGGTACTTGCTCAATGGGAGAAAAATCTGCTTCGAGTATTCCCACTTCAGTCAACCAATACATTTAAATAAGAGAGAGTTGCACTTGGGTTCTTGAATGAATGCTCTGTCTTTCACGAGGCTAAGTAGCTACCACTTTCCTGAATCTGCATTTCAATGTATCTTCCACCACAGCTTATTTCCAGGCTGCTTCCTTCAGCCTTGCTGCTTCCGTGGGGTATTATCCGAGGAGCTAACTTCAGGCCCCAGCTATCGACGCAGACTAAGCCCGGGGTCCTGGAGGCGCAGCTGAGATTACCAAAACGTTGCCTTTCGATAAGATGAGAACTCTCTAAGCAGAGTGTGCAGGTCACACCATTTACTTGGCTCTGTCTGTTGAATAAACACAAACCAGCGGGGAACATGTTGTGTTTAGGGTGAGCTGTTGTCATCTCATTTCGTTCCCAACTTACGCGGGTGTCGGTCTGGACAGGCAAGGACAGAGCAGCACGGCTGAGCTCCAGAGAGCAAAGAACCGTTTTGCTGCGTGGCATGAGTGAGTCAGTGGGACGATGCCAAGCCACATTTATTCTTGGGTGCTTGTCATTCAAGCAACAAGCAACTTCTGCTGCTGGAAGGGGTTCTGCAGCTGCAGTATTTCAGGTATTCCCCCCAGCGCAAATGACACGCGCGCATGCACACATGGGCTGCATCTGGCTCGAAGCATTGGTGCTGAAGGTAGCATAACTGCGTGGATTTTGTGGCGATATTCCAGGCTGACTGGCAGGTTGCTGGGAGCTGAACGTGACTTCTGCTCTCCTGCTGACCAGTAGGTGTTTGGTTTCCGTTCCATTGCTTTTTTATTTCACAAGTATATGGTTCTCCTGGATGTTTTATTATTGAGTTCTAGCAAAAAAACCCGCTCAAATAATGAATAAGATGCCAGAGAAAAGCAGAACATTTATAATTTAAGGATAAATAATAAAATTGCTGGAGGGTGTAAATACCATGAAAGTTATTAATAACAGTGGTAATGTCTATTTAAAATGGTAATGAAAAGAAGTCTGCTCTGTACCTAAACTATTAAATAAAGGCCCAAACAACATTTTCAATCAAACCAACACCGCTGGCATTACCTGGCTTGCCCAGAGTTTACCTGAGGACCTGGTATTTTTCTTTCCTGCATATTGCGTTCTGAAGAAGTGTCTGGCAGACTCATGAAGTCCACGGACACCATCCGATGCTCTGCTCTGACCACTGGTTTCGTTGGAGCCACACTAGAATAATTTTTTTTCTGACAGGATGAGCAAACCAATTAAACACAGAGTGGGGACTGAAACTGGAAGCTGATGGTGTTTTACAAAATGGTTGTGTGTCGGTATGGGTTTTGCCATTGATTTGGAGGGTGCAGGATCTGGCCTGTGGTACATTTTGCTGCAGGACATGACAAAGCAGGCCACAATTTATGGGTCTGCTTACCCTCTGAGAGGCATCTAAAAAATGCTGCAATGCTAGTTATTGTTTTAAATAAGGTTGTGCCTCCTTTACGCTCACGGATGTGCCTTGCCCTGTGCTGCCCTGGCTCCCGTGCCCTGGGGCTCTCTGGGGAGCTGCTGGATGCTCACTGTCATCTTGTGGTTTTTCAACAGGTTAACACAGAATGGAAGCATCTTCATCTGTATTTTCGTACCTGGATAGAAGCTGAGTCCTCTTGGGTTTCAGGGTTTTGTGCTCTCCATGCTCTTAGTAACTACAGCAGTATGTGGCTCACAAAAAGGTGAGGAGGGAAAAGCTGGAAAGGGAGCTTTTGGCTTTAGTGAGTGATGTTCAAAGCCCACGCGTTTGGAACCAAACATCTGGGCTTTGCATTGTCTGATTTTCTTCCCTAGAGCCAGTCTCCCTCCTCCCCTCTTGGAATAATTTGCATTGTGGTCTTTTTTCCCATCCGCCCCCCCTCACTGTTTCTTTTGTTGTCTCTTTTTTTAAGGAGAGCTTATGCAATGTATCTCAAAATACATGAAGCGAACATGAATCCAGCTTTGAACAACTCACAGGTGGTTGCCACAGGAGGCCCAAGTGTTTGTGAGCTGCAGGGAGCCTCTGAGCAGACGGTGCTGCTCCTCCAGCAACATGCAGGGATATCAGGAAATGTGTTCCCTGTGTAGCTTCCTCCTAAAAGGCAACCGCTAAGTAAGGTGCCATTAACTGGTTTTAGCAGCCAAAACCAGAAGGTGAACGACGGGAAGCTGAACAGACTCCAGCAATACTTTACAAGAGGCCGAAGAGGAGAGGTGGTGGGCTGGCTGCAGTCAGAGGCCTCCAGGAATGGAGACTCCACAAAAGCTGTGTGGGGTGAAGAGGCCGTGCAGATGGAGGATGCTGAGGAAAACAAGCCGACTTCTTGTCCTTCCCTCCTGAAATAAAGAATGGCTGATGCCCTTTTTCCATTTTTGACATTACCCTTTCATTAAACTGTGCTTGCTTTCGAGGAAGGAGAGGGGAAGGCGGGGGG
>Ga0065711_1006919_pt1 | contig 25280 bp, 9 predicted proteins | sample Hoacrofraction12_FD_59098 | JGI IMG/M metagenome (GOLD analysis project Ga0065711, IMG submission 59098) | Hoatzin crop microbial communities from Cojedes, Venezuela - Epithelial fraction 12 v2 (version 2) | ecosystem: Host-associated > Birds > Digestive system > Esophagus > Crop | place...
AGGGTGACGGAGCACTGGAACAGGCTGCCCAGGGAGGTTGTGGAGTCTCCTTCTCTGGAGATATTCAAGACCTGCCTGGACAAGGTCCTGTGCAGCCTGCTGTAGGTGACTCTGCTTCGGCAGGAGCGTTGGACTAGATGACGCACAGAGGTCCCTTCCAACCCCTACTATTCTGTGATTCTGTAATTTAACCTAACTCATACCTACAGAAGAAATCCCTGTCAGCTGAATCACCGGGGTCAGCGAGCTAATGAGCCTGCCAGGAAGCACTGCGAGCCATTGCCGCCCCCGGCCCTGATGCTACAGGACCCTATGCAAGAGGTTATAGATCGGCAATCCGAAACCCCACGGAATTTAGGGCAACTAAATTCTTCAAAATTCATCTACGATTTTTAAGGTGAAGGTTTTAAAGTATTTCAAGCCAATATTGGGATTGGTAATGTCATCCATTTTCCATTTTTGACTTATTCATGGTAATGTCGCAGAATCAGCCCAAAGGATTTACCTGAGCCAACACAAGGAAAGCCCCATTCCCGGCCCAGAAAGAGCTGTCCGTTCAGATATACAAGAGATGTTTCACTTCTTGCCCAATTTTACACTGCATCTCTTGCCTACATTTTAGGGCATTCTGTAGTTCATTCCGAGCTCCTTTTAATTTGTTGGTATGTTGAAATTACTTGGAAGAAAGTCACCTAGCTGGTAATGCTGCCTGCCCTGCGCCGCAGTCGGCCATCTTGCCATGTAACACAATTCCTGCTGAATTTGAAATAGGAACAATGCCAGAGGGCATGCAATAACATTATGGATGTGTGTGGGCTTTGTCTGACAAGAATAAATGGAGAAGTCTGTCATGGACAGACAAAACATTCTGAAAAACTGAAGACATCTAATTACAGTATACTGACTTTGAACAAGTATTACAACAAAACATCCTGTGGCAATAAATCATACTTTGCTCACATACAGCAAACTCTACTGAACCTCAAGTAATTTGAAAGACACTATTATACAAAATTCTGACGTTACAGCTGTGTATTTGTAGTTGGTCACACACTGATTTTCTGTTGCACGATGAACTCTTTCTCAGGCTTTTCCACTCCTTTGGGGACGTCACCCTTGCACTGCACTGCCTGTTTGGCTAGGTAACGGCAATAACCGCAACAAACCCACACAATTTAAAGGTCCTTTGTCTTATTTTTTAGTATTTCCTAAAAAACTAGGACTAAATTGTGTTGCTATTGCTAGATTGTGGTTTTCCTTCTGAAAATCCTTAGGAAAAACCTTGAAGCAGGAAAAGTCATGTAAATGACTCAAACATAAGAGCATGCAGGATGTGACACAGTTTGGCGCAAGACTTTACTTCTTTCTCTGCTTGACCATGGTTTTACCCATGCCTTACAATGTGCTGAGCTCCCATTATTACGATGTACTGTCATGTTCTGAGAACCTTAATCTCATTTTACGAGCACTAGAGCATCAATATAATATCACTTGTGTTAATTTTCCCTTCAGTAGTCAGTCACTACCTAAAACATACGGCCATTATTTTGACACTGGCAATAATCAAAGAAGACAGAATTTGAAATTCTCATTTTGGTATTTAAGAACATGAAAGCGTCTTTAACTTCAAACTTGATTAATAGGCCCATTGACTTCAGTGACTGACTGAAAATCAAACTGGCTGTTTTAGGGATCAAGTGTTAGAAGCCAATTTCCCCAATACTGTTCTTCAGAGAGCAATACATTTGTATTAAAATGACAATTTGGACAATAGCTAAAGCCTCAGCTATTCTAAATTCCAAGAAAACGTTCATTTATGCAAATCTGCAATAGCTCCAGTGCAGGGATGCAAATTTATATTGGCAGCCAAGAAATTATAGAGATGACAAGAATTGTACTGTTATTGTGTTACTTAAGATGCTTTCTTTAAAATTCTTCAGCAAGGAGTGAAACTACCTGCATCCTTAATACGGGCCTGGACTGGTAAAGAGAAGACTTCGAAAAGCAAAGTGATAAAGATGACTGTTAAAGACATTTTACATGACCAAGTGATTTCCTATATATTTCCTATTTTCTGCACAAGAACAATTGTATTGTGTCAACCTATACTTAGACCCCTTTAAAACAGGCACTAACAAAGGATCTGTGAGTCTGGCATTTTAAAACTGCGGCAAGATGTACTATAAAAAGCATAAGTGCAAGAGAAAATTTAAAAGATAATAATTAATTTCTCCTTTAAAGGTCTCAAAGCAAACATTTCTGACAATATTCTGCAAAATATACACTAGGATAACAAAAGCAAAATTTATGATCCATAGAAAAGGTCAAAATCACTTAAAAATTTGTTGTAATTTGGGCAACTGGATCCAGGACTCATTAAAAAGCCTGATTTTCACAAAATATTCATCATCCATGCACTGAAACTCAGTCTGCTGAAAGAATTCCAAAGGTTTTGCTGAAAATCAAGAGCACCCAAACTACATGACTTTTGAGAATCTGCAAAACATAAAAATACCACATGGAAGCTGCTATTTTTTATTATTATTTTGCAACTACCAAAACTTGAAAGAGCATGAGGTACATTCTGCAACTAAAGAAATGAAAAACCAAAATTCGTTATGGAACAAGGAGTGGGCAAACAATTTATTCAGCAAATTTTGCCCTTTTCCCTCAAACTAACTATTCACAAATATCAAAACAGTTTTTATTATTCATATTTTTCTCTAAATAATCTATAAAAACTTATTTCGGCATAGTTTTTTCAATGGAATAGTTACTATGCAAATGTGCATTTTGTTGCAAAGATCGGATGGGCTTCTTGGACTTCTCAGTTGAATGTTTGAAAGTTTCAGAGAAGTGGGAAAAGGAAAGGAATGAAAAATGCTGGAAAAGCCTAATCTGAACCACAAATTTTCTCAAGAATTTCCATAATATCTGCTCATCAGCTGTCAAATTTTTGCCAAGGACCATAGTGTGCATACAAAGGCCTTATGAAAAGAAGTCTTCACAGATAGTTTTGCAATTTTCATCTAGGTTTGAGGCCAGACAGCTGACGGCATAGACCTTTGCATTCAGTAAGTTACTAAGGCAAACTCAGGTCTAAAAACTTGCGCTCCAACCTATAGCATACAAAGGAGGGAGGGGGTAGAGTGGATAGGAGGATAAACACGTAGCCAAAATGAGAAAAAAAAAAAAAGCCAACAATAAAACCCCCCCCATAGTTCCATGTTCAGAAGGGTTTAGTATTCAACAGGTTGGCAATTTCAAACGACAAAGAAATAATTTTTCCTGCAATGATGCTGAATCTTTGTGAGATGATGACCTGTATGGTATACAACATATATACCACACGATCTTGATTTAGCCAAGAATGCTACGAAGAATATTTATGCATTTTTCCTAGAGCAGAAAGGTAAACCATACTCTGCTATTGTTTACTACAAAAAGTGACAGTTGCTGGTGGGTGAGATAACATAAAACGGAGCCCTGGCAGTGGAGGTGCACAGTGCAGGAGTTCTCTTCTACAGACACACATATAAAAAAATCTGTTTGTTTTGCAGTTTTCATTTCCCAGAACCAAATATTTCAGAGATGTTTGTGTTGGTTTCTAAATAGCTTACAAAGTCCAGGCCTTGAAGGGTTCCAAATGGAACAGCAAAGTTTGTCAGTGATATTAATGTTTGGTTTACTTTTCTTCTAAATATTTTTTTTTTCCTCCTAGAACAACATTTGGATAGAAAGACTACAATGCTTTTTTTGGTTCCTTTTTTTTTTTTTGTTTGATACCAGATACTTTCAGCATTACAAGACACAATCCAAGAAAATACTCAGCCTGCTCCAGAATCAGCCAGAACTATCAAGATAATTGTAGTCACTGCATGATAAACCTACCCTTGGTATGATATATAAAAGAAGAAACATGAAGTGTTTCATATTCAGAAGCATTATTTAAATGAAAACCAGCCAATCTAACACCTCAAGACATATAACACACTTAACCATACAAAGCTTTATCTCCTAAGGATTTCTGAGGCAGATTGGCCTCTGAGAGAACAGACCTGCAGCTGGTTACCTTTAATAACCGCTAGTGAGGTACGGCAGTGTTAGTCAACCTCTTGCCACTGTCGTTTCTCATTTTCATGGCTATGCTTCAGCAGAAAAAGCTAAAACATTATTAAACAGACAGAGCAAAGAGAAACCAAAATGACTTGGTAAGTGTTGTGCAGGCTTGTACATGCTTTCTCCAATGGAAAGCAGGAAAATCAGTCACGAACTATTAAGCACTTCTTACACAGGGCTGCTCGTGGAAACAGTAGGAAAACATTAATTCGTCAAAACAAGTACGTCGCAATAGAAACTCCCCAAGAGAAGAATTTCCCTGTTTGTAACTTAATGCCAAAATAAGACAGTTACTCCACCTCTCAGCAGTTAAAAAAACCTTTGGTGAGCAACTTGCAGGGCCAGATGGCTGAGCTCGCGGCTCTGCGCAGGGCCCTGCCTCCCAGGGACGCCCTTCCAGCAGCCTGCTGCAGGCTCCAGCACTGTCTGCGCCGGCACGTGCCAACGGCAGCCGGAGATGCCAGCACGCAAAAAACTCTCCCAGCACTGAATCTTTCACCATTATTATAAATATTAGCTTGCTATTCTCCTGAAAGTGGCTATGGAGACATATGTTCATTTAGAAATACTTTCCATTGTGTCGCCTGAAACCCCAAATATTCCATTATGTTTTGAAAGCAAATTTCATTAAAAATTTTTGATCTCGTTTCCGACCTGGTCTCAGGTATATAAGCAAGCATGACTGATTTCGAGATACGTGGGTGTATCAGTTAGGATGCTAGGTCTGTCTGAGTCCTGGAGTGGAAACCAACAATGCATATTATAGTAAAAAAGGAAATTCAAGTCATACTTAGCTTGACTGTTTTTTATGATGCTATAAAGAGGTGTCCTAACTCCAGATTCCAGTTTTTTAAACATATTCTGGCTGGTCAGAAGCACCATTCTGATGACATCATGCTCCTTCAGCAATATTAAAAGGAGGGAAAATAGTCCCTTCAGTTTTATACCACAATATTCTGACTAGATCTACAGAAACAGTGGTGATGGACATATACAGGAAAAAAACAACTGTGTAAATGCTTTTGGTAAATAAATTCTCAGTAGAAAGGGTTTTAATACCTCAAATTGCTAAGTTAATCACTAGTGTAGGAGCTGACTTTTGAAGTGTACAGGACATTAGAACACACATACAGGCTCAAACCAATGGTTTATCTGGTCCATTAACCTGTCTGTAACATCAGCAAGAACAAATACCTAGAGATGTGTATGGGTTCAAGACAAGCACTCTATGACACTTTCTCACTAACTGACAATTTGTATTTCAGGGAGTCCCTGAAAAAAAGGTGTGTTCTCTGTATTTAGTAAGTCACAATGGATTTATCTACCATGAACTTGTCTTGAACCAAGGTAAGTTTTCAGCATCCAGAACACCCTGTGGTTAGAAGCTCTGCACAGCTTTATTGCACATGCTGTGAACAAGTTGCTTGTTTACTCTGATGTTTTTCTTACTTTGTTCCTATTTCCTGCCCATAAAAAGCATTGAATGATCAATCTCTGTAGTGTTCCACCCATGGTACACATTCTTACTTACCTCCCCAACTCCCAGTCATCTCTTCTCTAGGCTGGAGTGCCCCCGTCAACTTATTTGTTCACAGCCCATAAGCCATTTCATGCTTTTGATCATCCTTGTTGCCTTTTCCTGACCCCTCTCCAGTTCTGCAATATCTTTTTTGATGTGGCAGAACCACACACAGTATTAAAGATGCAGATGCATCACAGGTTTATACAGTTCTATCATGAGGCTCTTCTGTTACGTTCTCTATTCCTTTCTTAATATCTAATACCTGATCTCCTTTTTATCTATTACTGTAAATTGAGCTAACACTTTTCCAGAACTTTAATTTTCTGGCCTGAATTCTCCAACAAGTACCTTGCTACTGACTGGTATTGGGCAATGTTTTCCACTCATCCCTTCGCATATGAAGGTTTTACTCTTGATGATCACATTGCACTTATCTGCATTTAATTTTGTATGTTATCTGAAAACCAAGTCACTGAAGAACTCACAAGGTCTTTCTGCAGCTCTTTGAAACCAGCCCTTGCTAGGCAGGAAAGACCTACCAGGATTTTAGTAAAGACTTAAGAAAGTCTTTACTAAAGACAGAAGGAGTTAAAATGGTAGTTGTTACAGCTTACTTAAAAATTGGAATGATAAAGTGATTAATAAAGATAGTTTAAGGATGTTCACCAGGAAGATAGAGCCAGTTTAAAAGGCAGTTTAAACCACACAGAAAAGTTCAGAGTGTGTGGAAATATAAGCAGAAATATTCCTTCCTATTGTTCTTACATTTGTTAGGAAAAAAAGCCATTATTTCACAGTGGACTTTCGCACTGTTAATTTTGGGGGGGTCGGGTTTTCCCCACCTTACTTTTCCAGTGACTACCCTTTTTCAGTTCCTGTCCTTGTCAGGACTACTGTTGCAGGTTCTATAGCTCTTTGAAGCAACTTATGACAAAAAACCAAAACACACCACCACTACCCATAGATTCAGCTAGCTTCAAAACTTTAAAAAAATAGCACATTTTACAATGAAGCAGCTGGCATTTCCCATTGTTAACTCCATATTAGCTTTAAGAACAGCTTACTAAGAGTTAGCAGAAAATCCAGTGGCATTTCTGAAGGAAGCAAACACCATTCTTAAGAAAGATTAACATGACTTTTCTTCTGCAAGATTGGTAAAATTAAAATGAATAAAAAATGACTGTACCGGCTATAACAATTGTAACAGTAGCAATCTTTCAGAAACACAAGTCTAAAAATGCTTTAAAGGTGTTTCCATCCGTCTTCACCACAGAACTGGATTTTTAACCTTAGCATTTCACCAGCACCAAAAGGTCTCTCTCGGGATCACAGAGGAGAGTTTTCAGTAAACTAATGAGAGTCCACCTCAAGCACAGCCACATACTGTATAACAAACATTTAATTTTGGCTTTCACAAGATGTGTTATCAACTACCATCTTCTATTAAAATTAAAGCCTACCTTTGCACCTAGTTATTGATGTTTCACAGGATATACTCCTTGAGCCAAACAATGCAATCAGAGAATATTATTGTAACATGGCTACTTTAATAAGTCCTGTCTGCCCACAGCATTGCTAGGGAATACTGGCATCACGTGGCCTGAGCCAAGGGAAGGCTTGGAGATAACTCTGCCCAGGTGTGTTCGGATATATTCCAGATGATTGTATCTGGCATTTTCCCAGATACAGTTTATTTAATGAAACATGTCCTATATGGTCAAGCAGGTAAAAATATGTCAATGCAGTTAGAGGAACAGAAAATGGGGAAATGTCTTTATAGCAAAATTTATCTAGAAGCAAATGTCATACTGAAATAAAACACAGAGTTTTTTTCTGCCAGTGGGCGCAATTCTGCTTTCATTAGACAGACAGAAATTAAACATCTTTAGCTAAAATTGAGCTAATTGTTTCTACCAGAATACCTTTTCCCTGAAGTTTTCACATAAGTGAAAATGTGACCAGCAGCCAGGCACCAGAGTGTATTTGTACCGAAGAGACTAGTACATTTCGAAGATTTAAATAACGTTACTAAATGGATGAAGATGGAAAATGTAAAGAGTTAGAACCACTTGTGAACAATCTGACAACATTGTAACTGTTTAAGAGGATCCTAATGACAGATGCTTTCATTAGTTCAATTAGATGAACATACCAAGGACATCTTATGCATGATTTTATTGCTTATGACCAAACAGCAGCTTAACTGACAACTTGTCACTAAATTAAGCAGGTTAAAAAAAAAAAAAAGTAGCATCTGATGACACAAGAGATTATTATCTGAGGAAGGGGAGAGAAAAAAAATCTGCTAAAAGCCAATAGAACAGCCCAGAGTCCAGAAGCAGACTGTATGTCCTTAACACTGCCCTTTAAAAGCAAACAATTTCCAAGTTAGCAAAGCATAGTGCATGCTGTCCTCCTGTCCTGGATTTGTATCTGAAGTGGTAGAGTCTCCTCCATTTTCAGTATTCTGTAACTGCTCTTAAAGATACGCCGTAAAGCAGTCAGTTATTGTGCATCCTGCATGACCCTGGTCACGGAAGAGACAGGCAGAGGCAGAGAAGTTCAGCAGATCTTCTCCTTACATGAGAGGGTGTTGAAAGGACAGGCAGCTGCTGGGGCTTCCACCCCGACGCTGCCAGGCTGGCCCAAGCCGAGGTTCCAGGAGCAGCTTGTTGCTCCTGCTCTGCACCACCGTTCTTCCTGGGGACTCCACCAGGAGCAATGCCATGCCCTCCCATGATGAAGTTAACAGAGAGAAACTCCAGATAAAATCCTCATTCCATCAAGAATTGGAGCCAAGATTTTAGTACCAATTTGACAGGCACTAAAGCACAATACAAAGGAATTATTATATTGACATATAATGACATACTTGAAGTGTATATATACACACACTTTAATTTTTTTTAAGTACAGTATACAAATCATCAATCCACAGATCTTTAAAAATATGTAAAAAAAAAAAGCCACATATTTTTTATCCATTTTGGTTTCAGTAAATTTCTCACAAAGTTTTTACTTTTTCCTATGAGAAAAACAGAAATAAGGCTACTGCAGTGTTGTGACCGCACTGCCAAGCGTGCTGGACTCTTATGGCATAGGTCTGGCATAGTAAGAAGAGCAGTTTAAAAGTTCTTGCAAAGATTACAATACTAAGAGTACAGTGAGAATGGATTGATTTTGTACCATTTTCTAGCCTCATTAAGCTGTTTATTAATCAGTTAAACTTTCTGTTCTTTTCACGATCTTTTGCAAGAAAAAGTCACCACAATTCTAATTAGTAACATAAATTTTGATAGTGCAGTGGGTGTTCTGTAATTCATATTCCGCGTTATCATGACCAGAATGCACAACTGCCCCTGATCGCCAAGAAATCACTATCAATGTAATCATTCTGAAATTACAGAACATCAGTCCACTGAAAAATACCTACCATGACTTTGAGAGCAGAGTCTCGATAAGATGCTAGAGATATCCAAACAGAACAGTGCAGCAGCGGTGTTTACAACGGCTGGAACAAGAGCTAACAGTAATTCTAGCATACTTCATATATGTTTGAGATACGAGTTAAGAAATCAGAAATTTTCTGTAATCCCCTCAGGAGTGCTCAAAAATTATTCTTCTGCGATACTGAGATGAATTATTTTAGATATATACAAGTATAAACAAAAAAATTATTTGTTCCAAGTGGTAAAATACACAAAAACTTGATCCATTGTTAAAAAGCACCTGAAACACAGACATGGATGCATGGACAATTGTCTCCTCAAAGAAAATCAAGTAATCACAGGTGCTGAACTCCTAAGTGAAATTTTTAAAAAATTGAACAGTGGGAGTGTGCATGCTGCCATATAATAAATTTTACATTTGCTAAGAAAAAAACCTGTGCCCTTCTGCGAAGTGTGCTTACTTGCAGAGTAATAAAGAAAGATGTTGTCATTTGTGTTACCTTGTTTTGGTATCAAATTCAAGTTAAGTCACACTGAGCTTATTTTGGCCATTTTTGTTCTCTTGTGATGTTCACGTTCCCCAAAACTGAACTTCAGAAAAATTAGTCTTGCCATTGGCAAACATATCACTGCAAGTATTCAAAGCAACTCACCTTAACATCTTCGTCAATATCTTCTGATGAGTAAACTGATTAAAGTTGCTCTATAACCAAACTCCTTTTAATAGGTTCCTACCTAGTTTCAAAAGCTTGCCTGAATATTAGTCATGCACAAAGTTTTGGGGGGTTAATTAGGCTGATCATTAGCTATTCTACATGATCTGTAGACGCAGATTTGCTTTTGAGACACAGTTGCTTCAGCAGTTACTAAATGTGTGTTCCAAATGCTAAGCTGTCTAGATAAGGGCTGCAATTAATGCGGCAGATTTGTATTGCAACACTTCACTGGTACCTACTCTATGATCTATCATCTAGATCAGCTAATAGTAACACAGATAAATTACAACTGTATGAATTCTGTGTGTGCAGCATTCGGTAAGCAATCTTATCTCTTACTTTATTGTTTCATCATATGCACTACTGATAAATCTGTCTAATAATCAGACAATTCCATATCTTTTTTTTTTTCATTAGTTACACCCAGTGATATAGCTAGTGCATAATAAAGTGCTGTCTGCTTGCAGCTTGAATAGCAGGCCAACACACACCTAAGGCAGATCTTCTCACCTGGCTAGAATTTTTGTCCTCAAACTCACAAGAGAAGTAAGAATGACGTATCCAGAAAGTACTAGATTATATAGATGAGCTGTAACTCCAAAATAGGTCAGTCTTCTACAAACCACACAGGTCTTCTGGTAATCCTAGGCAGAAGTATGGGAGCCTCACCTCACATAATGAGCAATGTGAAATCTGTATTTCAGTACAGGCAGCACGTCTTGCACATGTGACAGCTGTCACATCAGCATGTCAACCCCTTCAAACCCTCCAACATTCTAACCCGAACTGAGAGCAGATGAAACAGTGTTGAAGACAATGCCTCTGCTCAATAGTGTGTGGGGACACTGGGAATACAGTTTCCCTGGGCAACCCAGTGTGCTTTAGTCCCTTTAAGGGAGGAATATTTTTTAATAATCCATACCCATTCATTCAATGCCACTCTGTTACCAACTCAACTTAGTTTCCAGAAAACATGTAGTGGGAAGAAGACTGAAAGAACATCCCTATCCTGTATGTTACCGAACTACCAAGAGACGGCAACTCAGTTTACTGCAAAAACAAGAGACTAAAAATAATTTGCCACACTGTGCAATTGCCTGGTTATTTCTATAGGGAGAATTTTACACTTACGCTAAAATAAAACCGTTTCAGACATAAATAGTGATGGAGCAGCTGCTTAGGTTATGTCAAGAAGCAACTCCCCAACCAATTTTTTGCCCTTTTTTGGAGGTGAATTTTCCTTAACCTTCTAACAGCTGAACAGGCTGTACCTCTATCTCATTTCTGTCTACATCCTGGGACCACCATGCAAAGACAGATCTATTCTTAGCAGTTGGCATTTTTGGTCACAAATAGAGAAAGGAACATATTCTTTGCCAGACTCTCCTTTCTCTCATGGTCTCTACTCCTGTTGGCATCTATACCACCGCACTCCGACCTGTAAGACCACACGGACTTTTGGAGTGGACAACCAGCACTTACTCTCGATCTGAGGCACTACCTCCCTGGAGGGCCCGAGTCAGTGGTCTCACCTGTAGTCCCTTCCACCAGACCCTCTCCCTCATGCCCATTCCTGACCTTGAGGACCTCACAGATAACCTTGACTCCAAATGCTAGTTCTCCCATGTGGTTTAGGTTCATCTCAAGAGTCGGAGAACAAATAATAATCTTCACAGAACCAGCAAAGGAGTTCCAAGAGTAATTAGAAAAACAGTAATAACACTGACTACAGTAATTGCTACGAATTCAGAGAGAAAGATTGCAGGACCTCAAAAAAAAAAAATCTCTGACTGCAGTGCAAGCCACTTGTCTATTTGCATATCTATTTGTATCACATGATTAGGAATTTCTTCAACACAAATGCAAATACACATTACAGGAAAGACTAGTTCATAATCAGAATTACTTGATTTTGCTTCGCTTTACTGCAATCAAGCTGAAAGTATTTTAAAAAGCCAGAAAAAAAACAATAGAGATGCTTATGCGCTGGACAGTGCGTACATACATTCAACATCTTTTTCACCATTCAGGCTTAACTGAAAAGTGATTAAGTTCTTGCTGCCATCATAAAGTCAGTCTTACAGCTTTAAATAAAATATTTGACTTCAGTAGCCTGTTAATGCAACCAGCAGTTTCCTAGAGACTGAAGGCATAAATGTGACAACTTTCTCTGCATTTTGAAAGCTTATTGAAATAAAGCAGCAAGAAGTAATGTTTTGAGATCTCTAATACAACACCACTTGTTAAACACAGAAGCTAAGTTTGCATAAAATACAGTGCTTCTTTCTCAGAAACAATTAAATTGAAGGACTGAAATTCCATTCAGTGTCCTTGTAAATAGTATGATTAAGAGTTTTAAGAAGCAAAATACTTGTTTAAATAATTCTAAGAAATTTTCAAAACTGCATTTTTAACCCATTATTTGTAATAAAAGGAAAACTACACAGAATCGCAGAAATTAATTTGAGATGCTGCAGCCTTTCTTTCTGCTTCACATATAAAGTAATCATTCTACTTGAAACAATGTAAAATGGTAATTTCACATAAATGTTAACTTCTGATACTGATATAAGCTACTACATCCCAATATATATACTCACTGAGTTAATAGGATTGGCTGAAGTTATTGGTACTCATAAGTAGAGTTACCTGTTTTCTGGAGCCTAAAACCACAGTTTTTAAGAACAAAGGAAAGAAATTACACCGTACGATGTAGCAGTAAGCTTTTTTGTGAGGCATATTGAAGTACCCAGTGATTTACCATTCTGCAAGAGGCATGTTCTCATAAACTAGTCATCTTAATCAAAGGCCCTTAAAACTGTTTTGACTCAAACCACATACAAGTTAAACACCTGCCATTTAAAAACACAACAAAAGCTGATCTCTAATTTTACAAAACATAAGTGATAGCACTGGGCACAAACGGACTCTGTTAAAAAAAATTTAAAATCACACACTTAATCTCAGGTTGGCACATGAACAGATCTGTGATCTCCCTTCTACTTGTAAGCTTCCCTACCTGCTTTCATGACTTGGGTCACTGCAAGGCCTTGAAAACTGTCTGATTTTGGCATTGTTTCAGTACAAAATTATGCTCTGCTGTGACACTGCTACTCACTCCACATAAATCAACCAAAGGCTTTGCTTGACAGAAGCTCAGATCATCTTGTCTTCTACAATCATTTTTATTAGTACTACCTGTACCTGTGGGCAAGCGAATGAATATGACTGTACTCAGATGCCCTATTTATTTCTTATTGTAGTTTGCCTAGAGAACATGAACTTGCTTCTTGTTTCCCCGTCCTTAGTGTATAAAGGAATGAACTTTCTGCATCTGACACATTCATGCTCTGCCAGAATAAAAGATCTGCAGTGGCAGGCCGAATACCTTCGCCGAGGATAAATAAAAGAGTTGGTTATGCTCCTGCCACATCTGAGAGTTGCTGGAAAAGACATCACTTCTATCATTCTCACACCCTTTAGTTAATCTCTGTAGCCTATCCTACCACCCTTCCTCANCTCTGAAATATCTGCTGCTACAACAAGTTACATTGTCATTCTTTTGAGTTTTTCCTGATGCTTTTGATAGCTTTGGCATTGAACAGTCAGCAGAGCAGGTCTTTGGAAAGCCACAGCACTGTCTCAGAATTAACACAGGCAGACACTCCNCTCCGCTTTTCTTCGGTGCACAGGTTACATTTCTGCTTTAAAGCCATATGAATCTGAAGAAAAAAATACAGCTCTTTCATCATATTTAAAGCTGACAGCATTTGCTGTGAGATCTGAGTTCACTATTAGGGATAACTGCTGGAGTTACTTGGGGCAAACTGTTTATCACTTCTCTACTTTGGGCAGTACTCCTTCAACTGAGCAGCTCTATCCACACTAATTTGAGTAATGCTTTTTTGTATTTGAAGTATTGTACTTGTATTTCATGAACCATTATTAGTATTTACGGAAGTGTCTTGGGACTCCAAGACAATTTACAGCCACACTGCAGTTCATATCAAACAGCTGCACAGGCAAAAGCAGCTCCTGATAGAAACAGCTTAAGCATTTTCCTTAGCCAAACAGAGATCAACAAGTTGGATGGGGTTTCACTGAAAATACTTGTCTCACTACAGCACAGATATCAACATATGTTGTTTGTCTGCAGATAATTTATACTTTCACTTCTGTTATGTTCTTAGTTCCCACTGGGGTAGGAGCAGCCAGGGAAAAGTTAAATCATAATCACATGCGTAAATTATCAGTGACACCTAAAAGCAGTTGCAAACTGCCCTGTCATTTCAATTAAACTGAGAACTCAGCTGGTTTATGTCTGCATTAGTCAAGCGGTACCAATCAGTAAATTATTACAGAGGCAAACATCATAAATCTTCATTGACCAACAATGATGAGGAATTTCCTGCAACTTCCTCTAATTGCTCCTTACCCTGGACTTTTATACCCTCTCACCAGGCAACACAGCTCTGCGGCGTCTCGGAGCCACATTCCATACATGCCGATTTCCTGCTACTCGGAAATCAATCATCCTGTTGGTATCTCTCTTAGTGTTTACATACAGACAGAACCCAACCTACGCACAAAAGATGAACAGTAATTCTTTCCAAGAAATGCCTAACACCTCCATAGTGCTGATCAATACTCAGGTTTAAAAAGCTTATGCTCAGAAACTGACAAGCTATGTCCCACCACGTTATAGTAAGACAGTAAAATACTATTAGTCCAGGTGCAGACGCCTGCCATGTGATATGACGAACAACTAACCATATTTAACACAGCTTAACGTTAGTTCTTATCACATTTCTAGCAACATTTGGTGGTACAGTCTCTGGTGCGAATTTGTTCAGACTTCTCAGAACATTTTTGGGTAACATGAAATTATAGTTCATAGTAGGAAGATACAAGGTGCTTTACTACATATTGTTATATCGGCAGATTTGTCAGAAGGTATAGTGCTGAAGTGATGTGTCTGCCCTTACTCACAAAGCAGCTAATAATATAATAAGTAAAAAAGTACATACTGCTCTCCTAGGGTTTGGTTTGTTTACCAACTATGCATTTTCAAAGGCCTTTACTAGGGACAAGTAATTCCCAACACTCCTACTATAGCCTGATACATAATGTATAAGGTTATAGAAAATGTGTATTCATGAGACTTGTTTGGCTTTTGTCAAAAAGAACTGTGAAAAATTATGATGGAACAATTTTCATTTCTGACACATTGTTTTATAGTTCATTCATGACTGGGAATTGAGGGGTTCAGAATTTTGTCTGCTGCAGATGTCGCAGGGAGGAGAGGAGCTACAGAGCTTCTCACTTGCTGCTTTGCTGCTGACAGTGACAGGAGACCTAAAGGAAATACTTCTCTTGACATTAAACATGATGAGTAAATCCCTAGGCTACTCTCCCGCTATACTGCATTAGAAAAGCCATGGCGCAAGGCATTTGGGAGCACATATAAACAAGGATGTTTTATAACCAGAACTGGCCTGTGGCAAGAAACTTTGAGTTTCAATACAGGATGCTGGAATTGTTTGTAATAATAATAATAATAATAATAAAATCTAGGTAAAAGCTCATAAAGCTTAGTAAACCTAGCAGACAAAAGGAATATTTTCTTTTTGGATAAAACTTCTCTATAATTGCTTTCAGTACGCACACTGCCTCTTTTCACTGTATTTCCTTCATCCAAACATTTTTTCTGAGGTTGTAACTGCCAGCACGACAAATTCAGTGCCAATTAAGGAAGTCAGAGTCTTTAAAAAATACCAATTCCTCTGTTATAAGAAAAGGAAAAAAAAACCCATGACAGAACACATTCAAATTCAGAGCTGCAGTTAGTTGTCAGGTAGCTCAATTAACTTTCAACCTTTTGGGGGGATATAAGTTCTGGAGAATGGCAACAGCACAGGAAACCTTTCAGTTTTGGTCCCTGCCTGAGCCATATCCGCATCTAGTGGAGTTCGGCAAGTTACCTCCCCGTGAGATTTGCAGAGATTGCAGTAACCAGACACAATATATTTGCCTAGAAGATGGAAATATTCCTCCCCTTCGTTTCTGAACGCATGGCATTACTCTAATATTTAGTACCTTAATTGTTTTACTTGCTCCACCTTTTCATTTTGATTTCAGCATGTGAAAAACAGGCACCCCAGGCTCTAGCATCACAGGCAAACTCCATAAAGGGCAGACCAGCCAGCTCTGCTTACGCGGAGCACCCAGCTCAACCAGCCAAAAGCCCTTTACAGAATGCCAATGAGAATCCATCCTCACCCAGAAACCTCCTAGGTCCTACCTTTCCTCAAAGATCTGGCCAGCTGAAATCACAGCTGGCTCTGATGTGTGATACGTTGGCCAAAAGGAATTCTTTGGCTAAATTAAGAAAGTTGCTTAGGTCAAGTTTCCTCTTTAAAATAGGCATTCCTTTTCCTACATCGAAATACTTTCTCAATACGAAACATAATATTTTATATATAATCCCAAATACCATTTCATCAATGCCTTCTACAATAATACCAAATCTCTCTCCTGGAAACACCTACCCCAGTACAATAGAGGATTCACATTCCTTTCTTCCCAGCCACGGCTCCGTGGTCGCAGCCATCCTGTCACCAGCAAACACACCCAACTGCTTCATCTCCGTCACTTTCCCTGAAGCACTCCCACACAAAGCAGAAATTCTTTTGTTATACCACAAAGGCACAACCCTGCACTTTTTATCATTAATTTGATCCCAGTAAGTCTGTTACTCTCCAGGCAACCCGTTCCTCCTACACAATGCTCCAGTTCTCCTCTCTGTGGATGATTTCGAGTCTATCAGCAGCAGATTTCTTTGCCCCGTTCCCCCCTTGGTATCGACACCATTGAAGAAGACATTTGTGGGATCCCAAACCCTTTATTTGAAGAACTCTGTGACTACTCTCCTTTCATCCAGAGAGTCCTCCCCGGCTTACCCTCTCAGCTATCTCCTGACCAGGTCACTGTTTCAGAATTCGTCAGCTTAAATAACATTTTTCCACAGTGCACACCAAATCAGCTCCTCAGACATAAGCAGACCAGAAGTTACATCTAGAAAGCTGCTACCTTATCTAAGAGATCAGAGCCATCTAGCCTAAACTGTTTTTCATTGCTTTTTATACCACTCTCTTTTATCTCCAGTTTCTTCAGCGTTTATTCTTTAACAGCACAGAGCCAGCCAATCCCTCTGATGTAAAATACTAAATTCTCCACCTTCTGCTTTTACACCATACATGGCAATATCCATATCTTTATATACATAATTACTAAACCTTTCACTTTCTTGTCCAACTTCTATATTATCTATTATCCTCCTTCCTTAAAACCCAGAAGAACACTTGGTTCGTTTTCTTCTGCCTGTTTTCTTTGCCTGTCTATCAACAAAGCAAATCCACGCCTGATTATGGCTAAGAGAAAATACATTCAAGGATTCATTTGCTTACATTGACAAAGAGATAGCTTACGAATACCTGTCTAGAATCAAAGGGCTATACCTGCTACTACATTCTCTGTTAAAACACGAGTCTGAAAGAGAGATGCACATATTTGTTTCCTTGGGTTGCCTCAAACGTTATCTTTTCTTTAAAGTAGAGAGGTTAATAAAGGAGGACAGGTTTTTCTTCTCTTTCTCATGGCTGGGGGGGTCTTTTTATCTCTGAATTTTTAAAATGTGAAAGAGACATAGCAATGCAAGAACTTTGAGACAGATTACTGTGCCATTTTTTCCCCATCTGCTGCTTCAGGCACTGAGATATTTATAAAGTAAGAAACCAAACTGAAAATATTAAGTTTTGAGAGAGCAGTGACAAAGTGTAAGAACTATTTCTATAACAGGCATGGTTCAGAAGGCATAAAGACATTGACTCGTGGTTAAATGGAAATCTAGAGAATCAAAGACACCTTAAAAGTTCAGTGTAAACACTGCAATTATTAACCTTCACAAGAAATAGGCAATAAACAAACTAAGCTATTATGTATCTGCATGATAAATGGCTAGATTCATTTTTCTTCACAAGGCCAAGCTGGGCTGCTTACAAAAAATTATGTGGAAACATTTTGGTCTGCATCACAGAGTTTCTTTAATCTTTTAAGAATAAATTTTTAAATTAAAAACTACAGAAGTTTTTTAAAGCTTTGCTTTGTTACAGAGCAAAAGCAATCTCTAGTCTGCTGCCATTTTCCACATTCTTAGCTCATGTTTTCAAGTTATGTGGATAATTAACACATGATCATTTAATTCCTTTAAATTTTAATACAAGTGTTTAAAACGAGCCCTACTCAATGACCATTTCCCTTTATAACTTGCCACCACTCAGATTCTCTTGGTATCTTTTTCATATTCAATAGCTTTTATTTTTACAATCAGATTTTATCAAATTCAAAGGCTGTTTCTTTTTTGTTTTTAAAGAGTACATAGACATCCATCATTCTTTTAAAGCAATACATCAGTCAAATCTATAAAGAAGTAACCTTCTCTATGGACATCCCATCTAAGAATAACTTTTTTCCTTTTTTTTTTTTTAAAGAAATCTATTTTATCAATTGTTTCAATTCAAGTAGGAGACTCTTCTGACGAATTACAGCGAAGTGATTGCATTGCTAATCGCAGAGTTCAACACCATAAAACTGAAATTACTGTTCTTTCATTTGCTGGTATGGAGCAAAAGGAATCAACAGCAGCACACAATCTGGCCAACAAGACTTAGACTTTATTTCCATTTAAAAATTAAAAATGTATCTGAACTGCTCCTGAAAGTCTAATAATAATACATACATATATTACAGTAATATAGGGACTTTTAAGACTTTAGATCACCACTTGCTGAAGTAAGATACATCATAACCGGAGGGATTCAAGTATGACTTTTAAAGTGTTGGCCAGTTTTGCTCTAGAGCAGAAAGTAAGAGCATTAGGGACCAGGGAGGTACATAAAAGCAACATACAGCAATTATCACGCTTTCTATCATCACTCTCAGCTGTCCCTGATAGTCTGTGACATCTGCGACATCTGTGATGTAGCCTGGAAAAATTCCCCATGTCCCTTTTTAACTTGATGCTTTTTCCAGTGAACACTATTAAGTAGGAAAAAAAAAAAAATCCAGAAACAAGCTTGACACAACATTAATTGAAGCCTAGTGATTTATGTTTGCCGTCTTTTCATCCAGACCAATTCAATACCTTTCTGAATCTTTTATGATGCTTGTTATAGCCTTTACACCTGATTTATTTCACTTACCATCCTGTGAATCATCCCAAATGCAGATGTATTTGTCTTAAAAGATTTTGCAGAGACTTGGAAATATTTTTCCCTTTCTGTAAAGGTTACATAAGCATCTTCTGAAATTGTTCTTTGCACAAGCATACAATGACACTTTCTGCTATTCGAGTTCAGACAGGTTAAGTTTTATCTGCCCACATGGCAGTAAAGGGAGAAAGTACAAAGCATCTTCTCCTCCCTCTCTTACCTAGGAAGAGCGTGGGGACACAGACACTGCTTCAGCAGTCCAGTGGAGCAAGGCTAGAAAATGATACCTGGAGAGAAGACCAAGGACAGGGGGGTCTCTATAGATGATGTGATAGCAAACATGTTCTTACATCTGAACTGGAAGAAGGTTACATATTTTTGCAAGATCTGTTAGTACTATAATTTCCCAATCATCTCTTCTAAAGCTTAGTTAAGTTTATGGATAACTTAATTCTTTTTTTCAGGGGCAATTCCAAAAGAATAAGAGGTATTTTTCAAGGGGGGGGAAGTACCAAGCATAATGTTTCATTAATTTTAAAGTTCAACTTTGATCTTTGATGAGGGTTTTGTTATATTTCTCTGAGGTTGTTTATGTAGAGAGAGTGTAAAAAATTTAAATAGCAGCAAATATTCAAAATATCATTTCCCCAGCATTGCCTCATCAGCTTTAAGATTAGGAAACACTTCTTAAACCAGTTTCATGTTTCAATGGAGACAAGTTGTCTTCTTTCGAGCTACTTGTTCAAGAAACTATTGTTTTCACAATGGCTCCATTTTACAGTAAGAACATTTAAAATACGTAGTTAAAGTGTAGCTTGCTATACTTCTACTAAGCAGAGAAGAGTATGTAAAATATTCCATTGCTTTCCTAGTGCATTTGCTGTCAGACTCAAAATATTCAAGAAATAACCCTCAGTGACACATAGGTGCCACCATCATGAACTTGCTGATGAAATACAACATTTAACTGTCCAGTAAAACTGTTCCCTTTTTACAGAACAAGACTATCAAAATCTGTAGGTCTCTTGAAGCTTGAGTTTTTGTAGAGATGTTGTTCCCAAGTGCACAAGCAGCCCTCAGGATAGCTGAGATCAGTAACAATTTGCTTTACACTTGCACTCCTGCTCATGAGAACAGATCTGAAGTACCCTGCGTAGGCAGGCTGACTCAGTGACAAAAGCTTACATGTAATTTCCTAAAAATGGGAGAAACAGTCTGAAAGAGTGTAACACAATTTGGTAGCAAGAAGTTCAAAATACTCCACCCTGGTACCAATAATTAACTGCAAAAATACAGAATGAGGAACAAGTAGCTGCATAGCAGTGCTTGAACAGAGAATACAGGGCTACGGCAGACAACCAGGTGCACATCAACAAAAATGCGACGCCACTCTCAAAGCATAAATAGCCAGAGCAGACATAATCCCAGCATTGCTCTTGCCCAGCACTTGCCAGATCTCAGCAGGAATACCATGACTAGATTTAGGCATCACTAACCAAACAGAGGAAATACAATGAGGATGACCTACAGAATTTGAAAGAGGAGATATACGTATTTTCTACTGTTCTAATAAGAAATTGGTGTTAAGACTGTTTCCCACAGTAGACTGAACTGTTGCTATGAAATACAGAAAAGAATGCACAGTACTGCTACACTTCAGAATAGAACACTATTTTTTTAATGATAGGCTTTTGACACCATGCTTGGCATTTCAAAAATTTAACATAATGGAAAAGTGGAAAAGTCAAATAGTGTAACAATATGCCCAAGATTTTGCAAAACACCTGAAAAAGTCTTAAAACGCTGTTTCACAATAGGGTTAATGTATGTGGACATACAGGTAGTGCACTGCAATGCAAAGTTTAACTGAAATCCTCTGTGCTACACAAAACCACATTCCCCTTCTCCAAAAAAAGCATAATAATCAGAAGACAATCAGAGAATGAAACTTTTATGTTAGTAAGATTTGCAAAGATGCTTCTCACATCTATAATGAGGAAATACAGCTGGAGAGCGCAGACAGACGAAGCAGCAATTCTAATGCATCCAGAGCACCTTTTGTTCCTTTTTGTAAACTCTTTGGGTTCTTTCATACCATCCAAGTCTGCATTAATTGAAGCAATTTAAGTATACCTACATGAGTATTGTGTCTTCCAAAACTGAAGTTCTTGGTACATGTCCATGAGTCATGCCAGGTAATCAACAAAGCACAGTTTTGGTGGTTCAGATGTTGAATGTTCCTCTGAATTATCTTTGAAGGATACATGGTTCAAACAAGTTTTTGTGCTTTTATTTTCACGCCCACATTTTGCTCCTGCAATCCCTTCCACATGAAAGAAAAGCACGGTTCACCACATAATCTCTCAACTTTCTTACACTTTTTAGCAGCTAAGGTGCTATCTCCACAGCTTTCAAGGGTGCAATGAAGATGAATGATCTGCACTCCCGGCTTGCAGAGTGGGTGTAGGCACTTACTTACACAGCTGTGTAGCCACCAGCAGACAGACTAGGGGGGTATGAGTATAAATTATTTTAAATTATTATTAAGATTTTCATAAACAAATGCAAACCAATCTAGATAACAGAAACAGTCCTCCTTTTGTTTTCCTCATCAAAACAACATATTTTCACGTTATTCCTCCAAACTACACACAGTTGGTGTGTAAAATACATTGAATACAATTGTGGAACATGTAGATTGCAATAAAAACCATTTTAGGTGTAAATTAACTCAATATTTATCTCATCTAATATGCAAATTAAGACAATGTATTCTCATTAACATCGGCTCCATTTCCTTTGAGCTAAACTAAATCTCCAGCCAGAGCCGAGAGAAAAAGAATATCTGTAGTTTTCACTGAAGCTAATGAGGGTGTGATTAGCCTCCCGCTTCGTTATGAAGTGGCATGCTCAGGAGAACATACCCAAGATAAAGCACAACATAAATGTACACAACCCAAAACCCAAAGACACGCTTAGTATGGTACCATATTATGCACCAATAAAATACAAATCAAGAAGGGGTAAATTCCAGATAGCTCCTGAAATTTAAATGTGCAATAAAACGGAAAAGTATTTTCTACAGGCATACATTTAACAGAAACAGACAGGACACAGACCTTGCTGACAATCTGGAAAGCAGCAAGAAGATTTTTCAGGAGATAGTGCATCTTATAAGCTCTGAAATATATCAGTTCCTGCAAACCAGTGCATCTGGTGTGTGGAATCTGTGTTGGTATCAACTTGGTTTAGAAGCATTTAGCTTTCTGTTTACAAAAACAAAAACCTCACAAGCCCCCTCATCGGAACTGCACTGCTGATGAATGCTGCTGCCCTCCCCCCCCAGCCTCCAAAGATTAATGGGATGACTTGGTTGCTCTGCTGAAGAGGACAACATAATGTTATTTATTAAACCAGTTTTAATCCATCATTGACCTTAACAATTGGTTTTGATCAGTAATTTGAATTCTAACACTTCCACACGCTACCTGTATTCAGCCAAAGCAATGAGCTATGTGGCTTCCTGCAGCCTTAGGGGACTGAAAGGTAGAAATTGTTGCAATTCAGGATTGTTCTTAATTTCCATATGTTGCTAAGCACTTCAGCTGTCACCGGCATGGTGAATTGAGAGCTCCCAAATAAAAATATGCAGGGAAAGCAGAGGTCACCCTACAAAATAAAGAGAAGAAAGTTGCTCACTGAAGTGAAGGGAAACAGGAGAGGTGAAGATCCACCTCTGAACCAGCTCCTCCAGGGAGATCTGACTGCATCAAATCTGACAGGAGATGAGCTCCTAACAACTTTCAGTGCTACAGATACAGGCAAGGGCTGTAGAAACACAGAGGCTGAGGCTTCTGCTGCCGGGCTGTGCGAGGGAAGGGAAATCCACAGGGAAAGCCTCGCAGGGCTGGGGTTTGCGTCCCCTCGCCCCACTGCCATCTCTCCCACCAGCTGGAAAGCTGCTGGGCTGCCAGCCAGGCTGGCCTGTGAGGAACAGAGGTGGCAGCTCTCCTTCAGAAAACACACAAATCCATCTAGTTTAGAAGCCTTCAAAAGAGCTTGATGTGCTGTTCACATGGCGGGATTAGCTAGGTGACACAGTAGAGCTACAGCATCTTGGCGAAGGGCTGGTCCCAGGACTACGTTTGAGTGTTGTGACACAGCATGCTGACTATAACACGTCCAGCATCAGCAGCGGATCTACGGCCCTTGTGAGAGGTGCTGACACACTGTAACTAGCTGGATCTCCCTTGAAGTTTCAGTCCTAAAAAACAGTAATAAAACCACCCAACCTGTACTACAACAGCTCTACCTGATCTGACTTACGCTAATTCCCAACCCCAGGGTGCAGGGCATAACCTGGAGCTGCCAGTGCTGCAGACTACAGCAATGGATGGCAAGCACAAGCAAACTCGGTGGGAGGCCAACATCACAGACCCTTCCACCTTCAGGACACAGCATTCTCTGCCGCTTATGGCTCTCTTCGTCCTGCTCCACATCAGAAACCGCTGTCGCAAAAGGGCAAATCAACTAAGCAGACAGGTTTTATGTTCTTTGGGAGTTATCTTCCAACTCCCCACTACCTGCATCATCATCATTATTATTATTATTGACAAAAGTTTGCAGTTCAGGTCTCGGGTTTGTTCATCCCTTATCTCTTCCAGAGCTGAGAAGCTAAGAAAAACTGTTGACGAGAAACAGATTTAGCCAAATTGTTCCACATTGTCCACAAAATAACAACACCTTCTATATCCTTAGCTGGGGCTAGATATTACTAGTTTCACGTACGACCAAGACAAGCTGAGTTCCTCAAGACAAAGCTGTTCAAGGCACTCCAACAGATACCCAGCGAGGGGCACAAAGCCCTTGCAGGGTTATGAGGCTCATTACCTGCAGTCACTGTTTCATAAGACGTTGTGAGGAACACAGACTACCAGAAACAGGAAGAACTATGAAAAAGCCATGTACAGCTTTAAAGACAGCAGAAAGTACCAGCATTTTAAAAACCTGACAGTGCTTTTATGGTTTATAAATATATTTTGTTTTATTTTCCTTCATCCTATTTGTGGCAGACTCATGTACTCCTACTAAAAATTCTTTTCAACTCCAATGTTTTCCCTTCGCAGTATAATCTTGAGGGGAAAAAAAAAAATAATCACTTTTCACATTACTGAAAAGACATCTAGGATGTTTTATAGTCTCCAGCACCTGGGAAAAAAACATAACAATTGAGTGATATGACATTTTTGGGAGAACATGAAGGCAATCTCTAAATGAGATTTGAGCTCTTAGACAGCCTTAGCACACTCTGATACTAATCTGGATCAGATCTCACTTCCAGGAGTGATGTGAATTCAAAGCTTAGGCCATTTTCCAATTAAAACAAGGTAACAGGCTGCTTTTTCAAGGTATATGGAAGATATGCACAGGTCCTGACCTTCCACGTCAAGCTTTTTGACTAGAAACCTCCATTTAGATCTGTTTTCTCAATGCACTCACTCCAAGCTCCTGCTTTTTCCCCTCACCCCTATAATCCCCAAGGCCCTCAGAAATGCCACTCTCCCAGCGGACGTCCCCCTTCCCTATCGCTCTTGTAGAGCTGTGGATTCTTTCCTGAGGCCCTACTGCAAGCTGTTACCAGCACTGCCACCATGAGTCCTTTGCCAGGCACCTTTCCCAGATTTGGGATGCTGACCAAGAACACTTACTGTTTTACCATGCACAGACATTGTGGAAGATACGTTACTGTGTCAGTGTATTGGCTTTGCATGGCAAGGTTTTGGTAGAAGGGGGGCTACAGGAGCGGCTTCTGTGTGGAGCTGCCAGAAGATTCCCCCCTGTCCGACAGAGCCAATGCCAGCTGGCTCCAAGAAGGACCCACCACTGGCCAAAGCCAAGCCAAGCAGCGATGGTGGTAGCACCTCTGGGATAAAACATAGTCAAGAAGGAAAAAAACCTGCGGAACTGCAGCAAGAGAGAGGAGTGAGAGTATGTGAGAGAAACAACTCTGCAGACACCAAGGTCAGGGCAGAAGGAGGAGAAAGAAGTGCTCCAGGTGCCAGAGCAGAGCTTCCCTTGCAGCCCACGGAGCAGACCATGGTGGGACAGGCTGTGCCCCTGCAGCCCATGGAGGCCCATGGTGGAGCAGATCTCCACCTGCAGCCCATGCAAGACCCCACACCAGAGCAGCGGGATGGCCGAAGGA
>Ga0065711_1033559_pt1 | contig 25279 bp, 10 predicted proteins | sample Hoacrofraction12_FD_59098 | JGI IMG/M metagenome (GOLD analysis project Ga0065711, IMG submission 59098) | Hoatzin crop microbial communities from Cojedes, Venezuela - Epithelial fraction 12 v2 (version 2) | ecosystem: Host-associated > Birds > Digestive system > Esophagus > Crop | place...
AAAAAAAAAAAAAAAAAAAAAAAAAAAAAAAAAAAAAAAAAAAAAAAAAAAATCTTTAAAATCTCCAGCTCAGCTATGCTTTGGCTACATAATGCATCACTCAATTAATGTACAAAATTGCATAGAGAGGAATAATTATTTCTGCATATATATCACTTGTTTAAAAAATGTAAAGATTATTTACAAGTTTAGTATGATTTCTGGAAAGGACTCTATGCCTAAAACCAGGGCAATCCTGGAATTTAAATAATAAATTTGTACTTCTTGGCTGTACAGATTGTTGTTGTAGATAGAAGGTGGTGTAGGCTGAAAGGACTGATTGTTGACTGTTACTTTCTGACATAGTATATGAATCCCCTTCTGAGGTGGTCTGCTGGTTGCCTGCAGTGCAGAGAAGAAACTGTTTCCCTTTTGATGTATAATTTGGCTTCTGGTTTTTGTTTTGCTTTCCTTAGAGCGCTGACAACTGCCCATGACTGGAGCTGGTAGAGGATGTCAGACTGATACACAGTTGCTCTTACTCTACCAGACTGCCCAGCTGGGGTGTCTTCCTCATATTAAATCAAGTTTCAGATGCAAGGTCAATGAAGCATTTCCCTCAGATAAGACTGGTACAAACTATTAGAATTTTTTTGGTTTTACTGTTCTCAGGAGGTTTGAATCATCTAAAATAACGTGAGAATTTTGCCCTCCCCCCAACTGAATGAATCCAAAAGCAAAATATTTAGGAAATGAGTTCTTGTTTACAACGATGAAGTAAAAAAGTTCTCTTTCTGTCCTCACAAAAGCTGTCAAAGTACCACATGTAGAGCTATTTATGTTATTATGCTTTTAAATAAAATCTGTGCAAAGTTCCAAAGAATGTACCGTGGTCAATTGTTGCATTACGGTATCGGAGCTGCCAAACTATCAGAATAAATTTCCCAAAGTCCTGTGTTCATAACACTAAGATTCCGAGCAAGTATTAACTGAATAAATGTCTCTGTAGCGGTGCTCATGTATATAATTATAATGACATAGGAGGAGTAACTCTGTCACTCTGACTGAAAACCGCATACCTCCACTTGTTATTTACAGCCAGGCCTCTATGTCCAGCACCTGGATGGACAAAAGTCCCCAGTCTCGGCAAAAGACATCCAAAACTGGACTATATTTCATTGGAAAAAGCAATGTTAAATTGATAGACTGACACAGGTGTAACTTTTGACAAGTCAGAAAAGAGCAAGAAAATAACAACGACCTGAACACGCCTTCCATAAGAACGTATTATCCATAAACATCAACAATCTAAAGAGAACACGATGGCAGTGCAGGGAGGAGGGACTCCTGCACAGTGTCTTTTCCTCATTGTCACCATGTGTTGAAACACGGTCCCTCAGAAGGACAATGGAAATCAAACATGATTTTTTTTTGCTGTGTTTTAGTACACAAGTATTTGTGTTAGCAGTAGAAAACACGAATATACAGGATTTTCTTTGCACGTATTGTACCACACTGCAACAACTTAATATTGTTAGCAGGCAACTAACCTAAGTATATGCATCCTCTAATTACTATATAACTTACAGTACCATCTAGTCTAGGGAACAGATTTAAACATGTGTTTATCCTATAGCTATCCAGTGGTTTGTTTTCTGTAATACAATAAACAGCTGTTTACAGATCAAGACAATAAGCTGTACTGAACCTCTCACTTTCATTCCGGCCCCATCATGTATCACTGAAATTACTGGGACTCACCATACGATTAAATGGACAAACCCTGGCCCATCTACTTTATTAGCATTTTTTTTACCAGGGATTTAGTAAACCAGCCACTACCTAAAGACCCCTGCAATTAATTTAGCTACAAAACACTTCAGTCTAGCAGTATAAATAAACAGCTTGCCAACAAACTGGCATTTCACAGATGATTCTCTCATGTTCTCAAGAAACGGATAAAACAGTTGTGATGAAATGTCAGTAGAAATATTGGCAGATCACAGCTGAGCGAGTGAATAGATGAGAAGTTATATTTGTGTTAATCAGCACCAACTCTCCAGAAATGCAGTTATCCCTTTCATCTACCATTGGGAGAACTAAATGAGAGATTTTATTAATGAATAAAGTGCTATCTGGGAGGTTAAGTAAAAAAATATTTTCATGTATCTAAAAAATAGATACCGATTTAAAAGTTCGGACATATCAGCATCTACGTAGGAATAAGAAAAATTGGTCCCCACTTTCTGCACAGATATGTCCTTATCTTTGAAAGGTTAGGAAAAAAAAAAAGTTACGTCAGGATAAGGAGTACATAAATTTGGTAACTCTGAGACATTCTAAAAGCTCACCTTTCAAAAACTGATGGCAATCTCTTGCACTATCTAATTTAGATTTCCTGTTTCATTCAAATGTTAGTATATACACAAAAATTAGGATGACGGGCCATAGGAGGCCCTAAGGTCCAGACTCTACCATTGCTGAATGTTCCCTTTCAGTATCTTCTGAACAGTAACTCTGCGATGGCAAGTTACATCCTTTTTTCACACAGGTAGCCCTTAGGGACAAAACTGCCCACAACTGGAAAAAGACATTATACTACTGTTGCTCAAAGAACTTGTAATGAGTTTCTTTTTGCTACATTTTTTGGGAGGTTCTACAAATACCACTGTGGTTATAAATGTGCGACAGTCTATAGAGTGGTACAGCTTGCTTTCAGTCAGCTGGACTGGAACAGGTGAAAACATCTAAAATTATAGTCCCCGTTTCCTACTTGCTGTCTTTGAGCATTATACTGGAATGTCAAATTAGTGCAGTTCCTGAGCTCACCAACGCTGGAATCAACGGCTTTTCACGCAGGGACAACAGAACACTCACCATGACTTCTTTTCCCCACAGGAAGGCCGGTTCCCATCTGACACACACTTTATTTTACCCTCCTATCTCTTATTATATTTAAGGTTATGAACAAAAAAACATTGGAACTGGGAAGAGCTGAACACACTAGTGTGAGTTTGTCTGGATTTTTGTTTTGTTCGTGTTGATTTTCTTAGCACAAATGTAGTGATTAACAATAATGTTTTATGAACCTGCCTTGGTGAGACCATACAGTCAGCACACCTGCTTGGCGGCTATTTTGAAAGAGACTTGGCCGAATATTTTAGCAGACTAAGTTAAAATCCTCCTAAAACGGCCTAAGATTTTTATCTGAGAAGACTTGATTTTGTCAGGGACTTTTGCTTTCCCATCATAAGGCCACCAATTACTATGAAATAAACAACATATACAGATGCTCTTGTCTGTTTAGTTAAGGTGGCAAAGAGCTGTATGAAGAACGGTATCTGCAAGGCTCTGGCAGACAGTACTTCACGTAACTTTCATGACCGCATTTACTTTTAATTGATCCGGCAGTATTATGTCCCTTCTGGAGAGTTTTAAATCAATGTCAGCCATAAAGGGGTACTAAACTGTACAAGATCCGTTTTTGGTTGCAGTTAAAGGTAACTTATTTATGAATAAAACTCTAAGTGTGTGAATGTAAAGATGGCCGAAACTTTCAGAACTGTTTTCTTATATTTCATAGATTGGATAATGTCAGGCATGAAAGCATGGATTTTTTTCTTTTTTCCATCATGAAAGATTCAACAGGGACCTTTGAATGTTTTCCCTCCTCTTCTGTTTTTCCCCATCCCTTTACAAGCTGGGTACGACATTGGAAGTTCTATTATGCAATGAGAAAATCAATGCAAGTGGAAGAGACGCTTTTCCAAAATTTGCAGTGTTCTGGCATTCCCCCAGCACTTTCCCGTTACTGAAACATGCACTCTGCTAGTTAAGACATGCATGATTCTCACCAGAATAAGCAGGTCTCAGCCCGTAAATCCCAGCATGGACATTGCTAGTAGCTCCTGAAAGCAATTGCTTCAGAAGAGCTATGCCTTGGTAACATCATTTACAAATGTTTTTAATCCACTTGCACTGTATAGTAAGAATGACAACTCAAGGATTGACAGTGGATCACTCGATTGACCAGATCCCTTCATTTTCGAATAGCCCTCTCAAACATATTTCATAGCCTGAATTACCTCCAAAGTATCACTCTAAACAAGAGGTTTGTTCTTATTACAGAACTGAGGAAACAAATGGTCCAAAATCCTGGCTACACCTGCCATGGCCACTGTATTTAGGTTAGTTATACAACGTTAATTTCTTAATAATCTTTCAAGCGAAGAGAACACATGGAGGAATTAGTGAAGTCAAGCTATACAGTTTCCGGAAACTTAGGAATCTCCTACTGCTCAAGTACTGCTGACATAGAACCGATGAATGCATAGTGAAATGCAGAATAAGAATGCCATTAAGTCTTTATATGTTACATTTTTCCTTTCAGATCCTCACAGAAATTAGCAGAGGGTGAGTCAGTATGGGAGCCATCTGAAATATCTTCAAAATCAATATGAAAGAAATTAAAGACGTTGAATTAACTATAAAAACTATTAGTGCTCATGAGTTATAATTCAAGGTAAAAGATCGCATTGAAAAAGAAATTAGAGAGATACACAAAGAGAGCTTGATTTTCCCTTTTATGAATTAGCTTTTACACTTTTAGAAGTTTGGGGGTTTTTTTCCCAGTCAGAGTCTAAGTTTTATAACTCAGCTAGACCCAGAATTTTTATTCTGTAGAAAACTTCAGAGTTCCACACATTAAATATATGACATATTCCACTGGCATGGAGCACTTTGCCTCTGAGAACGGAGCAGAAAATAAAGAGCTCAGAACCTATATATTCCTCAAACATGAGTTTAACACAAATCTTACGGAAGATGCTCAATTGCGCCTGCTCAGAATTCAAAGTCAATTGTAACATCTTTAAAATCTCCATCCTGTATGCGACAGTATAGCTGCATGTGCTTGGAGATTTTTCTACAACTGTTCTTTGAAGAGTAAATTCTACTGAATAGGCAACCTGTGAAGGAAAGTTAATATAACCGCAGTACGTGTCCGGTCGTGCAAGGGATGATGCACAGGTGGCCTGCTGCGCTTACAGCAGCAACAGAGCCAAAAAACCCTATGGTGTTGGCAAAAATAACTAGCTTATTTTTGAACCAGAGCTGGTTCTTTTATATCCTGACTTAAAATACAACATATCTTTATAATGGTTTGGGTTTTCTTTTTTTTTTTTTCAAAGAACGGTAAAAGTTTTTGTAAACTATTCACAAGAATGATAGCAGGTTTGGCCCCGACCCAGCAAAGCACATGTTTAACTTTCCGCATGTCACTAGTTTCTGAAATCAATGGGACTGTTTGCAGCCCGAAAGTAAATCATGTGCTTCAGTGCTCTATCACAATAAGACCATTACAATTGTTTTCTTCCGTACAGATAATTCTAGGAACCTTCACACAGCCCCAATGACTTTCACAGAGGATGAAGAATCTCTGAAAAAAGGTTTGCGTTTTGCATTTTATTTTTCTTCCCCAAGGAGGAAAAGACTTCTATCTTTGCAAGACTGTCTTCGAAGAGCCTATTTGGGGTGCAGAATTTCATTCACAAAAATTTCATTAAACAATTTTTTATTTGCTCTGCAAGCCATAAGCATACTCTTTAGGGATCCAGCACTGCTGAAAGATTGGAGCAAAGTGTGGCCTGACTGTTTGCATGACGACTGGTTATTAACATTTTGACTTGGAATACTGTAAGTGCCCCAAATTACTGTAAGCACCTTTGGAACACCAGGAGCTACACTACCAAGCTTGATAGTATTACAAAATACGCCTATTCTCTCTGGGAGAATATTATTGAAATTTGGATAGACTTCATGTAAAAGGCGCAAATTTGTAAGGAACTTTTGAATAAGGAACAAAAATTAAGATGGCAATTATTTACTCTAAACATTTTTTGGTGACTTGCCCAGGCACCATTTAATAAATGGTATCTCTTTAGTAAGAAAAATTAGCCTTAATCTTCTAATATCAATCCATCTTTTCTTGTGCAATAAAAAATAAATATTCAGCTCACCTACTTGTTGCTGGCTGAAGGGCCCTCTCTTACAATCAGAGTTTCTGACAAAACCTATTATGTGCATTTAAGGTGAGAAACTGCTGCCTTCACCTTGGGTGAAAAACCACTATCACCTTTACCTCAGGATGCTAAAGTGGTTTATGAAACAATGCTTGTGCTGTCGGCTGGAAAAATAAAACTTAAAAAACCCCCTCCAAAAACCCAAACACCAACAACCCCACTTAGACATTCAGAAAAATTTTACGTAGCTTTGCAGTAAAAAAAATGTGAGCAGACTTCTGCTGAGCATCGGCTGAATTTACACCTACGATCTCATTTTTTCAACCCCACCTGCATCCACACATCACTTTCTACCTACTCACTGCTCCTGCCAAGATGTGCTTAATACTTGCCCCAGGTGAAAGCCCTGACCCCTCCTTACCTACAATGTCATTTCACAGGCGGCAAAATGGCAAATCTTTAACAATGCTGAGCTTAATTAATTTACCTGAATCTGGTGGGCAGGGCTGCTGCTTCTTTAGCATGGTGTAAATACCCCTGGACCCTTGCATCTGCAGCTGGGAAACACCCTGCTCTGCTGCCAGCGTGAGGAAATATTCATGACCAGAATATTGCCTGACTACGCTGGTGTAAATGAAACCAGCGTTCAGGGTATTTTGCCTAGATGATGCTTGATTTGTCAGCTTCACTCTGCCTCCTTTCCCGGGCAACAGCACTGGAGGTTTAGTCACAGTAACTTCTCCATCCACGTAGCTTTTTTAAAACAGAGATGCTTTGAATTCACTATGAGAGGTAAAAAACTAATTCCTAGCACCCACACCTACCTCTGAGTTCAGTGATGTATTTCAGCCCTGCACATCTGACATGCAGTAAAATATCAGCATCTTACAGTACCAGATACTAATTAGAAAAAGAAATGTGTTAGATGTCAGGCCTCAGGAAAGCAAACTTAACATTCTGACAGCAGCTGGAGAGTGATAGCCATAATCAAGCATTGTCCCTGCTCAGATCTGTGCCAACCAACCTCGCTTACTTCCAGCTAATTCTCCACCAGAGACGATCTTTCTTTACTATTCCAAAGAAACACGCTGTCAGTTCCCACCTGCTGGCATTGCTAGAAATAAAACCACAGTTGATCGGATGCAATAGGTCAGCAGAATAGTGCATTGAACTGTTGTTTGTGCTTCCAGGCTGTGTTAGAGGGAATTCACTAACATTTATTAACCCTTTCTCAAATCATGGCTTTCCTTACGCTTTTATAAAGCAGTAAGGCTTCAAAAACAGGTCCTTTTAGGAATTCCAAAGGAAGCAAAATTTGGGCTTTCTGCCAGGCTAAAAGTTCGATATCATTTGAAAAACAAAATATATTGGAGAAGAAAGAAAATGCAGATGTCAGCCTAGTGACACAGAGTAATCTATTTGCTCAGTGCTTGTATTTTCCCACCAATTTTGTATTTTTCAAAAAGGACAATAAAAGAATTGTGCTCACTGCTAATTAATGACAAGCTGGTAAAAGCATCTATCCATTGTTCCATTTATTTCTTCATTTGCAGCAGTTAACAGCCCTGTTCTGAAATGAATCAATGTCGTTTACACAATGCTGTCACTCCTATTGTTTCTTTATCATCCTCGCATTTTCATAAATCGGAGGTGTTAATCCCTTAATGGCTTCTCTCAGAGCTCTAAAATGTATGCAAAATGGTAATCCATCCCCTAAACAATTCACATTTACACAGGCACCCTCTTAAATATGTTTACTATTAAAATGAATCCTTTGTTTGGATCTAACCCTGTTTGTTTTCTAAACATGGAAGCATAGCAGGTATGCAGAGTCTAAATTTAACTAGTGACTAACAAGTAACCCTGTCCTTTTAGAAACGTGGTTCTTTGTCTTCAGAGATGAAAGACTATTTTTCTTAAGGAGTCATATTACGTACATATGAAATTGGGTACATGTCTGTCAGGTTTTGAAGGAACAATCAAGGGCTTGATGCAAAGATTATTAACGTAAGGAAAAGCCATACACTGTCCTTAGCAGTCTTTGGTTTGGGCCTAAGTGAGCGGCATTACATGCTCGCTCAGAGACTGGAAAGGAAAACCATCACGTTTAACCATAATATTTTAAAAGTAGCAGACTATGCTTGCCGAAAGATTGAATACCTTGGTGTTCGGATGTACAGTAGAGTCTGTGGCTAAATCTTTGCAGGACTGGGACAGTTAAGTTTGTGGGACAGACTGCACCTTACTGTCTGCAGAATCTGTGCAGGCACTTCAAGAAGTGAGCTGTTTGCAACCTCTTCTAGTTAGAATCAACAGAAAAGTTGTTGCTTTCTAATACATTTTAAAAGTTTTTAAAAGGAAATTCCACACAGCTTAATGGACTCATCCTTCTTAAATAATGTGTTTTTTTCCTATTCGGGTTCTAAAAAGGTCTCTATCAATGCTAATACTTCACATGTACTTGCCTGAGCCTGATCCAAAGTCATTTAAATCAGTAAGTTTCATTTCATGGATATTACATGCCTTTGGGACAGCACCAAAATGAACTGCACTAGAAAAACTTTCTAGGAATTATATGCAGACAAGTTACGGATAATTTTGCTTTTACAGAATCAAAGTGCAATTCTCTTAAAGCGAGATTTCAAACATATTCTGATCTAAGGAAGGTACAGCCTGATAAGATATTATACTGGCATTAGGATCAAGACAAAAACGAAAACAACTTAAAACTGAAATGTCTGACAAATAGGCAGAGAAGCACTTCAATAACTTGGGGGAGGGGGAGAGCTTTGGTGGTAATAGAAGCTGCAGTATGAATAAAAAACAAAACCAAAACAATATCTAGAACATCACTTGTGTATTTCTGTTTAAATCACTTTTGTTTCAAGTTGCAGAATCTGTACCGCTTAGAAGTGACACTAAAGTTCTCAAACAACACATAATTGTGTGAGCTGTGCTGCTTAAAGGATGGATCCTTGGAATACTGACACAGAGAGAGAAGATCAAGGCTTGGCAGTGACCGTAACATGCTGCTACACAGCAGGCAAACATTGGAGTTGAGCAGCTGCACCAAGGCGGGTTGTGCTGCCTTTTTCCTTCATGCTCTTGTTTTGATTTGTGTTAATCATCCATTGTTCTAGGTGGGAGAGCTAAATTAAAGGACAGGGTGATGGAATAGAGCTCCCATTCAATCAGAAGCAGCAGGTCACTTCAAATTCCACTGCACAAGGAGGTGATCAGCAGGAATTAGAACTATACCTGGTGAGGTGTATCATTCAGAAGTGGGCAGACCAGCCTAATTTTAACTAAGGCTAAATGAAAATACTTTGTACTCTTCCCAAAGGTTCAACATCTGGCAGCACTAAACAATGGAGAACTTCTTTTCCCATGAACTTACAGCACCGATTTTCAGGGGTAGAATTGTAGCACAATGGGAGGATGAAAAGAGATAGATGGGAACAAATGAAAAACATGACGTTGAGCATTTTTTTTGTGCTGTTTTGGGATAATCTCCAGGATGTTCCTGACATACTGTCAAATTATATTGCCATTTCATAAAAACTTTTAAGCATGGAGAGAAGTTTGACTTTGTAGAACTTTCAGCCTATCGCATATGCTGGGATCTCTCCCAAAGAGGGATATCATTAAGAATCACAGAATCACAGAATGGTAGAGGTTGGAAGGGACCTCTGGGGATCATCTAGTCCAACCCCCCTGCCAAAGCAGGGTCACCTAGAGCAGGCTGCAAAGGACCATGTCAAGGTGGATTTTGAAGATCTTCAGTGAAGGAGACTCCACAATCCCTCTAGGCAGCCTGCTCCTGTGCTCTGCCACCCTCAAAGAAATTCTTCCTCGTGTTCAGATAGTTAGAATCATTCACCTGGTTGTATTTAGGTGCATTTCCTATCAAATAAAAACTAGCAGGTTTCACAAATTTTATAAGAATGACCATTCTCACAAGATTTAAAGCAAAATTTCCCTGACTATAGGGGTTTTGAATAAACTTTGCATGTGAATCCCAAAGGGTCATACACCATGATCCACAGAGCTCTTGTGGGTTTGCCAGGCATTCTTCACTATTCTTTCACTTTACCTAAACTCTGCAGGATCTAGGGATAGTAGCATAAGCTTATCTTCTAGGCAGGTAGGGGGGAGGAGACACTTTCGCCCATGAGCTACTGAGCTATGTGAGGTCCCGAGTGAGCTCCTGAGTTCGAGTAGTGGTTGTACCTTTTGTGGAAAATTATGGACCACTGAGCTATGCCAATACATCTTGTGTATTCTGGTGCCTTCCCTCAGGCTTTTTATTTGATGCAGGTACTAAGAAATCCCTCTGTGGTGTGTTGAGTGCACCCTTCCTTGATAGAAAGACAGAGATTGAAGAATAAAGGGTTGGTATCATATCTATGTCCAAGTTAATTTCTCTTGATGCAATGATATCAAAGTACATCCCTGGGACTTTCAACAAGATGTGATTTGAAAACAGAGATCAGCAGTTCTCCAAAGACCGATAATGCAATTGTTTCAGGGATAAAAGGGTTGTAGATAAATTGGAAGTGTCACTCTCCAACTACAGGTAAAAATGACACAGTTATTTGGGCATAAACCCGTCCTCTTCCTGGGGCACAGTGCGATTTTTGATGCTTCCAGGCTCCTACACTGACACGCCTTCTGTGATATACTGTCCTGGGACGGATCACTGTGTTTTGTGGTGCGTGTGACCAGCGGACATTTTTGATCAAAGCAAGTACTGACAAAGTGTATGTGAATTAAAAAGAGAAAAAGCGACAGATCTGGAGCTGGCTTCTACTGATTTTAGTTGAAATATTTTCAGTTTATAGAAATGGATAATATGGCTTTATCTGTGTTCCTTTTTTATTCCACTGAGCATAACCATCAAACATGACCTAAAAAATCGGGATTTCCTATGACTTGACTTTAAATATGATGAAATTCTCTCTACAACAAAGCAAATAGCAGCCTTTCTGTGGCTCTGTTGACTGTTCTAAGTCATGGACAGGAGGCAAAATAGTTTAACATAATGGTCATTTGCCAAAAGAGTGCTCACTATTCTGCAATATATATTTTTCAAAGGTATGACTTGAAAAATTTATCCCTGAATAAGCTTGAATTGTAAGGTCTGGCAAAGTATTCTGAGTCTGGATTTTAAAAATCTAATTCTGTTGCAAATGCAACTACTCTGATTGTTTTGATTTAATCAAAACTGGCTGTTAAATCTCTAATTCTAATGTCTTTTCAATCTTTGCTCAAAGTGACACATATGTACTCTGTGACTGTGCATTATGAAGTTAACAACTTATTTGGCCTATCATTTGTTGAATATTCAGCCCCTCGTTGGAATTGTTCAAAATGTAAAACTACTCCTGTCTTTATTACTCCTGTCTCTCAATTAATTCTTAGAGATCATAGATTCTCCAGAAATCAATTAAGAAAAACAGAGATGTTGTGTTTTTAACTTCTGAGGCTGAAGGTTTCCAGACTCTCTTTGTAGTTGAAGGAGGAAAAGAATTAGGAGGAGGAAGAATAAAGTATATATTTCATCTTCTAGTGATAACCCAATACAGAAATATACCTATTTTTAAAGACTTAGTCAACTACTTAATACAGAATTAATATAGTCCATGTATTATTTTAAGACAACCACAGGAATTACCAATCAAATTTTTATATGATTACATTATATTCTTTGAAGACTGGATTAATTGAATTAAGACTTGCATCAATTGAACCCCACATGTACTAGTTCATTTTTTTTCAGTTGATTTTTCTTAGCAGCCATGGAAGTTCATAGTGTCTTGAAGTGCCTCAACATAATCAGAGGAAATAATTTTAGCTGGTGAACACCGCTCAGCCCATTGAGAAAAAAAACCTGTTTACACCACAAGCCAGTTAATGCTTATACTTAAAAGAATTTTCAAGAAATGAACATGAAAATATCATAATAAACATTAAGATTTTGACGTAAGGCTATCAAATACAAAATCAGCCCACTGTAATTAAGGCCATCCTAGCAGTTTTTCAGAAATAATTGCCAAACCTCACATATGTCTCATCTACCTATCTACATGCATACTTAGCGGCCAGAGTGAATTGGGACTCTGTCAGCTGATGATTTCTGTAATCAAATGCCCCTTTGATTAAACGAAGCATTGCTTGAATATCATTGAATAGAATTAAACAAAGTATTTATTAAATTGTTTCTAGCTACCATCACTGTTGGGAACATTTTAAATAATTCTTGTTCATATTTCTATTTCTTTTTGTTTATCAAGAGCAGCTCTCACACATGGAGAAAGTCAGTGTTTCTACATCGTTTATGTAATGAAAAATACTTGTGCTCTCTGCTTAACAAATCCTTAACCTCTCACTGATGAATTATCTACAGATTTTAGCCACAGTTTGTTCATGGTAAGTTTCATATCCTATCAAGAAAACTGGGAAAAAAGTATTCTTATCCAAATGATGCAGAATTTTATGTGCCTGGTCTAAATCTTATGGACATCAGCAGAGATTCCTGCAGACTTCAGTAGCTTTTGGATGAAGCTCTAGGTGTACACGTGCTTTAGTGACACATTATTTTGATTTTATTTTTGTGATCTCATACCACGTACCTAATGGGCTTGTTTGCTCCATCAATGCCAGCACCTTCTGGCCTGGGCTGGCCTGTGTCTTCAGCGAAAGGATCATGTCTACTCTTATTTAGCTTTGATTAACATCATTAACCTATCATACACTGAAGCAACTTGCAGAGCAAATTGGTAAGCCAATTTTCAGCAAGCAACATAAAGCAAAGAACAGCTTGGATTGTCAGATAAACATACCCAGAGGTGCAGTTAGGATGCTGAAATTATTAGGTGAATGATAGGAAGCCAAAAAATCAGTGAACCACTTGAGCAGAGAGTATAAACATAAATATCCAAAAGCATGCCACAGTGCATGTGTATTTTATGTTGATGTGCTAATACATTATCTGCTAAGGGTTTATTTAAACCATTTTTCTATTCCCTGCAATTCATTTATCTGCATAAAGAAGAGCCACTAACAGGACAGCGCCTTATGAACAAGCAACCCTGTATGTTTTCCACTGCTGTTTATAATTCTTCATGCTCATATCTATAATTCATGAGCAAACTGGCTCGTGAATGTTTCCATAAAGGTTGAACAAAGTATGGTGCTGTTAACACTCGCACTGTCATGCACAGAATCGAAATGTGCCCACTCTCATTCTATTCATCACAGCTCAAAGACATTTTGGCAATGATATTATCCAAATATTATTAAAACTTTGAACTCTGTCCCCATAAATTATAGCAAAATGGCTTCAGAGCCATTAGGCAAGGAGGATGTATGGGCTCCAGTTGCTTTGGAGTAATTATGTGCTTAAAAGGAAGCGTGGCTAAGCATTCTACCAGTAAAAAGAGAAAAGCTATGATCGTTTGTTACTGCTTCAGTGCTGTACACAGTATTGCTCACACAGGTCAAGCCAACCTTACAGCAGGACAATTATCTGCCTAGAGAGACCAAACATCTGTTATTAAGTATGCAGAGGCACCACTGCAGCATGCTAGAAATCTTGTCCACTTCATTGGTTTGGCTTACGGTAATGTACTTCAAACACTTGGCTAACTCTGCACAACATCCCCCCTTTCTTACTGTTACTGCAATAGTTCAGCTTTGAAATATGCAGTACCTTCACTCCCCCATTCCTTCCTTTAATATGCGCACAGCTGTTAAAGATGATGGTGTAACTTTAGATGAGTCGCTCTTTCTCTTCTCTTTTCTTTCTCTCCCTCGCTCTCTTCTTTCTTCAAAATGTGTTTTGAGATGTCCTTGTACTTTTATAAGTTACCCACTGAGAGTCACTGTGGAGATCAGGAGAGGTGCAAAAGCACAGGGACACACAGTTTTTATATTATAAACCAAACGTTGCTTGATTTCAAGCATTCCCTAAGCTGGCCAAAGAGGTGAAGGATGACTTTTCACACAATAGTTGTGTTTAAAACAAGCAACAGCAGTGGAACAGATACCACTATTCTTTTTCTTTCTTCTTTAAAATTAACTTTGCAGTAGGAAGTTGATGAAAGAAAAAGAACCTGGGAAGTAGACTTGATTAGTAACTAGGGAGATGGCTAAGTGGATATGTGACTGTAACTGAGACACCAAGAACAGATGCAGCCAAAATCTATTCCAAGTGGATATTGTAAATCCATTCTGGGGTTTATTGATCCAAGGCTGATTGTTCTTCTGTGGTGAAAAATGTTGCTTAACAAAGCCTGCACTCCCTGACAAACAGGTAGAATGATCCTCTCCTGCCAGACTGATTATTCACCTGAAGTGAGGAGATTCTGAACTGTACACAATTTGCTCCACTTTTTAATAGCTCTGATGTTAATAGACAACAATTTTCCCCCCTCTGATAGAAACCGCAGATGTAACTGACACATTTGCTTTCACAGAGCATAGCAAGAACTCTTAAGAAAAGAGTAATGAATGGGTGGCAGAGATGTCAGGGTTAGAAATTAGATCTATCTTATCTGTCTTGGGTTTTTCTAAGGCGTCTGTCGCAGTGCAACAATCAAACCTGTGGAAGAGATGTTAGGTGGGAGAGCTACAGGAATTAAAGATCCTGGGAATAATTTTTTTTACAGGCTTTGATGAAAATTGTACAACTTCTGTATTGCTTTATACACACTGTACTGTTGTAAGAGGAGCTAGTACAACTGACAGATTTACGCCGTCCTGAGATTCTATCAGCATAAACTTCTCTTCAAAGAAACCCAGATTTCCTTATCTTAAAAGCAAATGAGAATAATATTCTCGAATGAAAAACACAGGTCCACAGTGCTGCATGCATAGGTAAAAAGTAAAAAAAAAGGATGAACAGGATCATAAGAGGAAAAAACAATCCTATGTTAAAGATGACATTACTGTGTAATCACCAGACTACTTTGCCCCTTAGCAGAAAAAAGGCTTCAGAGGAAAACGCATACCTCATCACTATGGTGCGTAACTCACTCCAGCCATTCCCATCTACTTTAACGCTCTCTTTTCAATATACGTGCTTGCGAATAAAAGACCAGTTAGGCAGAGAGTTTGAAACTGGATCAGTGAAGAGTAGTGTGTCTTCTGTCTGAACTTTATATTCACTCATTCCTAGCCTCAAAGGAATTACAGAATTAATTCAAAACATACCTATAAAGGAAAGATTTTAGTCAGCTTTTTTTAATTTCAAATTTATTCATTCTAAAGCCAAGCTCATGAACTCCTCAGACACTCTTCCTCTCGTAGTTACAGCAGACGCTGTATCTATAATGGATATGTTTGCCAAACAACAGGCAAAGACTTTAACACCTAATTCAAGAGGAGGTATTTGGGGCAAGTCTGAAAATGGGTGCACCAGCTAAGAGATTTGTTTCATTGTTCTAAGCTGACTCTCCTGGAAAGAACTGCAATTAAAGGTGTACCTTCTTTTGAATTACCACTGACTCAGTCATAATCCTTATAACATTTTCAGTACGCTCACAGCAATGGTCTGAACGGAACAAAGGAAACTGATCCTTTTGAATAGGCCCTTCCAGAGGATATGTTTCAAAAAGTTCATAGGCTTTCTAGAATTTTTTTGGCAAAGAAATACATTGCACAAAGTATCCAGAACTAGGATAGTTTAGCAATACATTTAACTAGGACATACTTCACAAGTATTTGGGAATCATGCAAGTTATCAACTCAAAAGAAACCTGTGATATTCAAGGGTACTGTGCTTCAGTAAAAACAATTTTAATCGTGCAAAGGGAAGAGAGGAACTCACCTGCTGCTGTTCAGAGCAGGTAAGACCTCTACCATGAAGACTGCTCTCCACCATGCAGAAAAAACCATAAGACAGTGCAGTCTCCAAAATTTATAATCCTCGCTGCAGCGTGTTACAAGCCAAAGGCTAAAGTTTTGGGTGAGAGAGATGCCAGGACATCACAAAGAGCCAAAATAACTTCAGCAATAACTCAGAAGTTGCATCGGATTGATTATATGTATAGTTAAAAAGCAACTTCAAGAGTACAGCACAGGCAGAACAAAATGACACCTTTATGGTCATAGAGTGTAGAATAGAGAAAATACACTGACTGGAAAAATAATCCTTTGGGTAGAAACACAATCCTAATCACAAGCAGAACTGATCCAGCTGGTCTTACTACACTATGTTATTGCTAGCAAGATATTAGTAAGGTTTTCCCGCCCAAAATATCGATCTGATACTCAGGTAATTATAAAAGGCCCAATTTTTTTAATGCAGGTAATACCAAATATTGTTACCTAGCTAGCAATAGGCACTTTCAAATGTACACATAAATTCAAACCATAGAAAGCTGTAACATGATTATAATTTACCATATTTGCTACTTTGAAACGCAGACAAGGTAAATTTTTAGAGAAATTCTGTAAGGTTTAGAAGCATTTTCTATAAATATTTATCTGACTTTACTGTGAATCACTTGGTTTCACCCTTCCGAGTTCCTAAGAACAATAAATAATCATGATAGGCTCTAAAATGACATTTTAAAATTTGGAATTCCACAGAAACCAATGGGAGCTTTGTTTAAGAACTACAACAGCCTCTGGTTACAATATAGTTTTCTGTCTCAAATAACTACAGTTTTTAATAAGTACTCATGATAAACCATATGTTTATTTTCAAAAAGAGGCCATGACTTTACTGATGAGACTCTTCCAAAAGAACCTGTGTATACATATACCGTATATATTTACCTCTTTGCAAAATGCACATTTACATAGTGCAGATGCATAAATTAAAGATACATCATACTCAGCTTTATGGAATATACCAAATCAAGCTCATAAACTCAGTGTTTTCTAATTCATTGCAACACCCTAAGCAACCAAGCAGGACAAATAAAAATGTTCTGTAAAATGACACTGTTTGTCAATATGTACGCAACAAAAAGGGGTGCATAACTTCTTGTGTCAGCATATGAGAAGTGACAACAGATGAACCAGAGCTCGAGGCTGGGACAGGAAAATGAAAAAGGAAAGGAAGAACCTGTGTTATTCTACAAACTCCAGCCTTTTTTGGAAGACATCCCTTCTGATCAATGAGTCGATCGTCTCGAGTCTCAGTTTCCTCATCAGTGAAATCAGACTGACTGCACTTACAGCTTATTTTGAATGCAATCCTGTGGGCTGATCAGTGGGCACCAATATTCACACCTAGTTAACTGCACTTGTAACAAACTAATCAGCATGAGTTAAGGCATCAAAACAATTTCTTTGAGATCACTGGATAAAAGCAGCTCTGTAAGTGTAAAGATGGATAGAAAAAAAAACATGCAAAGGAAATTTCATAAATAGGGATTCGCCCCTGAGTGATGGGTGCTGCACGCAGTGCATATTAATTACTTAATACAGTCTTGAAACTTTCTGCACTCTTTACATTTGACTACTGTCAGTTATCACAACACTTCATAAAGCAGACAGCACGCTGGCCACCTGCACAGCTTTCCATACAGTCTAGTGTCTCTACACTATTAGTGTATGTACACTTACACGAACAAAGAAGTATTTGTGAAACATACGATGATAATATCTGATGGCTATTTAACTTGGGTATTTGTTTATGCAGTGATGAAAAACCAGAATCTGTAAAAATATTTTCAAATATTGTCTAAATTCAGAATATAGAGAAATAGTTCAGTAGAAGGAAAGAACAGATATTGTCTCATACCTGAGACTTTGAAGAGCATGAATGAAAGTGGTGTGGAAATGGCTAAAATTTAGAGAGGGCAAACAGTCCCTGTTAAGGAAAGTGATTAGCACATGAAAATTATCACATCTGAATTGTAACAAGCTGTTATTTTTTCTGTAAGTATGAAGAGGAAAAGCACAGGAGTGAGACATGTGAAAGAGGAGACAAACTGATGTGGTGGCAGAATTGTTAATATTTAAGGTTGAGAGATCTGGCTAAGAAGTAGTCTTTACTAGAAGAACATCCCTTTCGACTGAAAGCTAACAGTCTGTGATTGTTTCCAACTCCCAGCTTCTGAGCTAGGATAATACTGGGTGTGCCACTCCTCTAGGATCCACCAAGTGCTATCTTTCCATATTGTCCTGTTATTTGTTTGATTCCTTACTATTGTGACAGTTAGCAAGCTGCTGAAGTAGTCCATGGCTCCCAGCCTGGTTAACATTGAAATGATTGGTTTTCCTCACCTCTCTCCTTTTTTCTGAAACCAATACGTAGGTTGAGCCTGTGCAATCACTTGGCAGAGCACAGGGAAGCAGAAGGGGAGATGATGTCCACATGTTCTCTCGCTATGCTCATAGTTACCAAAGCTTCTGTCTGATTTCTCCTAAATTGTGCTCGTGCTATTATGCACTTGGAGTCCCCAGATTCTCTGACACAAAACACAAAGATGCGACATATAAGTGATGTCTTGGATATCCAATTAACATCACCTGTGGAGATGCATAAATTGCAAGGAGGAAAGCAGAAAAAGAAAGGCAAATCAGTGTAGCAATCCTCCAATCCTTGGAGTCTAAATTATGTTCCTTTACCTTGGCATGCATTTTTTATTATTTACACTTAATGTTTCTGAATTTGTCTGTGCTGATAGAGGTACCTGATATCTCGTCTTCCCTTCTGAAACAAGTCTTGGCATGGATAGTACTCTTGGGATAAACAGGCCTGAATTTAGCACCTAATTTGCTATCAAATACATTTGGAACAATTAATAAGTATACTTTCATTCTCACTACTATGTTCCAAATACTCTATCTTCTTACATGTGACCACAGCCAGAGCATCATAGCTGTGACATTATTTCAGGACTCAGTTTATAAGCATGTTCAATTACTGGCTCATTACCGGGGTAATGAAAAATTATGTCACAATGGAGAAGGTTTTTACAGCATAACTGTTTTATGACAGTAAGACATGATGAAGATTATTACTTTCTAAGGGAAAAATTCTTACTCCAGACATAACACCACTTCATATGGGTCTATACACACAGATGGTGAAATCATGTTTAACTGAGAAAGCCTATCCATTCAAGTTTTATGCTCAATCATACCACTTTTTCTTATTCTCTTGTGTGAGGAAACTTACAGCACATCCAGTCACATTACATTTTTCTGTACTGTGACCAAAGGTTTTTCCAACAAATATCACGTTCTTTGTAAAGAAAAAAAAAAAGAGAACTTGACACATGAGAGAAATCACTGATAGCATTACAGGGTACAGTTCAGAGTTTATACAGCAATAGTTCATCAAAGAATCTCCTTCTCCTGACTGCCTCACCCAAAGCCAACTTCAGCACTCTTCCCACGCTCTCAAACTTCTTTGACAGGCTAGTGGAACTTGCCTTGTTCCATCCCTCAATTTTTTAACTTCGTTTCCACATTTCATTTAAATACTCATTGCCAGAGAGATGAGTATGTGCTACTGAAATAGATTTCAAGGAAAGTTTTTCTTATCTGAACAAGCCTCCAGGAAAAGAGGAGAAACACGACAAAAAAAAAAAAAAACACAGGTTAAAAAGGAGAAGCGTGGGAATAAGCTTGTCAAAGAGGGTTTTTGATCTGTCTCACAAAATATTTGACTACGTGAGGAGACAAGTAGATGAAATTTTCCGTATAAGAAAACTCCTCCACAGTCTAGTTTCAAAACAAAGAAGTACACACGTTAATGTCAACCATTCTGTGCCATCTGATCAATTTTTGTAATCTTGTTTGAGGTTTCTTGTTCAATTGTCAGTTGTAGTTTCTTAAGAAATCTGCATGCAGCTGCATTTTTAAGCACTCTCTCTACTCAGATGAAATAATCTCTTACACTGTATTTGTCAGAAAAACCCTTTCAATGTTCTTTTCCTCCAGGAAGGCATAATTTATGCTAAAGCACGTTTTCTCAAAACCTTCTCTTCTGGAGAGGACATATGTGAAACCGTGGGCATAATTTTGGACTGTGTTTTGCCTTCTTGATAACAGACAGTCTAGACTGTATTTCTAACGCACTTATTTATGCAAGTGGATGGTAAAACCATCCTTCTACCTGAAGAAAAAAATGACTTCATGGAGGTATGATTGCACTTCCAAATAGGTGAGAAGAACAGATATATTTACAAACTTCTTTTGAAGCTTTCGTACATTGATACTACAAAGTTACTGCTTCCTGAGGGCAGCTGCCTTGTGCTGGTACTAATGTACACCCAGTTTCGGACCCCAAGTTATAAACAGGGTACCCCCCCTATGAGTATGTGAAAAAAAATACCCTAGGTATCAAGTAAATTTCAAAGTTTCCACGACAAATTTGAATACTCTTTTTTTCTGTGGTAGCTACTCACTACTGGATTGTGGCTGAGTTGGAAAATAACCTAAACAGTTAACATGCAATGAAAATTCAGTAGCCTATAGGGAAAAATCTTCCAGTCCATTTTCGAGAAGAGAAACATCCAAGCAAAACATTAACAGTTTCAGTCAGCAATAATCACCCTGGTTAGCAATCTAAGCAGGGCTTGTATAGACATGGCGATGAAGCTAAAATCGAATATTAGTTTGGTCTTTCAAAGTTTAGTTGGTAGATTGAATCAGGAAAAGTGTCCTGTCTAGACAGTCTCAGCTTTGTAAATAAAGACCCCATTTCCTAACTGTTTATCCAGTCCTTTTCTGTGTTCACCTGAAGACACAGACACACACACATTCAAGTTCACTCCAAGGTTTAAGAAAAGCAGTATATTCCTTTTAGGAAATATATTGGACACTTGGATTCAAAATTCTAGAGAGTTTTTGCTGGGCCTTTCAGCAATTTTTGTAGTGTTTATATGAGAGAGATTCTGCCACTAAGTTATTTGCAAATGTTCCTCTTTGGGGGGGGAATTGCAGCCAAATTATAATAAACTAGAGCAGATTGACCCAGATTAAAAGATACAATTAGTCCGTCTGATTAGTAAACCTAAAAAGTACTACTTGCACTAAGTTATTGTTTTTATGACAAAAGAAGACATCCTGGCAGAACAATAAAGTCAGTGCCATGGATAAGAACCTTGCAATTCACTCCAAACAGTATGAAAAAAATCAGTTTAGAGACATAGCAATTCAAAATCAGTAGAACTGAAATATTACCATGCCAAATGTAAGTCTGACAATACAAGTACATACACATATAACTGTATATGCCTGATTCTTTTTCATATCAAAGCCATTTTATGTTATGGCATGGGTCAAATTTTAATCCTACTAAAATCACATGCAAAATCCCACTGAATTGCAATAAGACTAGGCTCTCACATAACATGGATCTTTTCCAGTAAGCGTTCAGGCCAAACCAACTTCACCTTACAGCTCCAGTGGGACCTATCCAGCATAAATTGGAATGAAAATTAGGTCTCCATGTGTGTAAATATATACACATCTATATTTTTATTTGCAGAGATACTGAATTACAAACTGATTCCTGTAGGGACCACTCCTTAAAATATTTTTTATTCACTGAATTTAGCATTAATGACAAACAATGCATCAGTCACTACTTGTGGAGTGGAAGTAGGACAGAATTGAATCCATTTGCTATCTTATAAACCACTATTGTTAATGTAATAAATACATGAAGAGTATTATACTCTGAAAGATTTTATTGTGTCCTGTACAGCTTCCATTCAAGCAACTCAGAGTAAAGTGTTCTGCTACCACCATTCTCATCTCTCCTTAAAGCCTCAAATGTGTGCTTTTGCTGTGAACCTGTTACATAGCTCAGCTGTGGTTGCACACAACACTGCCAGTAAAGTGAACTATGGTCATGAGGCATCGGCATCTGTGATGGGCAGCAAGGCATCCTCAGCATGAATTCTGCCCAGCCTGAAAAACTGTGTGGTCACTGTGACCTGAGAAGGCACTACCCTAATGGACATCACTTCTTCAACCAGCTCTAAGTTGGCAGTCCCACCATTTGATGTTTCTAAGAAGCTGAGCCACATGTGGGCCAATATTACTGGTTTTACATCACTGGCTTCCCAAATTGCTTATACAATGCAGGTCATGACTAGGAGCCATGTCCTGTTTTCGCTCACATCAGATCTCTGAGTCCATCAAGAAAAAGAGGTGCTTTTTGAAGAAAGGCCGTCACCTGATTTTGAAAGACTCATGATAGCAGGATCTCCTGGGCAGCTCTCTTAAGTAGGAAATGGCAGTTGTGTTCCCATGTCTCTTCCATACAGAAAATCCACTGGTTTTCCCTCGTTCTGGGAGGCAGTTTCCCACCTGCTGCTGAGTGCTATGATGCTAGAAGTGCGACCATGTGTGACCATACCGTAAGCAGTTTCAGGATGACAGTGAAATGTGCATTTTTAAGACTAAAGGGAGAAGGAAAAGCCTGATGGCGAGACAGGAAGCTGATGAGTCTCGTAATAGCTGGCTCTGCTATACGCTGTCTTCGTGAGAACAGGAGATGAGCAAAAAGTGCCTTGCAAGAGATAGGAAGAAGCCGTCAGAAAAGCTTGCGGAGTATTTTGAGGCCCAAAGAGAAGATCTGTACAGAAAACTTACTCAGAGCTACTATATTTACGTTCCGAATCTAGGATGGTTTGTGAATAACATGTGCATTTGAATAGGTACATACTATTACACATCTTCATGTGTATATGTAGCTATGCAAGGAATTAATCCTGCCTTGTCTCTCTGTCTGATTATACTTCACGTGGGTTTATTTATTAAAGAGTGCATTCAGATTTACTAAGTGCATGTATGGATTTTATGGCAAATGATGTCAGGCATTAAAATGAATTACACATGACGCAAAATCATGACTGCAAAGGTAACTTCAATGAGTTTAAAACAAGTAATAATACACTAAATTGAAGATGAGGAGCAGCAAAAGGTTTCAGGGAGCATTCAGGATGACCCTGTGTGAAATTGAGCACTGCCATCCCTGGGGGACAAGGGCAAAAAACTTCAGCAAGCCGAATGCGAGGCATTCCTACTTAGCAAACAGAGTAGGTGAACCCTCTCCCAAGAAGGTATCTTAAGGGACAATGCTTGGCTGTATTCCTGCAATTAAGTGGGAAAAGTAGCACCCAGTCAGGATGTAAGGAGAATGTAAGTCATCCATAAGCGGAAAGTGAAGACTTTGCAGATACGGAACACTTGCTTCAGACAAAGTGCATCATTGTCTACTTTTCCCCAGGTACAGATGCTTTTCAAAATATTTCAATAGTCACATATTAAAATACTAGATGACAGACAAAATATATGCGTATAAACTCTCTAAATAACTGCAGCTAATCTACAAGACTTAGTGTGTAGACACGGTAGTGTTAAGGTTACCCTTGAGCACCAAATTCTGCTTCCTTCCATACACACCTATGTACACACACATACACTTCCCTGCTGCCCAAATTCCAGATTGACCATACACAGCTATTTTCCTATTCATAAAGCTTACGATGTGGGAGTACTCTCATAAAATTACTAAAGCAAGCATGAAAGAAAGATGCAGGAAATAAATATCACAGCACACAGGTATTTCTGCCTCTGTCTCGTTTCTTGGTAGTATCCACACTGTGATTGTACCCTATGTTCATCCCTGATGCACCTTCAGAGCTGCTACAAAACCTATCTGAAAGCCTGGGTAATGGTCTTGTGGCTGGCTGAGGATGTTTTTTGTGCTACATTAAACTTACAGTCCTAGAAGGAACTGCAGTACAAAATAACTTTATGGCACTTCTTAAATTTTAGAACTTTGCCCTTTGCTTTCTGCAGCTCCCTTCACTTTCAGGGAGGTTTTGCAAGGCAGCTGAACTTATGTAATAGTCATCAACTTCAGCAGAGTAGTCTCATCTTGTTTCTCCTCCATCCTACCTAACCGACCTTACCTGAGCATTAGCTCAGACACTTAATCCAATCTATCAATGAGATGGTTTAATTTAATGCACTCTATTAATTTCTGTAAATGATCTACAAGTCAGAAACAACACCATCAGACTGGAACTGGACTTATGTCAAAGGCCAAAAATCTGCCTCTCGTGTTCAGCAAGTCAAGTGAGCCCAGGTAGTCACAAACCATCTTTCCAGACTGTGTCCAGCAATGAATAGTGATCACACAGCCTTCTCATAACAAAAGTATTATTTATTAATTGTAGTTAGCTGTTTTCTCTCATCTAAGGCCAGTCATTTCTGGCAGCCTGAGCAGGGCTGCTGCTTCTGATTCTTCCCAGACAGCAGCTCTGCCTCAGCCAGATTCTCCTGAACCACAAAATACCATCCCCTCAACAGATCACCCTTTGAAAACTACCACTCTTTTTCTCCTGTGTTTGTGGGATTTTTCTTGCCCTGGTTCAAATGGCTGAAGAGGAACCTTCAGAGTTGATAGAACTTTCCTAAATGGTTCGTCATGGTGTGCTGAGAAGTTTCAATTGCGGTCATTCCTTCTCCTTCCTTCCCCCCCTCCCCAATCCTCCATTAAGTGAAACCAATATATTTTTACAATAAACATTCCACTAAACACATCCATATATAGTCTGATTTGATTACTATTGCAGAGCAGCTTTGATTTTCCAAAGCAACTTATCTCAGTCATCACTATACAACACAGAAAAAGTCATAAAATGAGAAAGTAAAAAAGAAACTTAAAACCTTCTCTTTAATGTTCCTTATTGACAACTTTTTCTTTATGTATTTCACTTTGTCCTAAGTGTTTCTCTAACACTTAACTAACTTTATGTACTCTGGCTACCACTGAAACTCAGCCAAACAGGGCAAGCGCTTAGGAGGGCACATTTTTTATACAATAAAGGAAGTGAAATATCTCCTATGAACTTAAACTGCAAAGCTTTGGGAGACCAGAAAGGTGTCTGGGAATGTGGAACCAGAATACGCTCAAAACACATAATGAATATCCATATTGCAAAATTACTATAGAATATATAATTACAAGTACTTGGGAGCTCAGTATTTTATCTCACTGCCCTTAAAAGCTGCATTGTGACACAGGAGTCAGTATCTATTCTAACTGGGTCACCAGTAACAACGACAGTTATTATAACTTTTTATTATATGTAAATTCTCCAGGTGTTCCTGCAGCTAATATGTCCCTTAATCAAGTAACAGTATGGCATAGGTGATTTCTGTTTTTGCTGGCAACAACGTATTACAGAATCACAGAATAGTAGGGGTTGGAAGGGACCTCTGTGGGTCATCTAGTCCAACCCCCCCTGCCGAAGCAGGGTCACCTACAGCAGGCTGCACAGGACCTTGTCCAG
>Ga0065711_1004036_pt1 | contig 25278 bp, 11 predicted proteins | sample Hoacrofraction12_FD_59098 | JGI IMG/M metagenome (GOLD analysis project Ga0065711, IMG submission 59098) | Hoatzin crop microbial communities from Cojedes, Venezuela - Epithelial fraction 12 v2 (version 2) | ecosystem: Host-associated > Birds > Digestive system > Esophagus > Crop | place...
TCAGGAGGATGGGGCCAAACTCTTTTCAGTGGTGCCCAGCGACAGGACAAGGGGCAATGGGCACAAACTGAAGCACAGGAAGTTCCGTCTGAACATGAGGAAGAACTTCTCCACTCTGAGGGTGACAGAGTACTTGAACAGGCTGCCCAGGGACGTTGTGGATTCTCCTTCTCTGGAGATATTCAAACCCCGCCTGGACGAGGTCCTGTGCAGCCTGCTGTAGGTGACCCTGCCTCGGCAGGGGGGGTTGGACTAGATGACCCACAGAGGTTCCTTCCAACCCCTAACATTCTGTGATTCTGTGATTCTGACCATCTCTCCATGACTGATTTTGAAACTCAGAAACTACAGAGGTTTTCGTGCCCTTTGTTTTGCTGTACTTTTCCCACCACTCTGATCATACACAAGGAGGAGTTATTTCTTGCTAGTATGTCTTACCCAAAATAGACATTGTTATTTAGTTTGCTTTGTATTATTAAAATGTCACTGAAGGGGAAAATACATGAAGATCCATCTACTTTTCAGTGAAAGTTAACACAAGACAATACAGTTCCTGCACAATTGCTACAGCAGGAACACAAGAATGCATGGGCTTCAAACAATTCATATTGAAGAACCTAGATTTTCCTTTAGTTTCTACCATGTCTGTGATTGCATTCACACTATAGATGTCTCTAGGACTTTAAACTAAATACTTCACTGATTGCTAGCATCTTGCTGCACAGAATAAACAAAGGGGTCTGATAGAAAAATGAACAAGTTGGAAAAAGTCCTCCAAATAATCGAAATCCTGCTGGAAAAAGTGGTTATAACTCCAGAAATAAGAAGAGGCCTTGGTCCCTGGTCTCTCATGAAAATAAATATATTTACTCTCACCATAGTAAATCATTTGTAATACAGATGTGAGTCGAGCAATCTTGTTGGATGTAAGGTTTCAATAGAAAAGAATCCAGTCCAATTTTTGAAGTCTTAAAGATCCTTAAAGCAATTGAATTTTGTGGGTTTTATCCATGCTCCCTAGTGGATAGAATTCTATATCTCAAAACTTCATATATAACCGACAAAAAAATTTCTGTCAAGCTCAATTCTGCACTGAATTATGCCTCACTCAGAAAGAAAAGACAATTCCTATAGATCAGGTTTGAATCATGGGTAAGACACAGATGTTCTAAACCTCCCTGCCATCTCTAGTAAGCCCAAAGATAAATATAAGAGTTAAATGTCCAGTACTTTTATAACACCAAGAATTTCGCTCTATTCCTTAACAAGGAGTCAATCACACTTTAAAATAATAATGGAAAAATGTTCTGCAAGGCCTTGGGTGTATAAATGGAGTATGCTAGGGAAGGAAACAGTTTGCATAAGCAATAAATATAATTTTGGTAGTTTAATTATGTTACTTAAACTGGAATAAATCTTCATGAATCTGAAAGAAACTAGTTCACTCTAGCGCAGGGTAATTTTTATCCCAGGCAAAGGCACAGGGACAGCTTCTTTTTCCTGCAGTTTCCTCTCTTATCACAGCAGTTTCATTCACACAGCTGTACGTGGTTCTTACCTGATATAGACAATCATCACATTTTTTCTTGTAGCTGACATCAAAGGGAAGATTGCATTCCACATGGCAAATGTACACACATCCATGATTTACTGAGACCACACAGCATTTCAGGACAGAGAGGAGGGAACTTTGCTGGCCAAGACAAAGTGTTGGCAAACTCTTCTCTCAGGTTACAGGATGTCTGTGCCTTCATTAGAATCATAGAATCACAACATCATAGAATGGTTTGGGTTGGAAGGGACCTTATAGATCACCTAGTTCCAACCTCCCTGCCATGAGCAGCAATGCCTACCACTACACCAGGCTGCTCAAAGCCCCAACCAACCCGGCCTTGAACACTTCCACGGAGGGGACATCCACAGTTTCTCTGGGCAACTTGTTCCAGTGCCTCACAACCCTCACAGTAAAGAATTTCTTTCTTATATCTAATCTAAATCTACCCTCTATCAGTTTAAAGCCATCACCTCTTGTCTTCTAACTATAGGCCCTTGTAAAAAGTGACCCCCTCCAGCTTTCTTGTAGGCCTCCTTCAGGTACTGGAAGGCTGCTACAAGGTCTCCCTGGAGACTTCTTTTCTCCCAGCTGAACAATCCCACCTCTCTCAGCCTTTCCTCATAGGAGAGGTGTTCCATGCTTCTCATCATTTCTGTAGCCCTCCTCTGGACCCACTTCAACAGGTCCATGTCTTTCCTGTGCTAAGGGCTCCAGAGCTGGACGCAGTATTCCAGGTGGGGTCTCACGAGAGTCGAGTGTCAGAACCACCTCGCTCAACCTGCTGGTCATGCTTCTTTTGATGAAGCCCAGGATATTGTTGGCATTCTGGACTGTGAGCGCACATTGCAAGGTCATGTTGAGCTTCTCACCAACCAGCACCTCCAAGTCCTTCATCTCAGGGATGCTCTCAATCCATTCTCTGCCCAGCCTGTAATTCTGCTTTGGATTGCCCCAACCACGTGCAGGACCATGCATTTGGACTTGTTGAACTTCATAAGGTTCACACAGGCCCACCTCACAAGCCTGTCAAGGTCCCTCTGGATGGCATCCCTTCCTTCCAGTGTGTCGATTGGACCACACAGTCTGGTGTCATCAGCAAACTCGCTCAGGGCGCACTCAATCCCACTGTCCATGTTGCCGACAAAGATGTTAAAAAGCGCTGGTGCCAATACTGACCCTTGAGGAATGTCACTCGTCACTGATCTCCACTTGGACATCAAGCTGTTGACTGCAGCACTTTGAATGTGACCGTCCAGACAATTTGTTATACACCTAGTGGTCCATCCATCAGATCCATATCTCTCCAATTTAGAGACAAGGATGTCATTCAGGACAGTGTCAATGCTTTGTTCAAGTCCAGGTAGATGACATAAGTTGCTCTTCCCTTATCCACCAATGCAGTAACCCCATCACAGAAGGCCACCACATGCGTCAGGCACGATTTTCTCTTAGTGAAGCCACATCGGCTGTCACCAGTCATCTCCTTATTTTCCATATGCCTTAGCATAGTTTCCAGGAGGATCTGCTCCATGACCTTGCCAGGCATAGAGGTGAGACTGACTTGCCCTGTAGTTTACCGGGTTTTCCTTTCTACCATTCTTAAAAATAGAGGTTAAGTTTCCCCTTTAGTAATCAGTGGGAACTTCACCAGACTGCCATGAATTCTCAAATGTGGTGGATAGTGACTTAGCAACTTCGTCCACCAGTTCCTTCAGGATCCATGGATGCACTTCATGAGGTCCCATGGACTTGTGTGCCTTCAGGTACTTTAGATCATCTTGAACCTTATCTCGTACAGTGGGCAGTTCTTTCCTCTCCCAGTCCCTGCCTTTCGCTTCTGTGACTTGGGTGGTGTGGCCGGAGCACTTGCCAGTGAAGGCCAAAGGAAAAAAGTCATTGAGTACCTCAGCCTTCTCTGTATCCCAGGTAACAAGGTCTGTTTCCTTCCAGAGAGGGCCCACATTTTCCCTTGTCTGACGTACCTATACAAGCTTTTCCTGTTGCCCTTGATGTCCCCAGCCAGATTTAACTCTATCAGGGCTTTAGCTTTCCTAACCCTAGGAAAACTGCAGGTGTGCGTGTTAGGGCACAGTGAATAATCAGATTGATGTACCATGGAGCCAGGAATGGAAAAAGCCTGGGGAGGATTGCTTACTGTGCCTCACAGTATTTGGTTTTGGGGTTGGGTGGCGTTTTTCTATTTATTTTTTTGTTTAAAAAGAGAAAACATGGGAAAAAATCTACACAAAAGAAATAGTTAATTTTTATCAGATGAAAACCTGCTTTGCTATGTCTTTATGCTGGAAGGTAAACCTGTTTGTTCAAGTATGAGAATACATTGTAAACATACCCACATACCTCTTCATATATATACATACACAAGCACAAATGTTCCTACCAGGTCTGCCAAACCTCTACAAGAAGGTATTAGGAAAATCATTATATCATTACATAGATGATGTAGAAAGACATCATCTATTGTCAAACATTGTTTTACTATGGTACTAAGTTTCTATCTAGCACAGCAGTTTATCTTCCTTTGCCCTTAACACATGATAATTTCAATTCATTTAATATTTTTATCCAATTACTGGTATTTTTAGAATATAATGGAAGGAGAGTTCAAAATTAATGAGAATAGCTAAGTGAGATATGGGAAGCAACTGAAAGACGCTATGTAGTGATGTCAAAAATCATGAATTTAACAAAACGAGTGGGGATCCAGAAAAAGGAGGACAGCTGTTAATGGGAGCATGGCAAAAAGAGATCTGAAAAAATATTTTCAAAATATATTGCAGCTTCATCCTAGAAATCTTTAAACTCCTATAATCTCAAAGTTGGAGGAACTGCAGCATCAGTATTACCTTTAAGAATGTTTTAGATAAGCATTTTTCCAGATCATTAATAACATATGCGTATAAAGGGGACTGAAAGAGAACAAAGAATATAGAAAGAACAGCAAAGGTACGAAGCAGAGCAAATGTCAGAAGTAAATGTACAGAAGACAAAATAAAAATCCAAATGATGGTGAAGGTAAAGAGGTAATATATATTTTTTATGGAGAAAAACTCAAAGAAGAAATAAATATTGAGGTACAGATATGCACAAACTTACATCAAATTAAAAAAAAAAAGAGTTCTCTCCCCATTAGATCATTAGACTAACAATAAGTAAGAAATATGCTGTGAAATTACAGAATTGATTACAGAACTGGCATAGCCAGAAGGAAAGCCGTTCAATATGTCTATTGCCCACAGACACATACATTCCTATGTCCTGCTTCAAAATAATCTAAAAAATAAGACAAAAAATGACATGGCCTTTCAAACATTTCACCCACATTTTCTGTGGGAGTGAAATGTTGTTGCTAAAGATAAAAGCGTAGCCAGAGAATGCAATGGCATAGAAATATTGTGCTTGATTATGCAAGAGTTTTGTTTTAAATTACATTAAGCAACATTAACATGCCTGAAATTTCATGACCATTAGCAGAACCGAGGAAAACTTGAAATACTTTGTTCGGTATTCACTTTTTTTGAAAGACCAGTTGTTTTCATTGTGGCATCTCAAACAGTTGAAGATCACGTGCAGTGGTAGTAATGGTGTTTATCTTACTCTGCCCCTTCAAGCACAACTGAAGCACTGCCTAAGGAAGTGAAATCAAACATCGCTTTCAGCTGCCTGTGTGTGTGCTCTTTATTCTGCTGGCTTGAGTTTGCTATATAGATAACTTTGCATATGTGGAGGGACTTGACATTATAGCTGTAAATAACAGCACAACGTAATACTTCTGTGCGGACTCTGCCTGACTACTCAGAGCCATCGGAGGTGAGGAAGCTGCCCCTGCTGCTTAATGTTGTAATCACCCGGGAAGAAAATAAACATTGCATTCCTCAGTTCACATCTACTCAATATCATATGAGAGAATTGATTTCGTATGGAAACTAAGGTGGCTACATATCTTACGACTTTTCTCAAATGATGAAAACTAGTGTTCCTTGAGGCTAAGTAGTTTAAACTTGTTACACCTCATCAGTATAGGCACATGTAGGTAGCATTTTTTTCAAAGCCCACATCTGTCTATCAAAATCTCCAGAACAGTTCAATATGGGCTAGATTTGTGTCACAGTTTGTTTAAGGGCAGGATACAGCTGTATTGCCCCTGCCAGAGCCATTAGGGAGCAACCATTTCCTTCAGGCTGTTCCAAGCACATGGGAAGCACGGGAAAAGCAGGCACTGATTTTCCCTTTTCTTGGATACTCCCCTAAGAGACACAGAGAGTCTTAAGAAAGAGACTAAAGAGCAAAGGAGGATTAAAGCGCTCTGGTTTATCTCCTCCTTCCCCAGTCATCCCCAATGTCCTGCTCCCAGAAAAGACAGAGGGAGCGAGTTGACTACAGATTCCACAAGCACAAGGCATCTGGGGAGGAACAGCCCGGCTAGCCAGGCCTCATTTTTCTGACAATGACTTATGGCTTCAGATTTTGAGTTGGCTCACATACACTAGAAAGCATCGGAGACCACTAGACTGTGTGAACCAGCATGCAAAGGGCTGTGCAGATATACCTTTCTTTTTCACTGTTTGGTGGTTTATAGCTACCTTTCATGACTAGAATGACTACAATGTTTTTGAGCCCACACAACACTAAAAAAGAAGCCTTAAAAAATTTAATTTACTGAATTCAAGGAATGTTCCTGAATAATCGATTTACTAGTTGGCTACTCCTAAACATGCAAAATTGTTTGTTATTTATTGACAGTAGCATAAACCTTAACCTCTCCTAAATGCCCCTGTGACATTTCCTTTCAGTTTTCCCTACCTCCCTTCTTGAATGCTGACAAAGTTAACTCAGTGTAACTCCATACTGAAGACAAAATGAAAGTGTTTTCCTAACAGAGTTGAACTGTTGTAATTATAACATCAGGCTCAGATAGCGTAATTATAGTTTAGTTTAAAAAAAAGACAAAAGAGTCCATTTCAGTATTGGTAGATTTCATATACGTTGGCTTCAGCACAGAGATTGAAGTGATTTATAACACAAAAGCGCTACCACCATGATACATGGCATATACTCCCTTCCCCCTTCTTCATTTAGAGCACATATTGCTGACTGGGTTATTGCTGAAAGAGACATTAATTTTCCATCGTTGCTTCAATTAATATGAGACAAGGTGTTTCCCACAGGCCAAGCCATTTTCATCCTCAAGTGCTGCTTATGTGCTTGCACAACTTGAAATATTCTTAAAAGGACAGTTGAAAAGTGCAGTTTTATCACATGGAAGTGTTTCTTGGATCACCACCTTGATGAAATATTTTGTGGGAAATACTCCAAATCAATAATTATGATTTTCCTTGATTAGAGCCATATCTGTTGTGTTAATCCCAAGATTTAGATGACTTACATTTTAACTTTTACTCTAATAAAAGTTTAATGCATTAACATACAATGCTATATAAATAAATCAGAAGGTTTAAGCATGATGCAAATGAAAATTTGCCTTCAGCAAACATTTTTCTGAACTTTTTTATTAAGAGATTTTTCCAAATCCTGCCTTTTCCTTCCAGCTTAAAATGAAAATGCATTTTGAAATGTTGAAATAGGAGCTATGAAAAACTGAACAAAACCAGCAGCTAAATCACTGTACTGCACTGACTGTTACTTTCTGCTATTTCTGGTTTTCTTGAACATTTATCAAGTGTCTGACCAGCTCTAATAAGCAGTGGCAGAAAGATCTCTAAATGCTCAGAATTTCAATGGTGTTTCCATGAGGAACAAAAGTCAGAATTTTTTTTTTCTTTCCAGATATCCCATTTCTGCAAATAAATATTACAGGGGCAAGCATATTTTCTTGAAGTCTTGGTTTTGTTTGTTGGTTTCAATCAGGCTATAAATAATATAAATACTCAGGTATCTGTTTGGATATCGGGGTACAAAATGATCATGTTATCATTAACTGCTGGGGGACATTTTTTCCTATTTTATCTAAACTAGATTTCCTGTTTTGTCTGAGTTACAGTAATCTCTGAACTTCTAGGAAACTTAGAAGTCTTCTTCGCTATGCAATTTAGCAAAACTGTAAAGAAAAAGAATGGTGAGTAACACTATTTCCCCAGTCTAAATTAATACAAATTAAGTGTTAAAGTGCTAAATTAACACCAGCCTTAATGATGGCTGACTTGTATTACCTGCAATTAGAGAAAAGTACTACAAAGTAAACGTACAGTATCTAGGCTTATTGTCTTATTCTGCTTTGGCTGTTTTCAAACATTCTCAGGCAAAGGAGAACTACAGATGCTTACTTAGAGACCCATTGGCTTTGAGCTCCTGGAAATTAAATCCACAGTGTATTACTGTAAATTATTGTAATAAAATATGGTACAGTAGGGAATCAGGGTCTATGTCTGGGTTTGCAGTTTTCTTCGTGGTTTGGTTTTTATTTTCATTTTTATTTTCTGTGTGTGTTTTATGCTTTGTTTATATGTTACGCTTTGGAGGAAAACAAAAACAGTCACCTCAGGATTCCTTCTGACAGGACAGGACAAGTTTAAAAATGGAAACAAAATACAGGCATTTGTTCAAGGCAGGAACTGGGTCTCCAGCTCTGCGAGCGCAGCTCCGAGGCGGCAGACGGGCAGCTCCCGGTGGTGTATCTCCTGCCTGCGCAAGCTCCGCTCATGCAAAGCCACAGACTTTGGATTTGTCCCTTCAGGTGGAGCTCCGGAAGCCAAGGCAGGGGCATCTCCCAAATGGCACAGTCCCTGGCAGTGCAGCCGCCAGCTGGAGAGCAAAAGACAGACTTCTTGTTGCCCTTTCCTCGGGTTGACATGAAAAGACTTTCCCCAAATTAAAACCTTCCACAGAGTAAGATCAAATAAAAAAAAGTCAAAAGGGAAAGGGAAAGGACCTGGGAAAGGGGGAGGGGAGAGGTTTCTCACTATCCAAACTGTTCTAATTGCAAAAGAATAAATTAGCTTTCGCCAAGTCACGCCCTGGGGGATCAGGCCGGTGGCCTGATTCAGACATCCACCTTCTCTCTCCATTCCACAGTTTCCTAGCTGTTGGATTTACTGCAGAGAAATTTAGAAAAAAGGAAGCACTGGAGTTGTGTGTTTCGCCCGTCTGACTACAGAAGGAGCGGTTCATCCCTTCAAGGTGCAGAAATGAGAGTCAATTTCATGTCCTGTGACAATTTCATTCGATTTATGCTGCACTACAAACTGCTACAGGAATGAAGAATTCCTCGGACAGTGTTTTACCAGCCTGGGCACAGCTCACACTGCCCTAGTTTTTGCCAATGTCAATCTGTTTCCTTTGCTGATGTGCACGAGGTCATTGAGTTCTGGAAAGATTAAATCAAACGACAGTATGAACTAGTCAAACGGCCGGTAGGGCTGTAAGCAGGTTTGTATGGCCTGTCTACAGGGATCTCAGGATCCAGTTAGGATAAATTTCAGTTAATGAATAAGGAATCACACACAGTTCATGAACCAGGGTTGCTTATTATTAATTATTGATATTGCAGCTCCATATATAGGTCTTAGCTAATAAGAGATTTTCATGGTGTGGTGTAACTACACCTACCAGGAGACGCTACTGCTCCTAAGGGTTACTGTTCAAATGGAAAGATGGATAAAGTGCAAGAAAAAAAGAAAGGGAAAAAAACCCCTCTCAGAGGTGAAAGTACTTACACAAGGCCATACTGCAAGGTCAACAGCAGCAACAGGGAGAGAACCAGCTTTTTTAAGTCTTAGCCACACAAGATTCACACTGGGCTCAAATGTTTTTGCCGCGTGAACGTAAGGAGGAACAGAGATCCCGTCCTGCCTCGACCACTAATTGTATTCTGACCCTGAAATCTCAAATTCCTCCAAACATTCCCACAGCTTCTTCAGTTTGCTCCCTTTGCTAACTCCAGATTAGTATGCTGCTGATGGCTTCTTCCAGTAAAAAAGTATCCTTCCTCTAAAACAAGACAGGTAAAAAAAACACATTACAGCATAAATGGAAAAAAATGAAAGCGCTTTAGCTGCCCCAGTTGCTGTCTCTGTCTGTCTGCTCTGGAGAGGGAAAAAAAGCAAGTGTGTCCTGCACATTCCCTTGGTGGGGATGGACGGAGGTCAGCACAGGCGTACCTGTGTAAGTCACTTTCCTTTTTTTCACTTTTCACTTGTAGATCCACCTAGCCAGGTCTAAAACAAACCCAGCCACGTCATTTTATCCCATTGAGGGAACTACTGAGAAGTCATAAATTCGCTCTGTTACCTTCTAGTCAGAGTTTTGCCACTGACTTTCGCAGAAATTGGATCTAGTATGGAGAAGGATGATTTAGCACATAACATGGTGAATAGCTTTTAACCAGATACTTGGTAATTTAATAAAGTGTCTGTGCAATATTTCTAAGTTGACGAGGGCAAACCCTGTCAGGATTGAATTTTTAATTAAAATTGTTACTGCCTCTTTCCCCTTTTGTAGTCAAATAGATCATTTACATTTTCAACATAATTTCCTTTAATAGCTAAATAAATGTTACACTTAATGAAAGCATTTAAGTAACTTTTTAATGAAAAAGTGAAATATAATAGATAGGGCTGAGACTAATTTTCTTAAATTTTAACACACATGTGGAACATGTTATGAACTAAGGAAAATATTTTGAACTTGATGGGCTGTAAATTAGAACCCTTGGTGTATATTCAATTTTTATTTAATTTTATTAGTCATTCTCCATAATCCTGACAGCTGCCTGAAAAAAAATGTAGATGTCTTGGGGCAGGCAGGCGGGTGGGGTAGATCATACAGTCACATTTCTGAAATGTTTAACAAAAACTTCATAGCCAACAGTAATAAATAAAAACCATAAAATATTTCAAGGATACTCAGTAGAAAACCTGTTAAAGCTACACTTTAGTGTAAAGCAAATGCCTTATTTTTCACTCTATGAATATAATTAGAGATTTATTCTTTCTTAACATCCTAAAATAAAATAGTAAAGAAATACGCACTCTTCCATTGCATTTCTTATGTTAAAAACTCATGTTTAAGGAACACCACTGCAGAGATTAAAGAAAGAATATATATTATCTACGAAAACTGGCATATTTAACCACGAGTGGCTTAGATTTTAAATGACTTACTTACCAAAAAATAATTAGAGATAACTCAGGTCTTTCTTTTTCTGTTTAGAAATTCTACCTCAGCTAGAACCTATGTCAACTCTGAAGAAGTATACTATATAGCTGCCTTATTTCTGAAGTGGCATAGTATTTCATTTTCTTGGGGGTTTTCCCCTGGCTGATGTCGTATCTTCACCGCACTGAATGTTTTTAATTACATTTGTCAGACATAAATTGTAATGTATGATTACATTTTACAGATAATGTCTCTTCAGAATTTTATTATAAACCAATTTTATTGTTTATGGCTGAAAATAGCTTGAGAAAGAATACAGGGGATTTTTTTTTCCATCAAAGGATAAATAGCATACAAAGATTTCTAATAAGCAGCACGGTAAGTTGTATGTATAGTATAACCTAATATGATGCACACCTTCAAGTGAGGTTATTTCAGTAATCCAGAGCTTGCTATCTAGAGTTCATCTAGCTTTTGAGGTTCACTTCACACAAATATTATGATTCCAGATGAACTGCAGTGCAAACAAGTTCCACTTCATCTTGAATATTGCAATGTCATTTGGGGACCAGTTAAATTGAACTCTTTGTTGTAAGACCAAGACCAGAGTTTCCCTTTCCTTTGACTGTAAGATAAAGACATGAGTGGTCAAGAGTCTCATTGCCATAAAGACATATCCTTTGGGCATACATAGGAAATGTATGTATAATGAATACAGTTATCAAGAACATCCAAGTCTCTTAAAAGACCTGAACATTTTATTGAATTTTAATTACTTTTCCACCCGGGGGTTCCTAAAGATCCTGAGCAAAGGGAGCTATTCAGTTACCCTCTCTGAGGTCGGGAGCAAAGCAGTTTACTTAGCCCACCTCCATGTGGTCACAAAGTGCAACAACTGCCTGAGCAAAGTTCTTGTGTCTTTACCTGAAAAGGAGCTGCCAGCACTGGGCCAGACTGACTTCTGCACAAAAGTAGCCTTTGGTGCAGGCAATCTGCAAGACGGTTTCGGTGTCTCTGGTTTTCAACACCCAGCTGTGCAAAACTGACTAGCAAAGATTTTTAGAGAATAGATGACACTATGGATGATATCGTATGTTCTGAGAATAAAATGTTTTAAAAGGGTAGATAAATGATACTGGGTGTTATGAACTTCTTTACTGAGTATCCAGAACTACAAAACAAAGGTTGAGTGAAAGAATCAGTAAATGACAAGCAGCACAAAAAGTAAACATGGTTTTAGCACATGTAGGTTGTGACATTTATCTGATATCTTTCTTTGAAAAAATCAAGGGCATCTCTTTGATAAGGATTTGCTAGACTAGGAAAATCTATGTAACTCTAGGAAGGGAACAAACTGAATAAAAGGCAACAATAGCTCACATTAGAATGTGGCGTGTCAGGATCAGAGGCGCTTACAAACAAAGTTTCTGAAGGGTTGGTCTTAGGTTCTGACTTAAACATTCTCATTCAGGACCCTAGTACTAAATGCAGCCTAATTCTGCTGCTAATTCTGTTAATTGTATAAAGTAGAGATTCTGTCAATACAGGAAAAGATCAGAATCTTACTCTGAAAATAAAAAAAGACCTTGAGTACTGGAACAAGGAAATGGCATGAGACTTCATAGCAAAGTGCAAGGTCATGCATTTGCACATTAATAACAAGAATTTCCTCCTTCACATAGGAAGCCATTAGTTGGAAATGTCAGAGGAAGAGCAAGATCTAGGTGTATTAGTCAATTATAAGATTATTATGAACCATCTCTGTGAAGTAGCCATGAAAATGTCAAAAGCAATCCTAGGATTTTTCAGGTAAGGTATTTCACAAAGAAATATGGAAGTATTAATGTCATTGGAGCAGGCACTCCTAATATATCATCAGGAATGCTGCATATAGTGCAGGTCCATCATGCTCAAGGAAGATGTATGGAATGTCAGGTATATTTGCACTGAATGTTAAACCTGAGCTCACTGCTAGCAAGCCTACTTAGCACTGCTGTGAAGTCCTGAGTGAGGCACTGGTATCATCTATGAGGTTGAATTAGTTGTTCCCAGCATCTCCCTCCTCTTTTCCCCTTATAGAGGTGGTCTGACTGGAGTGTTGTTAACTGCAGCTACTGTTTGCACAACGCTGTGTAAACACAACCTGGAATGGGAGCAGAGAAGAGCCACGCTGATGATCATCATATTAGAAAGCTTCTCTTGCAAGAGGAGCCTAAAAAATCCTGATTCAATTAACCTAGAGGACCTGGTGCTGTAATGGGATATATTAAATCAGATCATTCATTCAAAAAAATGAAATCAATATATTTAGGGCAGAAAATAGAATACATTTCAGTATCACTGGAGGAGGGAGGTAAGCAGTTTTGAAATCTGAAAGTGGTCTTCACTCTTTCCACTTTTTTTGCATCCCCCAGTCTTAGTGTGCAGACACCACCTTGTAATTTTGAATTTTATGTTTTGATATTTATAAAGCTTTCAGATGTACAGTTAACTCAGTGAAATATGGTAAGAGCTGCATTTTCCATCTGGAGTTAGTTATATCACACTGCATAACAGCTGACATTAAAATGTCACCATTGCTTTTTTTATTGAGTATCTTCTTCCAGCCTTCAGTCTACTCAAACACCCACACAAAGTAGGTAAACGTGACTGTAAAATATTAAACTTGTTTTAGGTTTTATCTTTGTACTTATTATTTTGAAGGAATAACAGCCTTCGCATGAAAGGAATTTATAGTGTGTAAAAGTAACATTACATTATCTTAAAATGTTTGACTTCTGGAAAAATACCCACCAAACAAAACATTTGCCACAGCTGGAGAGATGGATGATGTCTGGGATGTTAATCTAGAAAGCTAACCTTCACTACAACATAGGCATGGCTCAAAATAAACAGCTGGGACTTGTGCCAATGTATTTCAGGAAGAATTTAAGTCAAATTACTTAGTATTTACTAACAGCAGCTGTTAAATTTGAATAATTTGCAGTCCCTTAAATGAAAGTTACAAGACTTCAAGTGAGATACTTGTGAACTGCACTGCTTTAGTATACTTGTGGCACTAATTAATCCCTCAAGACTTTGTGCTTGAGTTCATACAAGGCATTAAAAAACCTTGGAAGAACTGTTTCAGAAGCACCTTTTCACTGCTTCCAATGTCCTGAGCAGGAATTTGGAAGAAACTTCTTCAGGCTTGTTGACAGTACTGATGGAGGCCAATGCAGTAACCGATATTTGCAGGTCCTCATGGCTCTACATCCGGAAGTGCAGAAGAACAATTTTTCAGAAAAAGAAAATAGCCACATTCCGCATATGCTTCACTTTGAGAAGAAACTGGTAAGACAAAATAATGCTGAATGGGAAATTAATGGTGTTTTCCATGTGGGGTCTAGACTTCCTGAGGAAAATGAAGGTCACTCACTTCTGTTACAGGCCCCAAACAAACTTCTGTTCTTAGGCATGGTTGCTGTTACAGAAAATTATAGCACAAGAGCTTTAAGAAGTAGCAATCACAACTGTAATTTGCGACATATTCTCATGGTAGATAGACAAAGTAGCCAGAATAGCAGAGTTTCACAGAAGTTTGTGGAAGAATAAGGTGAAAAAGAAACAAGATTCTCTGAAACAGAAGGGTTCTGTGGACAATCTTACCCTGTATTCCCATTACACTTGGTGCGTACACTCACATTTCCTCAAGTCTGACACATGCATAGGGCATAAATGCCCATACAAGCACAGGTTGCCTCACCACTAGATTTGGAATCCTAGCTGGATCAGCAGTTACTAACAATGCTATTAATAGGGCTAAGAAAAAAAGTGATTTTGCATATACGGACTATTTTAGTTGCACAATTGTACTATTCAACAGTGCAGATGCATAATTACCAAAAATCCCTTCCATTAATGTCTCATGTCAAAGCATTTAGCAATAGTATTTTCTGTATTCCATTCCTAGCCAATATTTCATAAAATCTACTGTGATTTTCTTCAGTAAACCATTCTGTGAGCCTTGAAATCTCTTTCACTATTAATACTCCTACATTTTCCATCTGCTAACATTTTTAATGCAGACACTAAAGAGACAAAGGTAACAAGCTCTCTAACAGAAGAGTGGAGTTAGATTATTTAAATTTCTCTTTTTTTTCTTTTTTTACTGTTCAAATTCAAGAAGGATTGAGGGCTGTAATAAACAATTTACACTGCGTAAATAGATTTAGAATTTGCTATGGGAATATTAGATGAAAGGGGACAGGAATGTTTTCAATTGTTTAGCTTGTTCTATCGTAGTAGAACAGAAGGTTATGCAGAATCTTCATAAATGTATTCCATGCAAGCTAATGTTTTCTTATACACAATCTGTGCTTCAGACTGATTAAACAGGGATATCAGTAAAAAGTTCTCAACTATTTGTGTTTTCTGCATATTATTTAAATTTACGTAGCATCTTTGTGTCGTTAAATCATAGGCCCTGTCTGAGGCTAAAATTTTTCTTTTTAGGATGAGGACAGCTCTGTTTTAAAATACCTGGTAGGATTATGGCCAAAAAATATATGTGTGAAGCAATAGCATTCTGATTCTGTTACCTGATCATACTGAATGTAAAATCTGTTTCTGTAGACTCTCATTCTTATCCATTGATATTCAGACACCAAACTAATGAAGACTGAGAAATATAGCTCCATTTTTTAAATGATGCAATCAGACCAAAATGTTTTAATGTAGCAAAAGCTTGGAAAGGAAGACATTAAAAGAACAGCATCAAAACACAGAGTGTCTACATCAAAGACAAAGATTTTAGCAAGGCAAAATGAGGATAAAAAAAAATAGAACAACTCAAACTTCCAAACAACCAATTAAAAAATGGCTTCTATTTCACAGCTTATTTTAGTTACAGTTTGATTGTCTTTGTCAAAATTACTGTTGTAATATCAGATGTGCAAAACACGGAGAATTTCTTTTTGAAGTATACTCTTAACAGTTATTTTCACTTAAGCTCAGATAAGCTTCAGCTAGCCACTTTGGAAGATTTCTATTAAATGTCATGCATAATTAAATAAATCTTGTAAAAATTTATAATCATCATACTTTTGGATGCTTTCAAGATTCTGGAGAACCTCTTAAGCATTACTAGTCTGCTACTCAGCTTTCCTGTTAAGGAGCCAGCTGCCTTGAAATTCAATTAAAAAAAAGTTTTTCGTTCTTTTTCCATGTAATCAGTTTAAACATGAACAAAAATATTGAATTGACTATGAAGAAGTGTGGCTGCTACATTCCATAATAAAACATGGTAATTTGGCATGGCCTGTAACTGAGGCTGGTTTTCTTAAATAACGTACTGCAGAATTTTCATTTGAGAAGATGTTGTTTGGTTTTGCTTGCCTTCTGCAGCATTAAGAAAGCCACTGTATCTGATTATTAAGAAAAAAATTATTTTCAGACAAGCGACCAACACTGTGAGCAATGTCATCATAGTGGTATCTCTCAATGGCTGTTTTACAAGCCAGTTATCTCAAATTTCTCCTCTGTTCCAATTAATCAACAGCTAGTTCCTCTGGTCTCAGTTGACATGTACTTAATAGACTGTGTGTATGAATCCCATTTACATGGCTGAATAAAGTGTGATCAGGCTGCATTTTAATAAAAATGTAAGGCTTAGAGTCAGAAAAGAGCTGTACAAATTTTGAGCATTGCTCTAGAGGCAAAAAATACTGTTTTGTCTCAAAATAGCTCATCAGCGTCCAATAGATTGGTACTACATTAAAGAGTTAATATGTTATTCGGAGCACGAATATTACAAAGTTTTAATGTATGTAAGAGTAAAAAAGAAGTCCTAACAGTTAGGTGAAAGGATGTTGTATTCAATATAAGTGATTATATGTATGCCTAAATCAATGACCTTTTCAGCAACAGGTCATCTAAATATGTGATGCTTACATTAAAAGTAAATCACTAATGCTGTAGATGTACTAAAAACCACGGAGAGAATGTCTTTTGGACAGTACACAGGGCGAACATCATCCTGATTTTTGAGAGAAGGAGCAACAGACAAGTGTCCTTTTCTTTATTTCTGTGTAACTGTCTCTATAGCATTTTCCATATTTAAATGTATTTATTTTATAAATAAACTCTATTTTTACACTTACGTTTTATGTTGTGCTGTGCTTACTTACCATGGCCTTCAAGGTGACAATTTGTTCTGTCTTCAAGGTGACAAATTGTTCTGAGAGATTGTACTTACAATAGGCAATGCAGTTGGGAGTACTTTGCCTTCACCCTTCCTCCATTCTATTTTATCTCTTGGTGGTCTGATACATACTTTGTCAGTGCCCTGCCTTTAATATGAGTTAGAAAGCATGAGAATATATAGTTCTCCCAACATGTAGATTTTCACACTATCTCACGTATGATGAAAAAAATATTAAAAAGTCAGATCTGGAAGGGAAAACAATATAAGAGGTGACGACTCCAATTTTCAAGTAGTGGCAGTGGTAAAAAAAGCTTTCTTTTACATTGAGAAGTCTTTTAACTCAAGTGTGTCAGTTTAGCTTTATTCACAAAAAGCCTTGGATTTCATGAATTGGTTACTCGAGAAATTGCAGCTCTCACTAAGGTTTTTGTGAATTGAAAGTCTCTATAGCCACATAATGAAGAACCTCAGGGTCAAGACTAGACCCAGTTTGGGAGATTACTGGCAAAAAAGAAGGTTGTTGGTTGTGCAGCACATGGCCCTATCCTAGCTGCAGGCCAGGACTTTCTTCAGATATTCAGTACTCAAGGCCACTGTGTGATGGGGGCTGCACCACAGCCTTCTGAGTGCACAAAGAGAAGGCACATAACCAGAGCTGGGGCTGAACTCAGAAACGGATCTGACATCTCAGCGTTTCATTTGACTAATGTGATTGGGGTCTCTGCTGCTGCCATCTAAAATCATCCTGAAGGATATGTCAAAACTTTTTGAAAGGTTTTCACTTATCTTGGGCTACAGGTTCAAGGCTGTTTAATCCATCCCCTCGTGTTCTTTGCCTCGATCATCTTCATGCCAAGGTCATGTGTAGTGACGCATGCAGCAGGAGTGCTTCTTGTGCGCTAGGCACTTCAAGGTTGAATTCCAGGGGGTCATCAAATTCCAAATCCTTAAAATACCACATCAGAATCAGTTCCAACCTCTGTTTCACCAAAATGCCTTCCCTGACTTCAGGAATACAATCAAGTATAGAAACAGATCTTCTCTTTGGTTATAAAGCATTATATGGTATATAACACTAAACAATGCAAATGAAAACCACAGTAGAAATGTCAGGTTAGGGTGATCTAAGCCAGGTTAGATGACCTCACAGATACCATTATGATTTTACTGTCCAAAGGACTGGTTCTCCACACTCACTCCTCTTCTTTTTCACTCTCAGATAGAGGATGCATCTGTTCCATGAATTTGTCTTAAAAATATGGTTGGCTGATTATGGAAAGTGCCACAGCAAAGAAGCATAGCTGAACACCTCCCTGTGTACGTGTGTTTTGTGCCCTAGGATATTCCAGGCTAGCTATTTCAGATGATTCACTTCTCATACTTTACCAGCTTATTTAGAGAGGTATAATATATCAGCAAGCATACGCAGTGTCTTCCAAAACCTGATGTTGTGCAATGATAAGCAATGTGCAATCACAGTCACTTTCTTGTATGACAATATCCTACATAACTATGAACATGCTCCCTGATGTCAGCTACAACATACAGGGAACTGCACTTCTCTGAACATCTGCTGACAACTAAAATATTGAATGGAAGCATAAAGTACTTACTGTTGCAGGCTGGAGCTAGTCAAACATATCATATGCAAATTGGATATTTCTTGCAATTATCCCTCCTTTCAATATTCAGATGGGGGGGAGCACAAGGAGGATTCATTTAAATTAATGCTTTTTCTTTTTTTTTTTTTTAAACAAAGTAGTATTCTGCTTGAAGTGGTCTCCCAAGTCACTTAAGTGTTGTTGAAATAGAGAAGTCAAAAATTTCAGAAAATTTCATTTCCTAAATATATTTTACCCTCTCTCTGAACCTTTGACTTTCCACCTAATTACGGAAAAGATGAGGTTGCTTCGTTTCTTTTTGTGTTAGAGCCAGCTTAGCAGCAGAGAAAGGGGAATAAATCTGTCCACAAATCATAATGTCTAAAACTTATTCCTGATACATACAGAAGAAGCAAAAGTTAAAAAAATGGACTAGGTGCTGCATTCTCCTTCCAACATAACAGGACAGTCCTCTGCCATGGTTTCATTTTGGACATTTTGCTTATCAAAAGAGTCATTCATACTTGGTGCACTATTTCAACACTATTTCAAATACAGAGAGATGAGAAAAGAATGGTGTGAAGAAGACATAGACAAAAGGATAAAACCTGAGACTCTACTTGAAAAAACTAGGACTGAAGGTACTTAGATAACTTAGATAACAAGCTACAAACTGTAAACAGAGAAATTCTTCTCTCCATTGACAAGACAGTGTTGCTGGAAGATTACATTTTATCAAAGTGTGCTAACTCTGAAGAAAAAACTGCAAAAAGAAAAATCTAATATTGCTTATTTTATATGAGTACTACAACATTGCATTTTCATAAGATTGAAATATTTAATTGTGCTTCTGCCAATCTGATGCTTTGCGTTTGACTACAATTTAAATTTAAGGTCATATTTTAGCATATTGGAAATGTTGTTAAGAAATGAAAGGATCTTTATTGGAACAAAAAGCTGTGACGCTGGTACAAAATATCAACATCGATATTATTTCACTGTTCGTGTTTTCAAATCATGCATGCAGACTTCCTTCTAATTGATGCAACTTAGAAGACTGAATACTGCTATTTGCAGATTTAGAAAGCAAAAGTAGTAATAACCTTGAATCTTACTTAGCGACATCGGCTTCGGCACAGAAATAGAATCCAAATCTCCACACAGTGTTGCATTTGATACTCCTGAAATTTATCTGACTGACCCAGGTTGCTAGCGTATGTGAGGGTGCAAAACAGCTTTATAGGAAATGGCAAAGGATTTAAATATGCTTACAAAATGCGAGAACTATCAAAGTTACACAATCATAGAGATTATAACTAGAGAGATGTAGGCTACCTCATTTCCAAAAGTTCAACTTAACAAAAAAAGGGCTCTGAAATATTTGGCATTACAGATTCCCACATTAACTACTTCAGACTACATTCTTCTTCTTTTCCATCTGCTTTACTACGACTTTTAATTATTACATAAAGACTTTGTACATAAAAATAGTGTGTTTAATACTTCTATGCATCTAAATATGTAAGAAATAATAACAAAAAAAACCCAAACACCAACAAAAGCAGTATTAAAGCTGAAGATTATCTTACAATTTCAGGATCGCGAGGTTTGGAGAATCATGGGGACGGTATTCAAGTATGAGTATATTTAAGTACGATCAATGACCTGTAACATCCATGAATGCTTCAGTGTCGCCATGTTTCTTAAACCTTTTGTGCCATTTTATCTGCCTGAGCTCTTCTGCAAAGATTTCCCCTGACAGACTGGCAACAAAAGAAATAACGGCCTTTCCCTCAATAAAAAAAGATACAGCTTTGGGCAGCCTGCCTTTACAAGTGCCAACAACATTTCTTTCAAAGGCACCTGCTGTTACACATCAACTCCAGCCTGCAAAGGACAGCAACAATGACAGCATCCTTTTTTCCGCTGTGTGAAACTGCAGTCATGAATTGTATACTGATGGCTTTAATTTACGGCATGCAAACAAGCCTGGGTTTCCTTAACTTTCAAAATCACGAATATTGAACATTACCAAAGAGGGTAATGGGCAACAAACTATTTCAATAGAAATTAACTCATTAAAGGTTTGTTTCAGAAACATTCACTACTTTTCCAGTGTATATAACTGAGCTTGAAACTTCTGGTTAGACTCCCACGTACAGAAAACAGATTTGCATCCATTAGCATCTTTGCTGCTTTAGTGTTTGTCCAGGAACACTGAGTTTACTTTTACATAGGGATGAACCTAATGGGGTAGTAAGAGGAGATAAGTGCCATCACTATGGCTACATTTTAACAATGCCGATTAACTGGACAGCGTGTCTGAAAAGACATTCTTGGTGAGAAGATAAGGATTCATCACCACTGTGCTGGCAGAGTTAGGATTATTACTGAAGCTGTCAGAGAAATTTCGAAGTATTTCTTTCTTTAAAAATCTTGTCATAATGGGGTCCTCCTTTTTTTTTTTGTTCACTTTATTTATTTATTTTTAAAGTGTTGTTTGGTTGGGCTTTTTTAATAAATCTATTTTCAAATGATAAATGAGTAGTGATTTTAAATTGTGATTGGGACTGATATTCTCATCAGCTTTGTCCTGTGTCAGAAATGACCAGCAATCTGTATACCAGACTGATGTATAAGTATCCTGATAAACATAATCTGGCTTACAAGGTTACTGAGGTGCAGAGGCTTAACAAAAACTAACAAAAAATGTGGAGTGCCAGAGATTAGAAGAGTAAAGTATTCCAAAAACAAAAGCCTGACATTTAAAATTCTATTTTTTCTGTTTTTCTAGTGCCAGTCTTTATTGCATGCACCTTAAGAATCTGTTGAAGGATGTTGAGGAGCTGCAGTTCTTTAGAGGATAATACTTTGATGCCTGAGACTGCAGCAAGATCCAGATGTTGGGAGACTGTAATTTGGATGCTGATTTTCAAGATAGTAATTATTCTCTTATTCCCTTCTTGATTCCAAGAGCTATATGTATCGGCCTGTTTTTCAAAGGACACTTCCTCTAATTTCTCATGGGAGATATTTCTTAGGTTCCCTTTCTAAATGGAACATGATTGGTCCATTTTTTTTCCCCTCGTTCGTACTCACATCATTTACAAAGAAAGATATGTAGCAGTGTCCCTTCCTGCTCAGCGGGAATAGGAGAAGGTGATCTTTTTAATTCTCTGTGCAGTACTGAGAGTCATAACAATGACCAAGAGGCTTGACTAAAAACAAAGCTTTACTCGGAACAGCAGTGGAATTACAAAATATGATAACTTTGAAACTTCATAATTCCATAATTCCAGTGGGGTTGGAAATGGATATTGACTTGGCAAAGGCTTCAACAACACAATGTCTGATTTCGCAAAACCACAGAATATAGCAGGTTGACAAACTTATACGCACATTACCCTTATGTGCCAAAAAATCAGAGATAAAGAGAGGAAAGCAAGAGCAGAAATAAGAGAAATATCACCACCTTGGATCCAGCAGTGGTCTCTAGGCTGGTGGTCGGCATCCTTTGGTGGTGGGAGTGTACCTGCTGGTCAGGGTCCTCTGGTGGTGGGTGCACAGAACAAGGGTCTGGCCCCCTCTCCTTTTATACTCTTTGGGTCTCTGTCTCATAGCTTCCCGAGTCATGAGGGGGCATGAGGGGGAGGGGGTCTTCGTGGTCTCACATTTCTCACCCTCGAAGGCAAGTGCTTAACTTCCTTGCCTACGTGACACAGATCAGTTTCGCAAGCCGACACCCTGCCTGCACAGGGTTTTGCTTGTCTCCCACACTCCCTTAGCAAGATGAGGAAGTTCCCAAAGCACAATGCTTGATTTAGGAGTTTGCTTAATTTGAGCATCTTTATCAGTTTCTCAAGACCGAGGTTTAAGACAACTGCCCACCCTGCCCTGGGGATGTACAAGCAGTCACTTATAAGTTCAAACATTTTTTTGTCCCTTGTGTTTATGAAGGACAGGGAAGCTGTCTCCTAAAGTAAGAATGTCTTTCAGTGCAGACCTTGGGAGACACTTTACTTGCCATGGAAAAACTTCAGTGAAAGAGAGAAAAAAGAAAATCAATAGGCATGGATACCCAAGTAAAATGTTAGGTGACTGTTTGGTGAATGTTAGGTGCTGAAGAAGTTACTGGTTTGATTACTGCATTAAGGAGTTTCTTCAAGGGTCACACTACTTTTCCACAATTTAGATGGCAAATGGGTAAAGAAGGGAGAGCAAAGAAGCCAGTATTAGACTTATTCTAAAGGTGGTGCTAATTATTATGGCTGAGGTAACCATTCACTAGACCACAGGGATTTCTAGACCAGAACGAAACACTGGTCCGTCTAATCCAGTACAATATTTCTGGTAGCACATAACCCTGTAAAGCATAACCTCTACAAAATGCTTTCAAGAGTGGCATTCCATGGACAGTAATTTCATCTTGATCCCAGCTCCCAGTGAATTTATTCGCTGAAGCAGTAAGATTTGCTGCTGTGAATTAGGTAGCGCAGTCACAGGTGTTAATTGGGCTTTATTTTCTTAATTTAACTGTGTTTTGTGTTCATCTGCACTCTCATAGTATGCAACGAATTGACAGATTCACTGCTCATTCATTATTTGTATTTTCAAATATATGAATCTATCTTGAGATTTTTAGAAGATGCTAAATTTTCATTACATCTAACTAAAGTTCTGTACACTTCAAAATAATTTCTTTAGCCTTTATGAGCAGTGTAGTTCCTTCTTAGCAATAGAAATGATAGTAATAGTAAAATAATACATAATACAAACCACATGCATGTATACAAATGCCTATTTTAAAATGTTTGACTGATTCTTCAAAAGAAATAAAGTTTTCAAAAATTCCCTCCTGTGTCATCAGAAAACAGAAAATGGACTACCTGCACAATTTTTGTCTTTATTATTAGTAAATATTAGCACTGTTCCCAAAAGCTAGTGGGTTTTTTGCATGTATTTTCTTTCACTTTCCAGTTAGTGTGTCTGTGTTTTCTAGAGAAAAACACACAGATAAAAGTGTAGGTTCTGGCTGTAGAACAATAAACTTTAAAGATAGGTAGCTTGCAGGCTGATATTTCAGCGTGAATATAAATAAACACAGAAATACACATGCTGAGCTATGGGATTGTTTTTTTCTTTCTACAGCTAGTGTTGAAATATGTAAATCACAGAATCACAGAATCACAGAATCACAGAATGTTAGGGGTTGGAAGGGACCTCTGGAGATCATATAGTCCAAATCCCCCTGCCAAAGCAGGGTCACCGAGAACGGGTTGCAAAGGACCTTGTCCAGGTGGGGTTTGAATTTCTCCAGAGAAGGAGAATCCACAACCTCTCTGGGCAACCTGTTCCAGTGCTCCATTACCCTCAGAGTGAAGAAGTTCTTCCTCATGTTCACATGGAACTTCCTATGCTTCAGTTTGTGTCTATTGCCCCTTGTCCTGTTGCTGGGCACCACTGAAAAGAGTCTGGCCCCATCCTCTTGGCACCCACCCTTAAGATATTTATAAGCATTTATAAGGTCCTCTCTCGGCGTTTTCTTCTTCAGGCTGAACAAGCCCATCTTCCTCAGCCTTTCCTCACAGGAGAGATGCTCCAGTCCCCTAATCATTTTGTAGCCCTCTGCTGGACTGTCTCCAGTAGCTCCTCATCTTTCTTGAACTGGAGAGCCCAGAAATGGACCCTGTACTCCAGACGGGGCCTCACTAGGGCAGAGTAGAGGGGGGGGAGAATTTCCCTCGACCTGTTGGCCACACTCTTCCTAAGGCACCCCAGGATACCATTGGGCTTCTTGGCAACAAGGGCATACTGCTGGCTCATGGTCAACTTGTCGTCCACCAGGACACCCAGGTCCCTCTCTGCAGAGCTGCTTTCCAGCAGGTCAGCCCTTAGCCTGTACTGTTGCATTGGGTTGTTCCTCTCCAGGTGCAAGACCCTGCACTTGCCCTTGTTGAACTTCATCAGGTTCCTCTCTGCCCAGCTCTGCAGCCTGTCCAGGTCTTGCTGAATAGCAGCACAGCCTTCTGGTGTGTCAGCCACTCCTCCCAGTTTTGTGTCATCAGCAAAATTGCTGAGGGTACACTCTCTCTCTTCATCCAGGTCATTGATGAATAAGTTTAAAAAGACTGGGCTGAGTACTGACACCTGGGGGACAGCACTAGTTACAGGCCTCCAGCTAGACGCTGTGCCACTAATGACAACCCTTCGAGCTCTCCCATTCAGCCAGTTCTCAATACACTTCACTGTCCACATCCACTCCTCCAGCCCACACTTCCTGAGCTTCCCTAGGAGGACGTTATGGGAGACAGTGTCAAACGTCTTGCTGAAGTCGAGGTAGACAACATCCACTGCTCTCCCCTCATTCTACCCAGCCAGTCATACCATTGTAGAAAGCTATCAGGTTGGTCAAGCATGATTTCCCCTTGGTGAATCCATGCTGACTACTCCTGATAACCTTCTTTTCCTCCACTTGCTTAATGAAGAAATCCAGAATGAGCTGTTCCATCACCTTTCCAGGGACGAAGGTGAGGCTGATCAGCCTGTAGTCCCCTGGGACCTCCTTCTTGCCCTTTTTGAAGGCTGGAGTGCCATTGGCTTTCCTCCAGCCCTCGGGCACCTCTCCTGTGCTCCAGGACCTTTCAAAGATGGTGGAGAGATGCTCAGCAGTGACATCTGCCAGCTGTCTCAGCACTCGTGTGTGCATTCCATCGGGACCCATGGATTTTTGGTTGTCCAGATTGCTTAAATGATCTCTCACACAATCCTCCTTGACCAAGCGAAAGTCATCCTTTCACCAGGCTTCC
>Ga0065711_1033560_pt1 | contig 25278 bp, 13 predicted proteins | sample Hoacrofraction12_FD_59098 | JGI IMG/M metagenome (GOLD analysis project Ga0065711, IMG submission 59098) | Hoatzin crop microbial communities from Cojedes, Venezuela - Epithelial fraction 12 v2 (version 2) | ecosystem: Host-associated > Birds > Digestive system > Esophagus > Crop | place...
GCTGCCCCGGGCGGCGGGAGGCTGTGGGGGCGCGGAGCGCTGCCGCGGCGTGCTGCGGAGGGGGGGCCTGGCCGGCGCCCGCCAGCCCTGCCCGGAGGGTCCGTATCCCCTCGGAGACTGAGGGGCGGCGGGACGCCCTAGGAGCCGGACCGGTCGCTTGGCGGGAGTGGGGGAGGCACAGCACCTTGCAACGAGACGTTTGAGCTACCGGGTGGGGAGAACATGGAGCGTGTTGAATTTGGCGTTATCAGAGCGGCACCGCGGCAAACGCGGTCACCGGAGGAGGGCGGGAGGGCTGTCCGCAGGGAAGGAGTGCGTGCGCTGCGGTCCTCTCAAAACAAGAATAAAAATTAAGGGTGTGTGAGACCTGGTCCCATGCGACTGAAATCAGGAAAACCAAGCCCTCGCAGAGACTAAGCGCTGATTTCATTCTGTTTAGGACATCAGCAAAAAAAAAAATCCGAAAACAAAAAAAAACTTTTTTGCTTGAGGCGTTTCCATCAAGCTACTGAACAGGGATAAAATCTGCCTGGTGTTTTGTCCTGCCCAGCTCTGGATATCAGGATTTTCAGCCAGGCTGGTTTGAGTCATTTCAGGAGAGTGACACAGCCTTCAAAGGCCAAATCCAATCTGCTATCTCAGATACACAAGACTTGAGAAAGTGACATGGCAAAAAGCTATATAAACATTATGTTTGCTATTATCCATTGCAATCACCTAAGAAACAACAGAAATGCTCTGAAAAGCTCTCGAGAAGAGCCTTTGCCTGCTTTGTAGACCCTGCAGGCGATGGGAGCGTAAAATGGGGTGGTGCAAGCCGCTTTCATGGGTCAGCAGAATCCAGAAAGCTAACTGTGAAATTGTTACAGCACTACTCAGTGCAGCAGGAAATAATTTCTCTGGCAACATAGCAAACGTGTGTACTCCATCCCAGCTGAAACACATTTTTATGCACCCCCGTCCCCCCAAAAAAACCAAACACGTAAAGCAGTCGTACAGCATATGAAGATTTGGTAAATGAGTCCAAACATAATGAATTGTTTGAATTGTGAAGTCTGTGCGTAGCCTTATCACTTCTGTTGGCTGAACAAAACAGCCTCTAAAAGACCGACAGTATCTGACCAGATCTTGTGCAAAGGGAACACTGAAACGCCTGCGTCTTACGAAAGCTTGTTCAGTGTTGTTTAACTTCAGGGAGGGGAGCTGGAGCAGGGTAAAATTCCCCAGATGGAAACAAAGAAACCCGCTGTTAGTTTAGATAATTAGTCAATTTTAAAATTCAAAGCGAGAGGTATTCATAAAGGGCATGTGAAAGAAGCAAGTTTCTTGGGTGAGCGTGAACTGTTTTAACTGGGAGCCACTGGAGTCAAAGGATAGGTCCTACAGGAAGGATGGAGAGGGAGTTTTCACAAGGGTGTGTAGTGATAGGACAAGGGGGAATGGCTGTAAACTAAAAGGGCAGGTTTAGATTAGATATTAGGAAGAAATTCTTCACCATGAGGGTAGTGAGGCACTGGCACAGGTTGCCCAGAGAAGCTGTGGATGCCCCCTCCCTGCCAGTGTTCAAGGCCAGGTTGGATGGGGCTTTGAGCACCCTGGTCTGGTGGAAGGTGTCCCTGCTCATGGCAGGGGGGTTGGAACCAGATGATCTTTAAGGTCCCTTCCAAACCAAACCATTCTATGGTTTTAGGATATGGACTGCGTGAGTCCTACAGAGAAATGCCAAACATCAGAATAGCTGGGAGATGGGGACACGAACAGAGAGCACTAATGAAAATGCCACGGGCGGAAGTGGAAAGTGATCCTGGTTAAAAAAATCCTCCTGCTAAGTCAATTCATTTTCACCTCTTCCTTCCAACTAGAAGTCCCCAAATCAGGAAGCATGGAATGGATTGTTTCCAAGTAGTCCTTGTGTTCTGGAGTTGGGGGGAGGTCACTGCTGGTCAGGGCACTTCAGCAGAAGATCTCATGGTGGGAAGCGTATGAAATGGAAACCACTTGAGGCACTGCCGCTTCGCATCACACAGACTCAGCTCCGTAAGCTCAGAATCAAGGAAGGTACCGACACAGGGCTGCAGCCTAACCCATTAATCCACAGAAACCCATGATACCCGTAAATGTAAAATTTCCACTTACTAGAGTGATTGTAATTAAACCAAAGTAGATCCTTGCTGTTTTGAGAAGACAGGAAAGTTCTAAGACAAAGCGGCTCCTAAATAATGCTACTTCGACAAACTTGACTTGCTGTTTTGGGGGGGACAGCAGAGCTCTAAGATAGAGAGATTCCTAAATAATTCTACCCCAAACAGCTCGACCTTGGGAGGGCAGATGCACCAAGCTACAGAGATAGAGGCACCAAGAGAACAACAAGACCAGAGCAAAACAACCTGGAAGGACACAGTATATGTGATCTTGGAACTGAGTTTGCGCAGAAACAAAGGTCATTCAGCGGACACTGTGATGAGGATTATAAGCCTTCATCTTAGGACCCCCAAAGACCACCCAAGGACGCTAACAGACATCCATGAAAGATATTAACATATGCTAAATACTTCTTGGAAAATTCATGAATATGGTAAGCATTTCTCAGAAATATCATGAATATGTATATTGTGATTGTATGTTACCTGAAATGACAGGGTGTTTGGTGTGCACGTTTGGAGGAGAGATCCCCCATGCGCCTGGCGCCATAATAAAGAATACCTGCTTGATAATCTTCTGACTATTGAGTCTTCAAGTCCAGCTTTTCACGGCATCACCTAAATGGCTTGTGGCTTCAAGGTGCGGACCCAAATACTGCTGAGCACCCAGCAAAGCTGGATCACAGAATCACAGAACAATTTATGGCCTCTAGAGGTCATCATCTAACCCCCCTACTCAGCCCTGAGGAACACCACTTGTGAACACACACCAGTTTCATTTTGGACTGTCGACCACTACTGTTTGAGTAGAATCATTCAGACTCTTTTCCACCCACCTTGTCCACTTACCCAGTCCATACCTCCCCCCTGGGCTACAAAAATGCTATGGATACTGTGGCAAAAACCTTGCTAAAAATCAGTGTGTGCTGCTTTTATCACCAGAACCGTAGAGCCAGTTGTCTCATCGCAGAAGGCAATCGTGTTGGTAGAACTGTGCTGGTTTTTCCAAATCAACCTCTTGTCCTTCAACATCCCGGAAATGGGGGTTACAGAAAGATTTGCTGCATGATCTTCTCTGAGAGAGAGGCTGGGTAAGGATGACTGTCCTGCGGTTCCCTGCACCTTGCTTTGATGTCAGATGTGACATTTACTTTTTTCCAGTAACTGGAAATCCCACCCGATTGCTACAGCCTTTCAGAGGTGATAGGAATCAGCACAGTGACATTAGTCAGCTTCCTCAGCACCTTCACAAGCACCTCCTGTCCAGCCCTAAGAACTTGTCAACATGTCATTTGCCAAAGTGGCCCTAATTCAACCTTCCTCAACAGCAGTAGTCTCCCCCTCCAAACTTTGCCACTAGGCATAGAGTTCTGTGAGGCCTGAGGGCTGACCTTGCCAATAAAGAACAAGGGAAAGAGGGCTTTGAATATCTCAGCCTTTTCCAGGTCCTTCGTCACTAGGTTATCTACCCCATTCAGCAGCAGAGCTGGTAATTAGAATGATTTAGATTGTTTTCTCCACTTCTGGGTGTAGATGGCTATAATAGAAAGGCTGGAACTGGTGTGAATGGAGAATGATTTGTAATGTCTGGGTGTGGGGGCACTGGATGGAGCACACAGCAGCAGAAGGGCTCTCAGCATGGACTATGCTAATGGCACCCGAATTAGCAGGTCATCAAGACCCCAGCACATCTGTGTGCAGTTTCACAAGGCATGAAGATCTGGAGAAAAAGAGCAATGAAGAAATCCTGATGACTCCCCGAGGCAGGACAGGATGGAGACCCCGATCACTATCCACTGCTCAGGGCTGCGAAGAGGCCTATCCAAAATCTGTGCGTGGTTGCCAGACTAAGAAGAACCCCGGGGATGTGAAGAGGACTTCACAGCTGGTGTCACTTTGCCCCCATGTAATTGCAGTGGATGCCAGACCTAACGTCTGGACACGGGCATTGCAGTGCTGGAGCACTTTTATTTTTTTTCCAGAATGTATATTTTACTGCTTTGAGTTCCCATTTCTGTCAGCAGTTTTATCATCGACCTAGCCTTGTTGTGCACATCGATTTATCCAAACAGAAAAAAGGAGAGGAAATAATCGTCAGAGTTCATACCCACCGTTCTTTCCAGTACATATATTTTGCCAATTCTAAAAGCCCCTGGAAGCAGCTTTGAACAGTATAAAAAGGAAAAAAATAAATATTTTTACTGCTATTTGGTGGTATTTACAGTCCTTCCAAACTACAAGCCGTGAATGCTGTGGGTAGATGTGTGAGGACTAAGAGGAAAAATATTAACCCAGTACAGAAACAGTCTGGCAGTAATAGATGAGAAAGAAACCTGGTGGGCAAAACAGAAACAAAGCACAAACTGAAAAAAATGCTGGAGGGTCACCTAACAGAAGAGTTAGACGTAATAAGTAAAGCTCAGGTAGAAATTAATACAGTCAGATGTATTGATTGAAAACAACGCAAATACAACCCGACAGTAAGTTAATGTGAATTCAAATAAGCAATGACCACCAGATTATGTCCATGTAGAATTTCCAAAAAGCATTTTATTCTACAAATGCTGTGAAGAGAAAAAAATCATTTTAAACAGGCTTGAGAGTAAAATTCAAAGGTCTTCTTTTGATTAGGGAAGTTACTCATATCTGCACCCAAATTATATTAAAAAAAAAGTACTAATTGCAACCTTCTAGTTCTCTGATTTCACGTGCTGATAAAATCCCAAATGAAGGTGGAATTTTATAGGCTTTCTATTTGCCAGGCTGAGAGGATCAGTCTAGGAACCCCTTCTCAGTCGTTTCTGAGTTACTGAAGTTTATGTTTTGAGGAGGAAAAACTCTTTAGCTCAAGAGGAAACTGTACTAAGCATTTTAAGTGGTCCGGCATTCCCAGCGCTTAAAAGACAAAGCAACTCTAGGCCATAGAACTTGTCTTGGCCCAATAATGAAAATGGAACTGAAAGAATGGAAGTGAATTAAACATAGTCCTTATCTGATGAGAGTATTAGCCCTTCTGATCTTATCGATGACCAAGAGTCTAGGTATCTCTCAAATGAGCAAATTGCCTGGCAATAGACTAAAATGCTGCTAAAATGACAAAATCTCTTCCAATCAGTGAGAAAGAGCAGTCATTAACTGCAAACTAGGGCTGTAGATCTGCAAAGAACTTTTTGATTATGTCTCCTAATTTTAGCTATTTTTTTTTCAATCAGTATTCACAGAATCATAGAATCACAGGTTGGAAAAGACCTCTAAGATCATCCAGTCCAACCATCCGCCCAACAACACCATGCCTACTAAACTATATCCCAAAGTGCCACATCTACACAATTTTTAAACACCTCCAGGGATGGTGACTCCACCACCTCCCTGGGCAGCCTGTTCCAATGCCTGACCACTCTTTCAGTAAAGAAATATCTAATCTAAACCTCCACTGACGCAGCTTGAGGCCATTGCCTCTCATCTTACTGCTAGTTACCTGGGAGAAGAGACCAACACCTGCCTCACTACAACCCCCTTTCAGCTAGTTGTAGAGAGCAATAAGGTCCCCCCTCAGCCTCCTCTTCTCCAGGGTAAACAAACCCAGCTCCCTCAGCCACTCCTCATAAGACTTGTTTTCCAGACCCTTCACCAGCCTCATTGCCCTTCTCTGGACACGCTCCAGCACCTCAATGTCCTCCTTGTAGTGAGGGGCCCAAACCTGAACACAGTACTCGAGGTGCGGACTCACCAGTGCTGAGTACAGGGGCACGATCACTTTCCTACTCCTGCTGGCCACACTATTCCTGATACAAGCCAGGATGCCGTTGGTCTTCTTGGCCACCTGGGCACACTGCTGGCTCATGTTCAGCCGGCTGTCAGCCAACACCCCAAGGTCCTTTTCTGCCGGGCAGCTTTCCAGCCACTAGTATTGCAGATTTTTTTTCTATAACACTTAAAGAGTAAGGTACAAGCATAAAAAAAGTCTTGAAAAATACAGAAAGTTCAGCAAATGTTCATTACAGCTGAATCTGCTATTCTCATGGAAGGTTTGATTACGCTTTTTTCAATTTGTTGAGTTCTTTATGGGAACAAAGATGCCAGTCCAGCTAGAAGACATTGGCTAGGCAGACTGTGGTTGGATTTTGTTTGTTTCAAAAATAAACAAAGACTCAACCTGTTTGCACAAGATCTGGAGGCACATCCGGAGATACCAAATCTGAAGGGAAATAATGACAGAATGAGTGAATAAAATATTTCAGGCAGCACTTTGATTTCTGGAATCTGTAGGAGAAGCCAACAGCTTGCCAGGGCACAACCTTGCTGGTGAGGGAGAAGCAGGAATCTTGCTATCTGACTGAATGTTATTTGGCACATCAGTTAGATTACAACAAAGTGACGGGTTGTTATATGTTTTGACAGCTGACGGACATTTGAGAGTAACACAAAAGCACTTGTGGAAATTAATACATTACAGATTAAGGTGATCAGAAGCATGTTAAAAAATGCCAAGGGACAGTCTTGGAGATCATGATGTGACTGAGTCCCTCTCCTCATCTGATCTACTTAGAGCATCCTCACCATATTTTTTTTTTTGCCAGAATTGATTGCCAGACTCTGAAAGTCCAGACATCTTATTAAATTTTAAGAAGACTTTGATCGTGGCAATTTTGCATCCCCAGTAAAGTCATATTCATTTCATTTGTAGTTCAAACTCTCTTTAAATGATCAGTGTAACCATTCTTGATGTTTAATTAACAGCAGTATTACACAACCAATGCATACACTAAAAATAATTTTCTTGCCATCTTTCTTCTTCAGTTTTCAGGTAATGTAAGAATTCAGCACATTTCAGTATAGAAGTAATAGCTGTAGAGATGACTCACTGAAAAAGGCTATCTCAGAAGGAAGGGAGTAAGGCTAACGTCATTGCCATATGAAAAAATAATCCCAGTATGTACATAATCTTTCTTTCACCTCTGATTCTCAGTAAATCTCTAAGTCCACCTTCACCTGCAGCAGAGACAGTCAATGCTTTGTTTCTGCCTATTCCTCTCCCTTCCTGCTAGAAGGCAAACAAGGAAAAATACTACAATCAGGAGGTGATGAGAGTCACTACTGCACATACTAGCTTTTATCTTGTAACAAGTATGCTGACTGTATGGAAAAAAATAGATAAAAGTCACAATTAAAAAAAATAATAATTTGGGCATAATAATTTAGCACATACTCGTGATCGCAGCAAGTACTGAAGACTGGCTCTGGGGACATGTTTTGGTATGTTCTCACTGGGAGAAAAAAAGTTCCCACTCACTTGGAACAGGAACTCTCAGGATGGAGTCTGCCTATTCAGGCGAGTAGAGGTGTGCTGGGGGATCAGCTGTAGTATCCTCAGTGGCTGGAAAGTAACTGTTGCATTAAAAATAATGTAAGTAGCAACTTTCAGAATATTTATTTTCTGCCTAAATAAGGAGCTAAAGCCCTGTTAGCTTGTCATGTGTAGAGCTATTCTTTACCTGAATGAGCACAGTCAGAAATGTGCTGTCGGATTAACTACTTATAATGCCTCTTTAAGTAAATATTTGGGATAAGAACAAAGAATATTTATGACCTTAAGAAGAAGCAAGAAGGAAGTGACCAGAACTTCTACTTCAAGTGAGGTTCTGGTAGCTTTAGCACCTGTTGATTGAAAAGTGAAAATCAATCACTCATCAGAGGCCAGAGCTTGAGTGAGTGGGAGATTATATTCTCATGATCTGTGACTAGCAGGTAGTAATAAAAATCCTAGTAAACATGTGTATCGTGTAAATACAATTCTATTGTCAGATGGTTTGTGGTAGATTGAAATGGCTGCTCTGATGTCACAACAGGCAGATTGTTTCCTGGAATTTCTGAAGGCAATTTCTATAAACAGGAGATCCTAGAATCTAGATCCGTCACAACTCTATGGCACGTGCTGCCAGGTGCTGTAAGCGATGCAGCACCGAATAAATAAGATCATTCTGCAGAGGCAGAGACAGCTAGTCTCAAATCACCCAGAAAGTTGAGGGAGATGTGGAAACTACTGCTGAGAAAATCAAATCACATGTATTTTGCCTTTGTCTCAATTTTTTTATGCTTTGGTTTGGGTAATAGGGAAAAAAGCATCACAGACCATATCCTCAGTTACAAGGTCACTGGAAACAGACCATCTTCCCACTTTAAAACAGAACTTTGGGTATTTGGCATTATGACTCACCACAAACAGCTCTATTTCTCGGGAAAAAAAAGTGAGAGCAAAATTTCATCCATTGCTTACATCTCCAGAAATAGTATGCATAGTTCATTTCCGTTCCTGCGTGCTTTGCAGGTTGTGGTACTTGGAGGGTTGTGTGCAATGCACTAAACTTCCCTGAGCACTGGAGCTGAACGAGCTTTCATGATCTTCCTTGGATATGGGCTCTTTTTATAACCCTATCTGCCTTCATGATGAAATTGGGAGGGTTTTGGTTAGGGGTGGGACAAAAAATTCTACATTTAGTGAAGTTCGTCAGCTTTCTCTGATATGACCTGTATAGGACTTCCTTATCTATTATTTAATGGGTTTTAGCAGTTCTTTTTAAATTGTTCATGGTAGTTAAAGGGAAACTACGGGGAAGGGTTCAACTAAAAGTTAGACATCTAAATCAGAGACAGTGAACTCTGGATACCTTTAGAATCAATAGAGAGCAACAGGAACTTCCAGAAAGTTGTTCATTTCATACATAAGCGTCTAAGATCAGACAGCTTTTCCTTTGAAACAGATGTTTTCCTCTACTGTCAGTACAAGGAGCCTTGGAAAACTATTTTAGCCATTTACCTGCCAGACTTCTAAAATAAGTTGTACTAGATCCTGCTCTACATGTCTTGCAATTAAAAAAAAGAAGGTAAAAAAAAGGAGAGGAGAGACAAATCAACTTCTAGGAAAAAGTGAGTGATATTTTGTCTCTTATCCACTAGGGACTGAGCAGGATAAAGTTGTCCTCGTGCTTTTCCATATGCCTTATTTCATGTACTTGGGACACAGGAATCCAAATAACTTTTAGGCCTTACTGTAGTGATATACCTAGAAAACAACCATAAAGATAAATACTTACAGCATGAAAGAGTTGGAAGGCACATCCAGTAGCAATGGGCAAACCTTTCCTAATGATTTGCTATCTGCTGTCATATTTATGCTTCGGTTAGTTCAGAGAGTATCTTCAGAACCAATCTCGAAGGACGAAAGAAAGACTCAGAGAAGTATTTGGCTCCAAAGATGCATAGAATCATAGAACACTTCCAGGGAGGGGGCACCCACAAGTTCTCTGAGCAATTCCCAGGGGGATTAGCTGTGATAACACCAGTGGTGTTCACCTTCACCTGGAACCAAGATTTGTGATCCTTCAAAGCTGAAAGTTTCGATATCACTCCAGGACTGCTACCTGCTACACAATCTTGATATTTTTGTAATCTGAAAAAGAAAGGCAAGCTCAAGAATCTGTTAGCTATGAGACCAAAAAATTAGCTTGCTAATGCCTCCTGAATTATAAAGACTTGAGGTAGATGTGGCACCTGTCCAGAATTCCTGGAGAAAGATTGCAGCAAACCACGAACTATGGCAGTGGGTGTTGTACCTTAAAGCAGGGTGGTTCCCTTGTCCTAGGAGTTTTTAAGCTGGAAAGAAGAGCATGGTGTACTACTTAAATTCTAACAACTGCCTGTTTTAGATTTAACAGATGGCCTGTAAACTCACATTGAAAGAAGGAGGCTAGTGAAAATTTAAAATAAATACTATAAAGGAGGTGAAAAGCTGAAATGCCTAGCATTAGTCCTCGCTAAAATCTAAATACAGCGCTGAGTCTTGAAAGAATACCTCTGTCCCATAATAACCCTGCCTTTGGATGGCCCGGTCCCACCAAAAGCAGAGTGTACATCATCGACCTGTTTGCATTGGAATAATTTCCTGAGCAGTATCACTAACCATCTCTCCGTTTAAATGTCTGGACTGAAGTCAGGAAAGACAAATTTATCCTGCGCTTGCCATTTAATAGTCTCACCATGTGGTTTCAAAACAGGGGGAAAATTTCAGTCTGGAGAAAACTGAAAAGCTGCCTTACAGCTCAGTTGCACTGAGAACATACTGATTTCAGTTGGGTTGTGACCAGTTTTCTGAGAGATCTACAGTAAATTCTACAAAAACAGAACAAAAAAGGCCAGTTCAATTGCAAATATTCTTCATGAAACTGTTCAGAATTTGTGAACAAAAAATCTGAATCCATGAAGGGCTATTTCTTCTATAACATGGAAAAAAAGGTGATCTTTATAAAAGTACAACAAACTGAACTGAGATTTTACAAAACTTTTTGGAATCGCTTACCTAAGAGAATATTAGTCTTGAGATGAAAAAAACATATAGAGTAACTGCAAGAACTACAGTTCCTGCTTCTGAACTAGGAAAATACAAATATGTATTGATATGAATGCCTTTATTCAATGGAAAAAAACCCTCGCATCTGAATAGGCAAAGATGGACCTTACATGTCAGAGAGGGCCTTACTCTTTAATATTAAAAAAACCCCAGAGTTTACTTCAAAAACTCAAGATTTTGATCAGCCTCTGGGGGAGAATTTCACCATTTTGCAGAGACCAGGAAAGATCTGACAAACTAGAAAAAAGTCTAAAGCCTCTAACATCACAAATTACTATTGTACATACCACGTAAGAGGATCTTTGTTTTTTTCTTTGCCCGGATTTCACCATTCTCCAGTTATTCTCTGGAAATTATACTTTTATTTTGTCCTAACCTCATGTTCTAGAAAACTGTGTAAAGATCTAGTGTATGCAAAACAAAGAAGTGAATTTGTACAAACTACCATCTTGACCCCTCCCTCAACCAAAGTCTACTTGTAGGGATGAGTTTTATGTGTAGCATAGAATAACGGGAATATATTCCATTACCTGCTTGACAGTTAGTACATACACTGCTCTATGTGACTTCTTTCAAAGCCAAGGTGCTCAAAAAGGTCTTAGACAGGTATTTTTCCAATGTTGAGTGAACACATAGGCTAACATCCAGCCCAAGAAAATTTGCACTCGTTACGGTTGTCTGTAATTTCACTGCTTCTCTCTCATTATCTCCCTCTAACTGAAAACCTGGTAGGCATGCAGCGCACCCCTTCTCCACACAGTTTCTTCAGTGTTTGCATTCAGAACAGTGACATAGGATGTTCAAGAAAACATCCCAGGCATCAGTCCCTGCTGTTTCAGGAGGGCTGCACTGACAAGAAGGTCTTTAATGGATTTGGCTTTCTAAGATTTCAAACCACCGCTTAGGTCTTTACGAACCTGCAAAAGCCCAAATATCTACTACTTCCATCTTCTAATTGTGTGCTTTCGGGTCTCAGTATTGATTACCTGTCTAAATAAATAATACCTGCTGTAACCCAACTCTTCACTATAATACTTACCCTTTATCCACATCACCACCTAATGCAGGAATGGACTGATAGCAAATCTTTGAAGCTTTTTGAGGATTTCTTCATAACAGATTAGAAACATTATCTTTCCCAGGGAAAGATAAGAGGCCTAATCAGAAAGGCTTACATTTTCTGTAAGCTGTAAAATGTAATTCACAAAGACAGGAAAACTTGATTACACAACACTGTGTAAGGATGTTGAATACTGCAAAAAGAGAAGAGATGAATAGATAAAGCTCTGGAACAGAAACATCTAGTGGTAGAAGTTTCAATATCAAAATTTATATGAACATATCAAAAAGACATTTTCGCTTTTATATGATTAACAAAACTCACTCAAGCCTTTAAAATAAAAAATAATGAATTCCGAAAGACCTTTTTACATTTTGACATACACGTTTTAATTGCTGAATAAAATTGCAGTCTAAAGTCAGTAGAAGAAAGTGTACTTTGCTAAATATAAAAATAACAAATGATCCCTTTGTGAGTTGCAGAGATCATAGTCTACAGAGTTTGAGCACTTTTTTTTCCACAAGCTCTTACTCTCAGGAATCACTTTCCCCATAGTGGAGGTACATTTTGTGAGAGTGAGGCAGGGTCAGGAGACAGGCTCCCCTGCCTGTATGTTAATACTGACAGGTATTAACACTGATAACACTACTTTCCCATGTCTATCAGTTAAGTGTAATGTCTTCAGAAACTGGTCATGGTTAGAATATCTCAAATGTATCACAAACTAAAATTAAATATCTAAATATGTCTTTATGTTGGAAACTATGGAGCAACCTTCTTCATCACTAACGTGAATGCTGAAAGCAACCCGAACTTCCTTCACAAGCTGTAGCAATGCCAGCTTTCCACAGTCAGAACTTGATGTTAACATTAATTAACCATGACCAGGCTTCAAAGCAGTGCTTATATTTTTGTAACCCAGGAGCATTAAAAAAAAAAAAAAGGAGAAAAGGGAAAATGTTATGTCACTAGACATCAAACAAATCTAGATAACAAATTCTGAAAAGACAGAAAATTAAATATTGCTTTTTACAACATATATTTGTGTTGATTTACTGTTAATAACTGGACTCATTAAGAGCATAACTGTCCTAAATAGAGCTTTTCAGAAAACAAAAAATCACAGAATATACCATTCAAGGAACACACAACTACTGAACAAAATGAACTATCAGGTACCAACTAAAACATATTATGTGCTTATAACATATTATCTTTGACTATCAAATTCCTTTAGCTCTTAGCAACATGATACAGAATTTTTTGTTTAAAACAAAGCACAGAAATCAGTCACATGCTTTGTCTTGCACCAGCCGTGAGCTTAAAATCTTTTGTTAAATATTCCATTTATTTTGGTCATAATCCCAAAAGAAACAATTTGTTCAAACTGTTCAGCCAAACACAATGTCATTTGGCAAAGCACCATGGTCCTCCATAAAGCCAAATCTCTAGAGATAATTGTTTGTACATACCAGTAGTCCAACATCTAGAAGAACACACTGATTTTGAAAGATGGGCAAGTAGAGGCCCCGCTCCATCCTCCTCCGCGGACCCTGAAATTCACCTTCGGCAGCTGGCAATGTCTTGACAGTACACAGAATCAGATGAACCTCCTGGGGTTTAAATGCAGGCTCAAAAAGCATGGATTGCCAAAAAGCAGTGTTACCACCCCGTAATTATTTTAAGGCTGATCCCCAGTTAGTATTTAGCAAAATTAGCCTGCGTTGCGATCGTTTATCTGTTGCAGTCTTAAAAATCCTGCCGAACCCAAGACGAACATCCCGTTCTAACCGTGTGTGTGCTCTGTCCCCATTAACATCTGCAGTTTGTCATCCGCAGAGACACGAGCATCCTCAGAGGCTTCTCCAAAGGTAATTGGTCTATATGGCCAGCACTTGGTAGCTATACTATTGATTGTCTAATTAAAACAATACTAAGATGTGACATTTTAACACTGTTTTAAAGCAGAGCACAACTGTTTCACTGCCGGCTCAAAATGAGCTTTCCTGCATTGAAAGTTTTGATAAGGTATTGAAAAAGCTGAGCATGAAGCGTGTAGGAAAAAAAATTCTTTCAGTTATTTAGCAGCAAAGCTTATTCTGGATTCTAGAGATTTTGGATTATTCCATGGTTATTTACTACAACAAACAGCTCTTGCAGAACTGCCCACAGACGTGCAGTCCCTCACAACAAGAGTGGCCTTGTACTAAAAGCCTGAAGCCTCCAGAAGGGTTTCCCCCGCCCCGTACTGTGTCCTAAAGCTGTAAAGAAAAAACCAAGCCCCCTCACCACAGTTGTCCTTCAGCACTTCTGCTGAAACTCAGCTGTCGTTTACATGGCCGTCAGGAGGAGGGATTACTCACAGGGCTGGTTCTCCTGCTGCTGCCCAGGAGGACAGGACGGCTGGCTAACGCCTCCTCTGCTGGCCAGTCCCGGCGGACCTTGTCTTGGCCCTTACCTTGGGCCCTGGTCCTACCTTGGCCTTGCCCCTGCTTGTGGTCCTACCTTGGCCTTGGCCTTGGCCCTGCTCCTGGTCCTACTCTGGCCTTGGCCCTGGCCCTCCCTCGGCCCTGGCCCTGGGGCGTTCCCCTGCCCAGTAACTGCAGGTCCAGCGAGTTCCTGGGGCGGGAGGAAGCCAGCTGTAGCCGGCCGCAGGAAACACAAAGCCCCGTTGACCTCGACTCCAACTTCAGCTAATTGCCTTTCCTGCGTGGGCTCCGGGGCCGGAGGCGGCCGGCCAGCAGCCGGGCATGGGCAGCACTGAGGGAAGGAGGGGAAGGAAGAGCCCAGCAGCTCCTGCCGCCCCTGCTGCATCCTCCACTCCCTCCTCCGTTTCCTCTCAGAAAACACGGGACAGAATATTTCACCCACTTATGAAGATAGGTCGAAAGGCTCTTCCCTTTCCCCGTGGAGGGTACAGCCCTGCAGTTCTGCAGTATATTCCAGCATCTTTTAAAAGAACGCTTATTTAGAGTTAATAAGTGGCTCACTAAATCGCTTTCCCCTAACTGATCTTTATACGGCAATTCTGTTTAATGAAATCCCTTCAGTCTTATTGGAAGAATTCTATAAAATTCATTAGAAGACAGTAAAAGAGGCATACGCTTAAGTATATTTTTTTTTGCTGGTTTCTGGTTACGAGTGGAAATGAGTCTTAAACTGATGTCTCTTTCCAGCCTTTGCCCTTTACTGGGATATCTAACTGTTTTACAGTCTCCACACTCTCTCCATTTCTCATAATAAAATTTGTTACTATGACAAAAAAATTCCACTAAAAAGTAGAAAGTGTTCTAGTTATTCAATTGTTCCATTACCCAGCCACCAAGATTGAAGTTTCAATATATTTTTGGAAGTACTGAGCAGAGATAACTTGGGTATGTTTTCAGACAAGCCTATTTACTTTTGCATTTCTTAAACTGTTTATTTGACATTACAAGAAAACTTTGACAGACCATAGCCAGAATCCTAAGGTAAGCAGCAAAAAATTGATCGTTATCTGTAAGTATGGAGGCAATTGGTTCTTGTTCTGAAATGTCTGTTCATATTGCTTTCAGATAGAGAGGAGCAGACTGAAAACAACAATTTGGCCACTGAAGGTTCATCTGAGCCTGTTTAAATCAAGGTAATTATCAACTTAGATATGATTCTACTATCAAAATCTGACCATTACTTAAAGCAGCAAAAATTAAAAAGAAGTTTTATGAATTTAGAAGTCAAATGATAGACTACAGACATCAACAGGTTTGAACTGGTCTCTAAAGTTCAAGAATTAAAACTTAAATAATTGATACTACCTACATATACAAGAGAAGTATCAAGCTGTAAGATAGAAACCAGTCATTCTAATATCTTTTAAAAATACTTGAAATTAAAGAGTGTTATTTAAGCAAAGGAGATTAAAAATACAAGTATCAGCCAGAATCTGAAACACAATGTTTTGTTGGAACTAAAATGCAAAACTGAGGGGAACATGAAAACAATACTTCTTCAGTAAAAGCAACTTTTTAAAAACAGATTCAAAAAAAGATATAAAAATCTAACAGTATAGTTGAAGTCTAAGGAAACGATCATTTTTAGTCTCATCTTAATCTCACATTTAAAGCAATTGTACTCATTATTCCCCTACACGTCTCTCTGTGTGTGCGTGCATCCCTCCGTGTCAAAAACGTCAAGTTAAACACCTGGCAAAAGACAGCAGAGCTCTTGCCGAGATTTGCTGCTGCAGCTGGGTCCGTTCGATAGCTGGCCCAGGAGCTGTGTGCGGTCCGCGAGCCTCTGGCCAACCCTGCAGCAAGAGGGAAAGCATCGCCCCAGGCCCACGGAGCAGCCAGGCTGCGCAGGCAGCGCCGGGGCTCCGGTGCCCATCTGCACCAGGTCCCCTGTCCAGCCACAGGGAGACACGAGGGCAGAGGTTCGGGACAGGAGTTTGAGTAATCCAGTGGGGAAAGTAGAGGGGACACAAAGCAGACGCGAGATTGCTAGGATGAATAACAAGACGCCAAGTCAGAGGAAAACAGACCACGTTCTATTAGTCACTGAACTGCCTGTTGAGACAGTAGCCCAACAGTCTCTATCTCTGCCTACTTGTAACATTTTCAAAACTATCAAAAATGAAAAAAAGAGAAAAAATACTGCTCATAAATCCCAATACGGAATGAGTTACGGCAATGTTCAGATTCTGCACCGCATACTTGCACAGAGCGATGGGAATTAGAGGGTCAGCAGGCCGCTAGGGAATCTCCCTTGCTATTTCGTAAACACTTTTAATTCCCTAAAAAGCCATGGTAATCTCGTAATGACCTTAGTGAGCCACAGTCCTTGTGGCTGCTTTGTAACAGTGTAATTTCTAAATTGCTGTGCAATCTTACGCATTTTAAAAACTGCAAAATGCTGCATTCTTAGAGGTAGATGTACATTATGTGTTGTTCTGAAGATGAAATAAGGTCTTGTGATGAATACACAAACTGAGCATCCTGAAGTATAAACAGGAATTCAGGAGAGGAGACTGCTCACTTCTTTCAGGAATCTTCAGCAAATCACTTCATGTTTCGATGCCTCCATTCTCCATATATAAAACAGGGTAATGCTTACTGTAAAGATAAAAGCTGTCACGTGTCCTCTTTTTAAAAACTAAATGTCATAACAAAGCCTCTAGTTAAACAGTTAAAACAATTCCTTACAAATATGAGGGAAAAGATCAATTTTCTTTGTTATCTAGAACAAAATTTCCCCAAATATTCAAAACAACATATCTGTTACGCAGTTTGGTTCTTTATATAAGCAGTGATTATACTGAGTCCACAACTTTACCTTTTTTAAAATTAGCCTTATAAGTTTACTGGCGGTCTATAAAAGTTCAGGGAGTTTCTTACTACGTTATCCTGACAGAGACAAGAATCGCAGAGATAAAGCTCACAACCCTATCTGAGACTACAGCTTAGATCACTTTTCAGACAACTTTTGAGCAAACTATGAAGGATTCATGTTCCACCGTCATACATTCAGTATGTCTGACAAACGACGACAACCACACGTATGTAAAACAGGCGAAGATAAAAGTCCAATGGCAAACGCACGGGTAATATAGCTATTACCCGTTAAGTTCTTTTGACTTTGATCTTTTTTCAGGTACTAAGGTATGCTTAATCAAATCAGTTTATTGATTCTAACTTTGGTATTAAACAAATGTTTTGGTGTGGCCTGGATAAATGCCAGGTGCCCACCAAAACCGCTCTATCACTGTCCCTCCTCAACTGGACAGGGGAGAGGAAATATGATGAAAGGCTCGAGGGTCGAGATAAGGAGAGGGAGAGATCACTCACCAATTACTGTCACCGACAAAACAGACTGAACTTGGGGAGAAAAGGGAGTTTAATTCATCACCAATCAAATCAGAATAGGATAGTGAGAAATAAATCCAGATCTTAAAACACCTTCCCCCCCACCCCTCCCTTCTTCTCAGGCTCAACTTCACTCCCGTTTCTCTCCCTCCTCCCACAGAGCGGCGCAGGGCGGGGAGATGGGGGTTGCAGTCAGTTCATCACATGTTGTCTCTGCCGCTGTTTGTCCCTCAGGGGGAAGACTCCTCACACTCTTCCCCTGGTCCAGCATGAAGGTTCCTCTCATGGGAGACAGTTCTCCACAAACTTCTCCAATGTGAGTCCTTCTAACGGGGTGCAGCTCTTCACGAACTGCCCCAGCGTGGGTCCCTTCCACAGGGTGCAGTCCTTCAGGAACAGGCTGCTCCAGCATGGGCTCCTCTCTCCACAGGTCTGCAGGTCCTGGCAGAAGCCTGCTCCAACGTGGCCTCCCCACGGGGTCACAGCTTCCTTCAGGCATCCACCTACTCCGGCATGGGGTCCTCCACTGGCTACAGGTGGATATCTGCTCCACCGTGGACCGTCTGTGGACTGCAGTGGTACAACCTGTCTCACCCTGGTCTTCATCGCAAGCTGCAAGGGAAGACTCTCTGATCCAACATCTTGAGCACCTCCTCCCCCCTCCTTCACTGACCTTGGTGTCTGCAGAGTTGTTTCTCTCACATCGTCTCACTCCTCTCTCTAACTGCCATCTCACCACAATTTTTTTCTTCCCCTTCTTAAATATGTTCTCACAGAGGCGCTACCACCGTCGCTCATTGGCTTGGCCTTGGCCAGCAAAAGGTCTATCTTAGAGCCAGCTAGCACTGGCTTTATCAGACACAGGGGAAGCTTCTCACAGAAGCCACCCCTATAGCCCCCTGCTATCAAAACCTTGCCACGCAAACCCATAACAAGAAATCAGTGGAAAAATCTGGAAGACCTCACAAAAAGGTACGATCGCTAATAGACGACGAGGCAGCCTGACAGCATAGTGACAATCCGCTGCACATCGATACGAGTTTGGATTCTGAGCTGAAGCCTGAGCTGTTGAATCGGAGAGGCTGGAAAATTGGCAGAGGCACTGCTCTCCCGAAGAGGGTGCGGGGCACAGCGAAACAACTCCTGGCATCGTTCTCAGGGGCATAGTTTGGCCCATGCAAGGACTGGCTCCAACAAGTTCTCAAGGAAGCTATGCTCAGGCTTTCTCTGCAGGGGAACATATTTTATGGCGCGGGGCCTTTGATGGGACTCTGGGAAGGAGTTCAGAAGACGCCCAAGAGAGCTGGATACCTAACTGTAGACGAACGGGGAATGCGTGACTGCATCTCTGCATAGGAAAAGAATAAATGGAAGTAGCTACCATGAGAAAGAACATGGAGAAAGTATCTGTGAAGAGACTAAACAAGATAGATACAGCAGAACTGGTGTATGATCCTATCTTTTTCTTAGAAAATGACAAACAATTCTTGCAATTTAAAGTATCTTTATTTTCTCAATTGACAGTAGTTGAGCTGATATCCTCTAAAGGTGTGAGCTTGAAAAAGTAATTTCATATTAAAAGAGAGCTTTTACAACTCCGACACAAAACTCAGATCGCAAATTACATTTACTTAATATTACATGCATTTTAGACACTGATCCATACTGTTTCTTTGCACAGTAGTCATTCTCAATGTACAAGTAATAACCATTGCTGTTACAGTGAAATTCAGTAGCATGCACTGCACATACCCATGTGCAAAGTTATTGTCTTCAGTCAGAAAATTTTGAAGTCATGATTTCTAAATTAATATTATAGATACAGTTCAATTTTGGTTTTATGCAGACATTGCATAGTTGATGATTAGCTTCTCAAGAAAGACTGGAATTGTGGTACCAGTATTGTTGAAGCAGATCAAGTGACAGTAGCAAACAAGAAGATTTGAAGAAGAGGCATAACTTTCAGGGTTGAAAGGTCAGCAAGCACAGCCTAGGATAAAAACCAAAAAGGCTTGTTAAACTTGACATTTGAATCAAATTTCTTTAAAGCAAGTCAAGAAGTCAGAAAAAGTTTCAAATACTGACTACAATACTAACAATAATTAGATTCAGACCCAGTTAGAAACAAATTATGCTGTTTTAAGTTAGTGCCTTATTGTATCATTTTTCATTCCAACATTTCAAAGAAAAAGCATATGTTTACATATATATACCAAGTAACTTTATTTTAGCCTTTAGCCTTACTTCAAATATACATGGCATCATGGGTGAATAAGGGGTCTAACATTTCAACTAGCTTCTAAAAATAATTGGGAATTAAGAATCCTTATCCTGTGGCTTGGCTAGTACTTGTGAAGTAAGTCCAATGTAATGACTCAAATAGCCAACGTCTTCTCATGAAAGTATGTTTAAAAAAAAAGTCATCACAGCTCTTGAAGTTTGAAAAAAATACATCACCAGATTGCTTTGAAAAAATATATTTTACCAAATTACTGAACAATACTAATCTTCATCTTAATGACTTAATTTACTTCATTTCCCATGACAGTACTCACAGTGAAATTTCAGATTCAATATTGACAAGAATAATCTTGTAAAATCTTTGTAACTCAAAAAGCACAGAAGCAACTACATTAAATCCTACTGAGAAAAAAGGTACAAACCTTTTATATTTTAAAAACAATGTATCCCACAAACACAGATTATATATTAAAGTAGGAAAAAAATAATCTAATTGTACAAAATAATTTGGTAACACTGCATTTTTGTAACAGATCAGTTCTTTTATTTCCTTTTACTCCAGAAGAGCAGTATTACGTACTGCATGTTCACAGTTCCCTTAGTTTTTCATCTAAGGTAAGAATTTAGGCAGAAAGATTTGCACTATGTACCACGCACCATGTGAAGCTTAAGTTACTCTTGTTGGCAAAGCATCAGAAACTATTTCAATCTCCTCTAAGTGAAACTTATCCTTACTTCAGCTGCAGCCAGTGATGTCACCTCCATCAGGTTGACCGCTCGGAAAGCAAACACAGCAGCTGCCAGCACTGAAAGAAAATGCCCAGTATTTAAGTTGCTGACCTGTTAATTAGTAGTTAGATTTAACGTTGATGTAAAATACCAATTCTCACTCCATTAGAGTAATTATTTTGATTCTGAAGAATAATATACAATGGATGGTTGTGTTTGAGTTTCTCTGGCCACTCTTTAAAACGGATAAGAAAACCAACATTCTTTCAGAAAAGTCTGAGTGAAAATGCTTGTGTTTAAGATGACTTGCTTTTAATTTGAAGGGACATAGTTCATTTCTAAATCCATAATATTATGTGAATATTATATAACATTACAAAAACATGTTTGTTTATTTTGTACTATCTTAAATAATTGTATCTCTCTACACAGCTGTCTTATATGTACAAATGGAACCAAAACCTTTTACCTTCTATTCACCTACTTTGTATTTAAAAACTGACCCAACTGAAGATACACATCTTCTTTAGAACCCCCACCTTAAACCTTGTATAAATCTTCGGACATTTCCTTTTTAAAAAATGAGAACAAAACTTTCAAAGTCTCTTAAAAGATGAGACTTTGAATGAAGAAATCCAGCAAAATCAGGGGAACTCTCAGCTGCAGGAAGTACTGAAGAAGTATTTGCCATAAACGAGCAACATGAAGCCTGTATTTTGTGAAAGGTGATGAACTCACTTATTGCTACCACTGAAGCCAGGGGAACATCCTATGTTCTGTTCAAAGAGCGCTTAGCATTTCTCAAGCGCTATCATAAAAAAAAATTACCTTGCATATTTTTGTTAGAGACACAGTATTTATGCAATCTAGTTTTCTAAAAGTTACACTCTTTGACATGCATGGAATCTGTTTTCAGCATTCAAAGAGCAACTATTGTCTTTCTGTCACAAAATACATTGAAGCTAACATCTTTGCCTTACATCCACCTGGACTTAACACGTTTTGTAAAAATAATTCTATTACCAGCAAGAATTTCTAGAGAGTTGTATCCCAGGATTCTGTCCCACAGAAGCAAGAGCTGATCTGTAGCTAAATAACCAGAAAATGCTCGTACCATCCATTTAAATGAAATTCGTAGCCTGCAAACAAGTGAAAAACAACAGTTATTATATTTCTGTCTCCCATAATGATCAGACAGATCCTCTATAAATTGAAAATATTTCATTACTCTTCTGCATTTCTCTTACAGGAAGAATAGCCATTTTCTCTTACTACACTAATAGTATTTTCCTTTGCAACAGCCATCAGAACACTGTTTAGCAACTCATTTGACAAAGTACTAATATCATTAAAATATTCTGACCAAACAACCACATTAGAGGAATCCTCAGCTATTATCACCCCCAATGTTTCATCCTTTCTGCTGTTATGACGGATACCAATTATAACAGCAAGATTTTCAGGTTCAATTGCACTTGGTGCTGTGAGTACACTATAGAATGACAGCCTCTTGCTCTTTCTCCTCTTCCAGTAGCTTCCGCTGTAACTAACATATCTCTGTGTCTTCTGTCCCCTTGGAAGTAAATCACTTAGTTCCACCAGATCTGACATGAATAACTGAAATTTAGGTGAACAATGCAGCGTTTCTCATAGAGCAATTCTTCTCTTTTTTTCATAGAGCATGCAGAAGAAATGCACAAAACACATATATGCAGGTTAGACAAAGGACTCCAGCTGACTTTCAAGGAAAAATGGCACATTGGTGTTTGCACTTTTGAATAATTTCCCGTATCTTCTAAATTGAAATACTACAGAACAGCATTTTCAGAACAATGAATCTGCAGCATTTGTAGCAAGTCAGAAAGAAGTACTTACGGCTGAGCCCCAATTTCTCGAAGGTGATAAAACAGCTGGGGCAGATGGGTTTGTAGGAGAGTCTCAAACAGCAAACACAATGATACAATGCCCTAAGGAAACAAGATCACATCCTGAATACTAACCCTCATCCTGTGAAGTCTGAGAAAGCAGTATCAGCATGTAAGTATGCATAAATTTTTAATTCAAGCAATAAAACAGCAACATACAGCTCAGTAAGCAGGGCTCAAGCAACTCTAATGCCTTCAGTCACTAAAGCCTTGCTCCTACAGTTCTATGTATGCATTAGCGACACAACATGTTGTGATAGTCCCTTTCAGCTCTAAGTTACTTATGGTACTTGTATGTCAGGGTCTAAGTACTTAGTGGGTTATTATAATATGGCCTACTTGAAATATTTCCACTTTGATGAAACAGACCTCAGCTGCACTAAAAAACAGAAGATGTGAGAAATAGTATCTGTCTGAACTAAAAACAAACAGTAATGGGGACAACTACAACAAAGTTAAATGTAAACACATTTTTAAATTTCTTTTGAAAATTACAATGGAAACGAACAGATTCCTGTCTGACCGGTTTCCCTGCTATTAATGACTGAAAGCACAGTGCACAGCATTGAAATGGTATATCAAGGAAAGGATTGTCTTTTAGCAAGGAAATGTTTTCAAAAAACAACGTAACTATTCAGCACTTCATGAAGGAGGAAAAAAAACCTTATTTACTATATTTTATTCTTCAAAAATAGAAGATAAGCCAATTTCTACAACTGTCTTACATTCAAGACAGCTGATCCTGGTAATAAACATAACCAAATTATTTAAATTCATCTAGTAGTGCTAAAAAGCATGTACTGTCACAACAAGACACTTGAGTTAAAGAAACAGACATTAAGTTGATATCCCTGAAACAATGTCTGTATATATATGACTATATTTTAGCGCCTCTGCCCCAGAAAATACTTAAGTGTGCACTTACTTGTCACTAACTGAAACGAAACTGAGTATGCATTTATGTGACTTCCTGAACTGAGAACCCTATTGCATAAAAGACTCTTAAAAATCCCCACACCCTCATAAAATGAGAACTGTACTCTTTTAAAGTACATGACATTCTATAGCAAAGACTAACATTGACACAGAAAACAGCAATATTCAAACCAGAGTTACCTAATAATTTTTCCAAGCTTGTCTATTTTGTGATATTTAAAAGGCTGTATTTCAATCGCACAGAAGATCATGCCACTGTATATTATTGTTCCATAGCAAGCAGAATATCAAGTGAGTGGGTTTTAATTCCTAATGAACTTACAGAGGGATGAGAAGAGATGGAATGGAGTCTGAAGAAAAAACGCACATACATCTCACGGAATATCTGATACAATTTGGAAGGTTCATGGTACAGAAAACAAAGTGGAGCAACTGAAAGGATAAAAGAATTATAATTGACTCAACACTGTAAACTGCTAGAAGAGTTCAATGATTAAGTGCATGAGGTATGAGGAAAAAACAAGTAATTAATAGTAGTACAATTTAGAAAAACAATACTAAACCAATGATTTGGAAAGAAATATTTTATAATAGAGTCTATCATTTGATGCAAAAAGTTAAGAAAGGGTGTACAATACATTCTAGGTAATATTTCTATATAATTCAAGAATCTAAACTAATCAGAACCTGCTTACTACAGTGCTAGCTTCCGAAGCAGAAGAAACATGCTTTAAGAATAGCTTCCCTGGGCTTTAGGGCAACGATACGTTGAACAGTGTAAGTTTTTGATTCAACCATCTATAGCTTCCAATGTGCCCCTGGGCTAGTGACAATCCCCGAATTGGCTCCCCATTTGTAAGATTGGAATAAGTTTACTGCTTGAAGATAGGTGTTTTGAAAATGAAAATATTGAAAAAAAATAGCTTTTGGCTGCCACAATAACATCATGTAAGTATGACAGACTGACAGAGACCTGTTTATTTCCTACAGGATCTGAAAACCATGGACATTTGGTAGTTTACTGTTTAGAAGTCTTTTAGTATACCTGATTCAAAGTAAGAGTTGGCTACATTTGTAAAGCAGCAGTTCTCAAACTTTTTTCAATCAGTCCCTTTTTCCTTTTTGTAAAAGTCTAGCATACAGATAAGTCTATTGTATGTATATGCTGCACAAACGTAATCCGTTCCCTCCCACTGCGACTCCATTCCTTCAATTCATGTTTCACAGACAGTTGATCTCTATACATTTCCCTAAACAGCCTTCTTGTCTGTCCGCTCATCACGTCTACTGCTTCTTTTTACAAGTGCGTTCATTATGGATGACAACTTACATTTTAACACACTCATCGTCTCTCTCTACATTCATCTTCCCTTCCAGTTTTATTTACACACAGCTAAGGATATGGACACACTGTCTGCATACATATGTATACATACGCACATAGATATATGTACATTTTTATATATATGGGTGTATGCATGAGTGAATTCATTTTGATATATATATATCAAAAGGTGGCTTAATAGAAAATAGTAGCATATGTATATGAGAGTTGGGGTGCTAAGACAGAGCGAGATGTTCACAGAAATGTGTATTTACGTAGGGGTACAAAAAGCAGCAGGTGTTCCTAGTGTGTATGTTTTCAATGATTGAAGATGGAGGTGGGAGACTTGGCAGTGTGCATGTGTACATAAAGGCCTCCTGGCCTTCACGTACAGTGCCTGACAGCTGTAGAACAGAACCGTGCCTGACAGTTGGCACCCTAGGAGTGCCTGCATGCAAACATGCAAAAGTGTATAGGATTTACATAAGGCTCCAGGTGCTTCCTCCTATAGCACCACAGCATGGAACACACAGAATGCTCTGCTTGGTCCCAGCTACTGTAGCCATAGCCTGGAGTTCACAGAACCACAGAATGGTAGGGGTTGGAAGGGACCTCTGTGGATCATCTAGTCCAACCCCCCTGCCGAAGCAGGGTCACCTACAGCAGGCTGCACAG
>Ga0065711_1033561_pt1 | contig 25278 bp, 12 predicted proteins | sample Hoacrofraction12_FD_59098 | JGI IMG/M metagenome (GOLD analysis project Ga0065711, IMG submission 59098) | Hoatzin crop microbial communities from Cojedes, Venezuela - Epithelial fraction 12 v2 (version 2) | ecosystem: Host-associated > Birds > Digestive system > Esophagus > Crop | place...
CGGCTGCTGCGGGGCGGGCGTGGGGCAGTCGCGGTCTCCCGCGCACGCCTGCCCGCTCGCAAGGCCCGGCGGGCCGCAGCCGGGGCACCCGGCGCTTTACTGAGGGGTCGGCCGAGGCGTCCGAGTGAGGGCGGCCCCGGGAGGAAGGGGGGGTGGGAAGCTGCGAGCGGCGCCCGGAGGCAGGTGGGAGGAGGAGGGGTCGGTGAAGCGGAGGACGTGGTCTGGCGAAAACTGCGCTTGGTAGCAGGGTCCGCGAGCCCGAGAATCGCCTCCTGGCAGGCTAGCGAGCCGCGGTCCGGCTGCCGGGCCCCGGTCGGCCTCCGGGGGGCTGCTCGGTGCCTGCTCGGGAGTTTGAATGAGTCCTCCCTCCTCCCCTAGAAGGCGAAGCGAGCGGGCTGTCTGCGTGCCACATGTTCTCCTCCCCTCTGCAGGCCTCTCCGCGGGAAGTGGAGCCTACTGGAGCTGCCGTGCCTGGCAGGAGGGTCCTCTGCCTCTCTCTGTTAAGGATTTCCTAAGGCGCTTCAGGGATTTTTATGAGTAATGAATTTCAGGCTCGTTTTGTTCGCAGCCACGACCAAACTATAAGTACCATGTATATATGGTTGTACTTACAGTCATTGAGGAGGCTTTGAAGGAGAGAGGGCTTCGGAGGAAAAGAAGTTTATTGAAACTGTGAACAAAATATCTATTGTAGTGCTAAACGTTGCCTTACAATTCAGTCACAATTAGAAAAGTTTCTTCCGTAATGATGATAAAGAAGTCACTTTTGCTAGTAGTTGGCTAATATTTCCCTAGTTAAGTTAATTGTATTTTAGTAATCAGATATCTGAGACCTGTTTTAAGAGGAACATGAGACCATTTCTTTTGCATAAAGGCTGTTTTCTAAAATGTATTTTCTTCTGAGAGAATTTTGTTTTTCATGTTTTTATTCTGTATTGCCTGCAGAAGAGGCTGTTCTTTGAACAGAGATACGTGGTTTTAGGCTTGGGTTTGTTTTTTTTGCTTATCTGTCTTCCCCCATTTTGTTTCACTATTCCTATTCATTAATGCATTGGGGTCCAGCATGACTCAAATTTTTAGGTGCTACTGTGATAAAAGTATAAGATAAAAATATGGAAATTACACATGATTAATAAAACATTAGTTTATCTAAACTTGCAGAGCTTGATTTATCAGCTTTAAAAAATTATTATAAAGATTTCAGAAAAAGTACAGTTTCCTGTATATGATGTAGATCTGAAGGGGAACATATGAAGGGTACCAGCATCAGTAATCCTCTAAGAGCACTGTTTGAGACTGTATTTCTTACTAAGACTTACCATTTTTCCAGTCCTCTTCTGGGAAGCAGAAACATTTTTTTTAAATTAGCTAAGCCGTCATCAGGCTGTTATCAAAAAAAGTTTTAATTTTCTTCCCCCTTAGAATCTCAGAAAAGCTGGATTATGAGGGAATTTGGAGTGAAGAATATGTACTGCAGTGGAGGTTTTTACTCTGCTGCAGTATCATGTCTCCACTACCAGTTCACTCCTCCATGCCATGTGCATGCAGGAACCATACTCCTGGAAGCAGGGAGCAAATCTGGCCATCTTCTAATGGAGTGAGATTTAGGTAGGAGGCTGGGAGGAGGGTGGGAAGGGATCTAGAGCTACAGTAGTTGGGAGGAGAACACAAGAATGAAAGATAATAGAAAAAGCCTTTTTCGGTTATGGTTGGCAAATACAGGTCAGCATTAAGAACTGTCCCCTGCTATTGCATGGTCTTGCCGTATTCTCATCTTCAGTAACAGGGGTAGGAAGGGATTCCACTTCTGAAATTTAGTTTGGGGATCCTAATGAGTAAATAGCTTGGAGATTACACTAGACCCTTTAAAAGATTTTTTTCCTTTTTATACGGTGCTAAAACTTGCCTTAGCAAAAGTTTTGAAATATAAATTCAGTGTTTCAGGCTTACACTAATCCACTTTCTGGTAGAATCAAAATGGGCATGTTTCTTTGCTGGTTCTGGGGGCGTAGTGAACACCAACAAAGGCATTTATTTGTGCACAGACCTGAAAGAAAACACCTGTGTGTTTTCACATATCTTAACAGAGAGAAAAAAAGTACTTTCTGCATAAATTAGGTAACAGAAATTCATGACTAACTCTTGACAGCAAAGCTTTTTCCTTGCTATTGACAAGAGGGTGGTTAGATATTTTAACAATTTTCTTCTTGTAGGTGTCTCTCTCCTCAGAAAACAAAACAAAGGGCATTATCTAGTAGGAACCTGTATTTCTGTTTAAGTGGTTTAAGGGAATGTTACTACCTTCTTGGCTGAATGTTACGTTCTCACAGCTGAGATGTTATAACCAAGTGTGTATTTCTTATATGCTTCAGTACAAGAAGACTGAATTAATGTGAATAACTGCAAAAAATCATACTGAAAGTGATGTAAGTGAACTATGCAGTGCAGTAGTGTTAGGAGCATGTACTGCATGTTTAGTCAGGACCTGTCTGAGGATGGTTTTCTTAAATCTCTCTAAGAGGATAGCAGGCTCTTGCTTCGTGTGCGTGGAAGACAATGGTTGATATTGCCAGGTATCTCTTAGTATTTTTTCCCCTCTAAAAAGGAAAACAAATTATGTCAGTTGTCCAAGAAAGACGTGTAGCATTATTCTAGAGAAGGAGGCCTGATGGAAAGTGGTGTCAATCATGTTTTGCTGGCAAAAGTGTTGAAAGTCTTTTTAGTGGTTGGCTTTTTCCCTCTAAATACTATTAGAAGGAGCAGTCAGGTTGATAACCTGTAATATATGATTTCTGTTGATGAGTAGAAAGTCTTCTTTCATAAATTTCTGAGACCTGTGTAGAACACAAGTGTTTTCTTCCTTTCTTACAGATATGTTAAGTCCACGTGATTGCAAAGACAGCATCCTAAACCTGAAATGTGTTCAAGACTAGTATGTTTTTCCTAAATCTACTGAAAATATTTGTGTGTTATTGATTATTAAAATGAAAAAAAATTAATATCCTAGTTGTCATTGCGAATTCAGAGGTTTTGGTGATAAAACACAGACAAAAAGATGGTGGTCTTTGGGGAAGATGCTGAGGAAATGATTGAGGAGATTGAGCATTTGGCTCGTTGTATTTTTGTTGTTCACACATTCAGTATCATCCTAACACAGCTGGAAGCTCTGACACTGGAATGGAACTAGGAACAAAATTTCAAGTCTCCCATTTCACAATGATACATTAATTTCCAGTTTAATGACCATAAAACGGTTTTAGTCTGTGGCTCTACCGTTGCATCAGGCTGATATGTCCTGCTGCCAGATCTTTTCTTGGAGGGGGAGGAAAGGGTACTTTTTATGCATCTAGGTGGCCACCTATATGAAAGCTAAACACAGTGGATGTATGAGTCCTCCATTCTAGTATCAGCCCACATTTATATTGGTTTCAAGTGACTGGAACCACAGCCTTAGTGAATGTGATATATGTTCAGTATTCACTTTGTGCATTTGTGTTTTCTGGACTCCCAAATTTTGCTTAAAAATATCTTTCTGAAGATTCCAGATGGCTGTCTTTGCAATATAAATCACTGTAGTTTTGTTTTCCTGCATTTGTAGATGGCCTGAAACAAAATGCTAGGAATGTGAATTTATGCACTTTATGTTCACTTTGTTTGGACATTGAATGAAGACCAATGTAGAAGATAATTTTAAATTGATGCAAGGAAACAAATACAAAGGCAAGGTCAAGGAGAAATTAAGAATAGGGGAGAAGCTGATGATGACAGAGGAAGAGGTGAAGGAGTAGAACACAATATATATTTTTCCTGCTGAATACATCTTTGCTCCCAATCTGTTCTGTCCTTTGCAGGGACTGAAACAAATAGGGAGTGCCATGACCGGTTCAGTATAGTTAAAAATAAAGGGGTTTTTCCGCCTCAGAAAACTAGGAAGCACTACTGTATTGCTGCTTGCTGTCAGCTTGTGAGATGCATGACACATAGATTTGAGTTGGTGTGCATCTGTGAGTGCTTTCTAGCCTGTTTCAGTCAAAAGGAGCTAGTTTATATTAAACAGTGTTATTACCAGAACCTTGCTAGTGCAGGTGATTTTGAAAAAAATTCCCCAAGATGTATTTATAAGCATCTCGGCCCTTATGAGTGATAATCTGTGGCAGAGAGATGCTTGTGAACAGTTTGGAATGGCTGTCTTTTTCCCTTGGTACAGATCATTTTGAAGGAGAACAGCTGGCTGCAGACTGGCCGTGAATTGGCCAGCTTTATCCTGAAAATACTTGAATGAAATGATGAGGCTGATGGAGGTGTGAAGGGATGTGAACCCTGACGGACACAGCTGGTGATGCATTGGTTATGGATGCAGCTGTTCTGACAAGAATAAATGTTTTTGATGTATTTGTCAACAAACACAAATCTGCTCTAAGTTGAACTGTAATTCCACTTTCAGAAATAAACCAAACAGGCCTCTCTTGTTAGATATACTGAAGTGGTATTTTGGTTGTTTGGGGATTTTTTTGGGGTTTTTTTGGTATAGTTTCTACTTAGACTTAGTAAGAGGCTCCTCAAACGGGTGGTGGTTGAGAATGATGAATGGCTTGAACATTTCAAGGTAGTACTTGGGTTGTTATATTGTCCCTTCTTACAGAGTATTGGAGGGAAGAAGTGAGCTGACTTCTCAGGATTGCCCTGCTGCATAGCACATTTATGTCTATATGTGTAATGAGCATATTTTGTGTTGACTTGAAAATCATATTCGCTTCACTGGTAGAACTCCATCAAGTTCTCAGTTTAAAAAATGCAAAGTACTGTTGGTTAAGAGTATCTGCATTCTAATTGAAAATAGATTTGAAGAGATAAAGATACAAGTCATGCAAGCCCTATTGTAACCAGACGTATAGGACTATTGAGCTTTACTTGTAATTCTCTGACTTTATTCTTGGTATTTTCAAATTGTTTTCCTTTGTAGGTTCTGCATTTAACATTTATACCCCACGTACTTTCTTTTAATACAGGCGAGTTTTAAATTATCAGTATGTACAAGATTGTGTTTGGTATTAAATACTACATGAATAGATATTAATAGTTTGTGGATCATTAGTAACTAGTAGTTTTCCCTGTAACACTTGGGGCGAAGGTCTGTCTGAAGTAGTACCTGTGCAAAGGGGACTTAAGTATATTGGAAACGCTCAGTTGACTTGTAGGTAGGTGGGATAAATGTCACTGGTATTTTAGCCTGGTTTACTAGGCAACATCAGCTCAAGAGTTGGGTATGTTTACTTGGCCCAGTGTTTGTCCAGTCAGGGTATTCATACTGACCGGTTGACATAAGTCATTTAGAACCAAGTGCAGCTAGTATTTAGGGGATATTATTGGAGTTATTGGAGGATTTAGGGAAAGTGCAGGGGACATTGGAGGTAATGTTTAGGACATGGACTAAACTTAATTTGGTCCACCATTCATGAGACAATGCAGAGGTAGAAAAACATCAAATTGAGCAAAAGTTGGTGAGAATAGAGATTCAGGTAGATTTCTTTATTTCTTGCATCTCTCTCCCACTCAGTTCTCTGCAAAACCGAGTTAAAAACTGATTGATGTAGATATATTGACATTTATTTTACAGTTTAGCTGTAGGCATTATCAATGTTTAAAATAAAAATTGTGTCACATATAAAGACAGTTTGCATTTATTTTGGCTAAAATACCGTATATAAATGTTGTGGCAAACCTCTACATTTCTCAAGCAAATTGCCTGTAAAGCACAAGCTAAATCCCTCCTCCCTCAAGCACTACAGCTAAATGTTTAAAGTTTGGGTACAATCGATCGGTCAGTTGTGGTACTACTGGTTCTTTGATGTCTCAGTTCAGTTAAAACTGTCAGTTCTACCACCAAACAGTATTTATTGTAGCATTTATTTTGAGAGGTTTTCTAGAAAAAAATATGCCCCGGCCCCTCCGTGCCACTGTGCAGTCTGTTCTGCTGCTGATGGTGTGAGCTGGTGGCTGTGCTTGGCGCCTGGTGTTGGTTCTGCCGACAGCCTGTCCCCTCACACCAGTCTCATCTCCCTGCCCTTGCCCATGCTGCCCCAGAGTTTGTGCAGCAGCCTGGTGAGCTAGTCAGCCTTCTGCTAACCTGGTAGCATTGAAGTCCTCTGTTACAGATGTTTTCTCTATTTGTTTCTCTGCCTGGCCACAAAATCTGTTGTGCTAAGAGAAGAGAAAAGATAATTCAGGGAGAGGAGCAAGCAGGCTGAGGCGAGCCTGCTGCTTTTGATGAGTCTCTGGCTTGTGTGAATTAATGTATTTGTTACACAGCTAAGAGGATATCTAGTGAGACTCTGCATGTTTGCAAAGGCTTCTCATGCTAAAGATCACATGAATGATATACCACTGAATGGTGTTTAATTTAGATCAGTCCTGCATTGTTCTTGTGATTTTTCGCTGTGTAATCTTGGCAAAATGTTAGGAGTGATGATGAGCCCAAGTAGGGAGAATATAGACTAGCATGATTACACTGCTGTCTTTTTATTTCTTACAGCCTCTTGTTCATAAGCTGAGAGTGACAGATGGCGACAATTGAATTTTTCGAGGCTGTTCTGCAGCACAGCTCTGAGTGAAGCTTTAGGAGAGAAGTATGCAGTATGTCAGCTACATTTGAGTAGTGTTTTCTGGCAATAAAAAATAATTAGAACTGAAAATTTAGGGATTATGTACCAAATTCTGGAAAAGGTACTCCGGTCTTCCAGATTCTTTTGCCGTCGTTGTTTCTTTTCCCTCTCTGAAGGAATTCGGAGTGGATGGGACTTCAGAAAAGGAGAATATCAGGATTGTACATGATGTTGGAAGGCCAGAGATGCAAATGGGATTAAGACATTGCTTGTTACACAAAAATAAAGGGATTTATATAGTCAGAATTCTCAGTAAAGAATCATAGAATCATTTAGGTTGGAAAAGACCCTTAAATCTTTTCAAAGTCAAACTAAACCAAACGCTACCAAGTCCACCACTAAACTATGTCCCTAAGCACCACATCTACATGTCTTTTAAATACCTCCAGGGATGATGACTCAAAAGAGATAAGCAATGACATAAAAGGAAAAGAAACAATAAAAAACCAAAACAATTTCACTTAGCAGTAGTTGTGGAAGAGCTACATCTTTGTATTTTTTTTTTTCATGTAGAATGGTTTGGATCCTAGTTAGAACAGTTCCTGATAACTGCAGTGACAGGAATCCAGGAAATATATTCCTGAAAAATTGAACACTTGTCTTAACATGACAGTACGTTGGTGATTTGTCAAGTTGTAACCATCATAAGTCATTTTCCACTCTTTGACTGTTCTCTTTATTTGTGGCAAAGGTTCTGGTATTTCTGAAAGTAGGTCTACTTGACTGGTGCAATTATTACTCACCTACAGCAGTTGAAGAAGTTCACCGTCCTGGACTGTTCACGTTTCTGTGCTCCTAGACAAGCAGTATGTTCTCTCTTGCGCAGCTGTAGTTTATGGCCCAAGTAATGGATGGTAACTGAGGTGGACTGAACTGGGTAGTGGACTGCAGCAGCTGGTGTATTCCTGAGGAGAACAGGCCTGATCTGAAGCTGGTAACCGTGACCAGAGGGGTGGGCTTGCATGTGGAGATGGCAGCCTCCTCGGCCACTAACACTGACCCTAACAGAGACTGGAAGTTAGTCTTTTTAAACAGTTGCAAGGCAGTTGGAAAAAGTTCTTTGAGAGCACTCAAGCAAGTTGTTTGGTCTCAAAGCTGTTGGTTTTTTTTTTTTTCTTTTTTATTCCTCTCTGATGTTTGTTTTACCTAGAATGTAGAATTCTACAAGCAGATAACTTAGGTGATTACCTGTGCCATCTGGATAGCAAGAAGACTTGAAGCTTTTTATTATACCCACACCTCACAGTATCTTTTATTTTTGTATTTTCTCATCTGAAGTATGGCACTCGAGTTTAAATTTAATGCTATTCCAGCAACTATGTATAAAATCACTCCTTTGGGTCTACAAAACATGAAAATAACCCAAAATACTTTGTGTTTTCTGAACCTTTAAAAATACTTATGTTTGCTCCCTTTTTTTTTTTGTGGTTTACTTTTCTGCAGTTTTGTTGTCTTTATAAAATCTTCTATGTTGACTTATACATTTTACTTTTATTATTTACAGTATTTAAGCTTTTGAAGCCATGGGAGTAAAGGTCCAGAGACCTCGTTGCTTTTTTGACATAGCCATCAACAATGTACCTGGTAAGAAAAGTAAAATATCCATTCATAAAATATCCATTCAGTATCATGATATTCATGTAAGATATATAAGAATAATATCAATACCAGTTAACTTCATAATAAATACGACTTTTTTTTTCTTTTTCTAGCTGGAAGAGTGGTCTTTGAACTGTTTTCAGATGTGTGTCCAAAGACATGTGAGAATTTTCGCTGCCTTTGCACAGGTTTGTAGATTTAAAATTCTGTTTATAATTTTTAGTGTAATACCATGCTAGCTAGTTTGACATCTGTGTTATTTTTCCTGACATTTTCTTACATACAAAAATAAGTACGTAAAACATTGATTCTTGGTTCTTTAGAGATTTAGCTGATTTCTCATACACAATTGATGTAGAATCAAAGCAGTTGTAACTTTTGCTTAGTATGTTGCAGGGAGTACATACTAATCAACTTTAAATACGGACACGGTAAGCTGATTTTCTGTTACTAGCATGGATATTACTGTTCACATTATATGACATCGTCCAGTCTTGAAAGGTAGCCAATAAGAAGTCAACTGTGCAGACTTACTTTTCAGTCTTATGATACTTTGTGGTATTTGAAAGGTATTGCTGGTAAACATTAGTATTCTTTTGTTCTTCATTTTAATTTTTCTTTGTTGTTGGAGACTGGTGATTTCCACTTCTGTTGAAATTCAGATTATTTCTTGAACAAAATACTGTGAAGGTTCTCTCCTGGAAGCATTTCCAGACAGAATTACTGTCCTGTGGACTGCATGCTTTTGTTGAAAATGCTGACAGTTAAGCAAAACTTAAATTTATTATCACATGAATAGTTTTGTGAATACATAAATAGCATACATGCTTTCTATCTTCAGCGTTTTCTGCTTCCTTTCCTTCCAGCTCTGTTATTTGCCAGGTCAAGGCTCTGTAGTTGTTAATACTGAATCAATGAGCAGTACTAATATGATCTGAGTCAGGTGTGGGTGCATAATTACATCCATGTCAAGTTAGCTAGAACACTTAGTGCACCATTCATGATGTCTCCAGGAACGTAGGTATTGTCTGATCTGACGTTAGGTTTACTGGCACAAACTCAGATTATCAAAACTTGTTAACAGATTTGAACCTTAAAGTGATGGCTTTTAATGCCTGTGAGCATGTTATCATGTGAACATGGCATTCTTGATCTGCTGTCAGCTGCCTATAAGTCAGATTATTGCAAAAAGGTGTTACTCCCTGCTACTGCTTTAAATTTTTGACTTGAAGTCTTTCAGCAGCATTTCAGATCAGGAACAAGTACTACTAAGTTTATACTAAATTGTTATTCAAAATCAAATTCAGATGCTGAACGACTTTGCTGCTTTAACATATTTAAGAATATTGAGGAAAATATGTGGTCAGAGTATTTATGATGCTGATCATCAGCAAATTAATTAAAATCTTGTTTTTATTTGTTTTCTTTTTTGGGGGCAGTTTTGAAAAGTATGTGCTGTCTTAAAACAGGCATGAACAGCTCCGTGTTTTCCTGGCATAGCTACATTAGGCATGTGCCAAGTTAGTGGAACAGATACAGCTTCATGTTTATCAAAGTTCTGTCAAAAGTGTCTGTTCTAGCTAGTAAGATCCACATGGAGACACCAGTCTTTTACAGATAAGTTCAGTGAACTGCCCTTGATAAAAGCTGCAAGTTTAGTAGCTCAGAAGATGATTGTAGGAAGATAGAGTCTAATGGTTTTCCAACACTGAAAGTAAGAGATCCTTTTCCTTCCAACACACTCCCACTGATTACCTTACTGTTACCTTGAGGTTGGCTCTGCCTTTCACAGGACCCACCATGAGCCATTCATGTTGCTAACTCAGCAGAGACCTTATCTATTTCAGGGTAGCAGGGAAAATAGATAGTGTTGTAGCTGAAGCAGGGAGTCTGCTTACGGGTCTTGAGCACCAGAGCTGATGTAAGGGAGGAGGATGGCAGTTGTAATCATGAGCAGGGGAGGGAACGAGATTCCTTCTTCTTCCCCCTGCTGCTGTGTTTATTTTTGTTGTAAGCTTTTATGGTACCTTAACCATGGCATATTGTAACTGAAGATCTGACTGTTTTCTTGCATGCTTCTGAGCAATGCCAGTTATCTTAAACTGGCTGTTTAATTCTGTCTGTGTGGAAGAGACCGGAGTTGTATACTAATGTCAGTAGGGAGTTCTGGTATAACTGTAGAGGCAGAAGGTAGTTTCTACTCTGCTTTCTTAAAAGCTGGTTTGTTATTAGTATTACAGGTATGCGTTGGCCTCACAAGCTAATTTTTCAGAGCTTAGTAGATGATTTTGATTAAGTGCTTACATAGCACTCTTATAGTGGAGAGAGATTCTGCAGGTGCAGAGAGTGATTTTGTTTTTGTCCCTCCTCTTCTCCTTTAGGTGAAAAGGGTACAGGAAAATCCACCCAAAAGCCATTGCATTACAAAAGTTGTCTGTTTCACAGGGTTGTGAAAGATTTTATGATCCAAGGAGGTGACTTCAGTGAAGGTATGATGTTAATCCTTGAAGAAAACTTGAATACTTACGTAATAGAATGTTGCAGGAGTTCTGTGTAGCATCACTTACTTACACTAATTACTCTGTGATTCAACTGCTTTTTTTCCCTTTGTTCTGTGTAAGAACATTTACATGGAAACTTTATAATACAAACTTACGCAGTGCGTGGACACACACACTTTTGCTCTGTTACTTCAGTACTCGTAGTACTAAGAACTTTCTATTGAAGGGTTTAAATGTGAGGGTAAAATATTGTCTCTGCTGCTGGGAAACAAAAAAGGGAGACTATAATAGACTATATGGGAGAATACTTCCTTGTTTTCCAAGTTTGCTGTGGGACTATTAGATACGTCTTGATGTTCTTTGCATATCTTGAAGGATGTCAGTGGCTTGGATGCGGTTGGATCAGTATTTCATATTACAAAGCATCTTCTGCGTAGTATGACTCTCTTAATCAGTACTTTAAGTTGTAACTGTCACTTTCCTCTTTCAAGGAAATGGCAGGGGAGGAGAATCTATTTATGGTGGCTTTTTTGAAGGTAAGAGTTTCATCAGTCTGCTGTATTTCGGTGTTACTGTAAGCAATCGCCTTTACATTCTGTCATCTGTTCTGTAAACCTGAACTCCATTGTTTTTGTTAAGATTTTGTCTGGTCTTAGACGCCTTTGACTGTCCAGTTTAGGTTATTTTATTTTACTTTTAAGATATGAAGCTTTTTAATGAATGAAGAACTAAAACTGAACTCCTGTGTATTTGTTCGTGTTACCAGATTTATATTTTTATAACTGTTTTTAAACGTACACTTTTGGCTTGAGCAGCTAGCGAAAAGTTGGGAATTTTCTTTTCTTCCAGTGAAAAAGAGAAAAATGTGATGGAATCGGGTTTCCTTGCAAATCTTTATTTAAAAGAAGGCATAAAGCCCTGCTTTCCTGAACCCCAGAGGAATTAATGATAAAGAGACCATCAGTTTTTTCACAGTCTTGATTCTTTTACAGTCAGTGTTGTAGAAGAATTACCCCTTCTGCACTGAAGGGTGTTTCTCAGCCCATGTTTGTCCGGAATGTAGTGGAGCATCTGTGTGTTTCTTGGAGCAGTTTTTGTATTACACCTAAGCCTATGTGAAGGCTATCTGCCACCAGCAGGAGTAGTTTTGCCCCTCCCTCCCACTTTTCTTCTAACATTGGTTCTTGTCTGAGCTTGCAGCAATCAATCAAAAGAGTTATTCACTATTTTAGTAGGGCCAGGCTACAATTTTATATCAGACCTTGAGTTGAGTCAACAGTTTGCAACTGCCAAAAGAGGGAGGAGGCAGTAGCTTGCGCCGACTCTCATTTAGATCAAATTTTCAGCTGATTTGGCTTGCTAAAAAGCCCCAAAACTATGGCAGCAATAAAAAGTATTTATTTCCATATTAGTGACTGGACCCAGTTCAGTACTTTGGCAAGCATCAGGACCAACACAAATGAGTAGCTGGGTTTGAGGAAATGGGTGGTTGGAGGAGATGGACGAAGGAACAAAACCTCTACCTACCTTCTGGCAACTGCAGGCTGGCTGTTCAACTCGGCCACAGTATGAAACTGAATTCATGGGAGTTTCTGCTTTTGTGGATCCCTTAACCACCTCTCTGTAGGATTAGATTGACCCTTGATGCTGTGCCAGACAGCAGTTGTACAGATGACTGGAGAGTGAGTGGGACTATCCCTTTCACTGCCAGTGATGCAGTGTGATGTGAAACCATACAGATAGCATACTTTTCTTCTTTGTTAATGCTTGCTCCCATCATCTGTATCTAAACAATATTGAGCAAACTTCCTCTGTCTGAAGAGTTTGGATGTCCCAACAGCCTTTATGGTGTTTTGGGAAAGGAGGGAGATAGGATAATCTTTTACAGATGTCTTAAATGAAGAATAGTTAATAATGACATTTCACAGTTTCATTGGGATTTTGTTTGAACTGTTACAATGATTTGCTCATCAGAATAGGATTCATTCAAGTTGAACTTATTTTCTTAATGGCCAGCTTGATAAGTTCATATGTATGTCTGACAAACAGAAGTTGTTCGGGATTGCTATCGAACTGGATACCCATGTGTATTAAACAATCATAAAACGTTACTAACAGGTTTATTTAATACGGATGAGTTTACTTAGATTATAGCATTTACCTCAGCATATGTGGTATGTTTAAAGTAACTGAAAACGCTTTCTTTAGATGAAAGCTTTGCTGTAAAGCACAACAAAGAATTTCTCCTGTCAATGGCCAACCGAGGGAAAGATACAAATGGTTCACAGTTCTTTATGTAAGTATTGTACTGTCCCGAAATTTGTGTGTGGTTTGCTGCTTTTAATCTATAAAGTTAATTCTTTTAAATATGAAGATTAGCTCCTGTGTAAACCCGAAGATGATGGTTTTTCACAAAGTTGCGTGGAAGTAGCCATTTTCCTAATGCGCTGTTTAGAGTGCCTGACCGGTTTTGTCACTATTGTGTTTAGTGCTTATTGTATGTGCAAAAGAGCTTTTGGTAGTTTTCAGTAGCTGTGTTCTAACTTGGGCAAGAAAGCAAACCTGTTAGTTCCTTGTAGAACTCTATCACTTTTTTCTGATAAGTGTTGTCTGTAAGGAAGCAAAACATCTCGGGGGGTTCTCAAAGTAGTAGAGGATTTTTTTTGTCACAAAACAACTTTCCAATGCAGTCTCATTTACAGTTAAAACTTAAATTCTTACAGTACATTGCCGTAGACTCTTCTTAAATCTAATTTATCTACAGAAAACATTCTTGAAATATATCACTCTTACCAGTGTTTTGTGACCAATTAGGTCACATGGTGAGTTGTAGATGTCACTTACCATTAGACCCTTATTTTGGGATTTCTGACTGATGATTACTGTCATTATCCCAGTGTTTCACTTCTGCCATGGTTGACATCTGTATGCCTTAGTAATGCTAGTGTAGGGGAAAGCTGAGAGAAAGTCAATTCTACTTCTATGTCAAGCAATCTGTGCATACAGATACTTTTTCTTCCTTTGATTTCTGATTATTTTATAATGTATAGAAGGTTATTTGCAGTTTTCCTGCTCTGAGTCAGTTGCCTTAATTTTTATATCTGCTTCTGGTAGTATTTATATAATTTAATAAGTAGAATACTTATTACATCCTATATGGGGATGCTGTCTGAAAATTTATGTGCACTATTGTTTGTTCAGTAAAATGTGATAAAGTAATGAATAGGTAGTTTAATGTATAAAACATTAAATACTTCTAACTGCACACAGACTTAGTAATATATATTGGTTCTGTTCAATTTTGTTAGTTCACTCGAAGTAACTTTCACCTGCATATGTGTATATGACATGCTTCAAATGCTGACTGCCTTCCACTAATACTGACTTTGTTTTTCTCTTAAAATCTGGAAACAACAGAACAACTAAACCTACACCTCACTTAGATGGGTAAATATGTTATCTTGTTCTTATGTTTCTTTGGGAACTGCCTTGAGAAAATTAAGTACTAAGAGTTCTTTCTTTTTTTTAAATTCTTCAGACATCATGTTGTTTTTGGACAAGTCATCTCAGGTCAGGAAGTTGTGAGAGAAATAGAAAACCAGAAAACAGATGCATCTAGTAAGCCATATGCTGAAGTACGCATACTGAGTTGTGGAGAATTAATTCCAAAATCCAAAGGTAAAGTTGAACTGTACACTTACATAGATGCAAACTGAGGTAATTTTGCTCATTTTCTTCCCTGTAGGTTGCTTATAAAAATATTTACAAACTTATTTGTGATGGATGGAGGGGCAGGTGGTGAAAAAGTGAAGAACATTGCAGTACAGTTTCTCTTCTTAAAAACTTAGAAGGTGTTGATGCAGAAGACATTAAAGAAACATCATATGTGCTTTCTGCAAAGCTTCTCCCGTCTTGGATTTCCTTACACTAGCTAAACTTTAGTACAAAGCTGGCAAGCACTTGTCCGATAGAGTGCTATGTTAAGATTGATGGCAGTCTGACTTTGTTTGATAACTGCTGCTTTTTTGTAGGTCTTGAACTTATTTCAAGTTTCTTTCAGGTAAATCTTCAGAACAGGCACTTAAAGTAGAAAAGCCTGGAATTGCCCTTTAGCAGATACCCTTTTAAGTTACTATAAACAATGTTCTTGAACAGGAATATGACAGAACCTGGCTTTCTTTCTGGAAAGGATGCCCTGCTCTGCCATTCCAGAGCTGAACATGGTATTGGAGATTGGATTCTGCTTCTCTTACAAAATAAGGCTTAATCTAAGATGTTGCTGTCAGTCTGGAGAATCTCATTAGAGGAAACCTAGGATGCATATTTGGTAGGAACTATGATAGGATTCATCATGCTTTTTCATTTGTAGCACCTTCTGCTGATGTGTACTGTGAAGGGTTGCACCAAGGATGTTGAAGCACAAGACGAGAAATTGTTTCTTTGGCCTAAGGAAAATACAGGCATTCCAGCTTGAGCTGATTAGGTTTTCCTCTCCTTTTTGATGCAGTTCTTTGTTCACTTGTTGAGATGTCTAGCAGAAGGACTTTGGAGTCTGAAGTGATCTTTTCAATACCTCAGAATTCCAAGCAGAGTTATCTTACGGCTCCTGACTTCTCAAAGGTTCTAGAACTTCTTAGATTAACTCAGAAGTCACCCTGCATGTTTGGACATAGTTTTGTTTTTCTGGACAGTACTTGGGAGCTTGGTATCTGTTAGAAAATGCACAGGTGGCATAGCTTAGAAAATAAAATAAAACAATGCAGATACAGAATGGGTGAAGTTAGTGGGTGAGATACCCACTCTGTATATATGTCTTCCTTGGTTTGTCACACTGCCTTTTTGGTCCACTCTAGAACACTTAAAATTGAATGACTGAATGAAAGTTTTGGCACACAGCAGTCTGACTTAAAGCCATTAGGCAGGGCTTTAAAGTTCTTGTCATGAAAAGAGTAAGTAAAATAAATACAAAAAGTTTTTTTTTCCTTTAACTTCTTCTAAAAGAATAGGCTTCTGGTCCTACCCATTTGTCCGTGTCCTTGTACCTCTTTGCCTCAGTACTGCTAGGATCCTGGAGACTCTGCTTCCTGTAGCTGGGCTGGTGTGCCACAGAGGGAAATTGATACCAGGGCGATGGGATAGCCCATTCAGCTGACTGTAAGGCACAGTACTAAGTAATGGTGGGCAGCAGGAGTGTTTGGAGAACAAGAGGCCTTAGGCACCAGGATTGGGCAGGTGGAGGGTCAAGCTGAGTGCTGGGAGATGTGCGCCCTAATGGGCACTAATGCAGAGCCAGCCTGATGAAGGTGCTACCTGACAGACTGTGATGGAGATCCTGGTGAGTGGAGAATCCTACTATTGAAAGGGAAAGGCTGTCTGTAGGACCTGCAAAGGGAGATCCGCGGCTACGGTGAGAGAAGATAGTATGGCTGAAACTGTTTGCTAAATGCAGAACAGGGATGGGCTGTGCTGACCTGAGGCAGTGGAGATAGGAGGAAGTGTTTGCCATCACATCAGCAGAAGGAAATTTGCCAAGCAGCAGTCCAAACCTGACAAGTGGAGCAGGAGAGGCCCTTGGACCTGACAATATATGGAAGAGGCCAGGGAATCCAGATAGGAGGAGCAGTTTCTGGGAGGTGAGCAGTGTCATAGAAGAGTATCAGCAGAGAGTCATCTAACAGTGGAATTGTTTGTAGCATATGACTATGGGAGGCAAAAGGGAACTGATACTGTGAAATATGAGGCAGTTACCAGAGGAGACTGCTTCTAAGAATTTGTTGTTAAGACAAAGGAATAAGGAGGTTACAAGTGAGGAAAGTATAATGGCGAATTTCTGTGGGAGGGTACATTATGATAGCAAGGCTTAAACTGAAATATTTATTGTATAAGCTTTTCTGGTAAGCGACACAAATGCAGGAATTAGACAAGTCTTTATGGAATGAAAATAGAACTCGTTCTATTAGGGTTCAGCAGGAAAGCCAAGATGATACTAGCAGAAGGAATTACAGTAGAAGTTAGATGCTTGGTATAAGTGTTTAACGTAAAAGTTGAGGAAAGGCGATCAGATTTTCGAGTATTATAATGAATATCCAGATGAAGTGCTTTATGAAGAAGCAAAGTTGTGTCTTTGTATAGAGGAAATGGATTTATTTAGGGATGAGTGGATGATGACTTGACTGAGCTAACTTACTGGACGCCATGTGAATTCAGTGATACAGCGATCACAATTACAGTGTTGCACAGGCCTGGATCAGAAGCTGTCACCTAGGATTTGAGAGGGTGAACACCTAGAAAAGTGGAATGTTTGTCAGCTTTTCCTTTGTGGTTTTTTTTCTTTTTTATTCCTTGAAGTTAGAGGTGTTAGTGAAAATGAAAAAGGGAAGATATAATTATGAAAGAAGAATCTCTCTGGCCAAGTGGTATTTTTAGAAAATTGTTAAGTTCCACAGCAAATCCTAAAAGCTGGGAGGAAAAAAAGAAAAAAGTGTTAAGCCACTATTCAGAAAGGTTGTCATGGACTAGCTAAACTACTATAATTCTCAAGAAAAGCTGTGGAACAAGCACCATAGCATTTTTTTTTAAGACAAATAGGAATTTGATACTAATTGACAAAGTTTTCTAGAGAGGGGTCTAGTCAAACTTGTCTGCTTTGTTTGAGATCATGACTTTGGTTAATCAAAGATGTATCTAGGATGTTTTCAAGAATGTAAGACACTGACATTCTGATTAAAAAGAAACAAAATTAAACAGCTTTATGCGTTGGGGGAGTTTTTAATAAGAGCCTCTAATGAAGATTTCTCATGAAAAGTGTATTTCTAGGGGATTCTACACAGAGCAGCGCTAGGCTTGATTCATGGTGTTCATTGATGTTATAGATGTCCCTGTAGAATCACTGCTTGTAAAACTTTGCTTTCTGCAATTGAGGCAGATTATTGATACAGTTAATTTTCTTTCTGGTAGCTGGTGTAGTGCTGTGTTTTGGATTTGGGATGAAAATAATGGTTTTAGTTGTTGCTAGGCAGTCAAGAATTCTTCAGGTTCTCACACTGGCCTGGCCTGCCTGGTGCATGGGAAGCTGGCAGGGGACACAGCTGGGACAGCTAACCCAAACTGGCCAAAGGGGATATTCCATACCATCTGATGTCATGTTTGGTATATAAACTGGGAGAGTTGGCTGGGGTGCAGCAATCGCTGCTTGGGGACGAGCTGCGTATCATTCATCTGGTGGTGAGAAATTGCATTTGTGCATCACTTGTTTTGTATATACGTTAATATTACTATCATTAATATTCTTATCTCTTCCTTTGCTTTCCTATTAAACTGTCTATCTGAACCCACGAGTTTTTACTTTTTTCCATTCTCTTCCCCATCCTACGGCAGGGGGAGGGGGGGGAGTAAGTGAGCAGCTGTCTGGTGCTTAGTTGCTGGCTGGGGTTAGACCACAACAGTCCTTTTTGTTGCCCAGCGTGGGGCTCGAAGGGTTTGTGATAATAACAGGTTAGTCAGAGCATATTAAGGGTTGTAGACCTGTTAACGGTTGCAGGTGTCAGGTACAAATTATCAAGCACTGATAGAGTGCAAAGTTACACATACAGGAATCAGGAAATATCTATGGAATAAAAGCAGTCTTAGAAAGTGGTGATTCTGGTAAGTCACATCTTACCTGGACTTTTGATTCGTGTGTCTTCCCTTTCCTGTTTTCTTACCCATTCAGCCCCTGGACTACTCACTTCTTCTGCAAGCTTGTTAGACATAGTTAGCCCCCTTCTCACAAGCTGGTTGCTACAAACAGTTGTTTCAGACCTTTCAGTTCCAGATTATTTTTTTCCTTGTCCTAATGAACTGGCCATGAGGCATAAACTTGTTTTGGCTTTAGCCGAAACTCTTCAAAGTGAAGCTGGAGATGGCTTTTTTCCTCTTCTCACTCTCTCCCCCTTTTTTTTTTTCTTTTTTTCTGCCCCCTTCTTCTGCTGTTGCAGTTGTGTGGTAGGTTGCTTGCCTACAAAAACATCTATGTCCTGAGGCATTTGTGATACAGGACTCCTCACAGTAACAATGTCATCTGATCAACAAGAATCAAGTTTGTTAGTGTTCCCTAATGCGTATTTCTGAGGACTTGATCACTGTGTGTAATTTTCATTGTAAGAAACAGTGGGTCCTTAATCAAGCGGTGAAAGACATGATAGGAACCCATGGCAAATAATTGAAGCAAGACACATGCAAAATAGAAAAAAAAGACCTCATACTGTGAACAGCAGGGTGATTAAACACTGGAAAAAATTATCAGGCAAAAATATCTCTCTTAATGACCTGAGGTAAGGGCACCCTCTTTTTGGAGACTGCTGTCATCCATCACAGATTATTTGACTTGATATAAGGTAACTGAGCATCAGTGCTGTGAATTACAAGGTGAGATAATCTGTTCTGACTTTTGTGCCTGAGCCCGACCGCTTTCTGGCCAGGTCGTTTTCTTCGTTTCAAGTCCAGGAGTCTGATACCATGGGCTAATGTAAGCCTTGCTACGGTCCATAACAAGCTGAGATGCAGAGTGCCTGTCTGTGCCATGCAGTGTGATCATGTAATTCATGAAGTCTGGCAAATGCTATAGGTCACAGTGAATGGAGTAGGAAGCGATGTATCTATTTCAGCTGTGGTCATAAGTTGAAACCTAATCCTGAAGGTAATGAGCTGGAACAGTTGGACTGTAAATAGAAGTTTGTTTCTTTCGCACTGACCTTCATGCTGCAGAATTGGTTTCGTTTGTTGTTATGATCTGTAGTTGGCCAGCACCACATTGGTTCAGTATTCAAAATAGCATTTGCTGCTGGACAGAGATATTTAAATGTCACCAGAAAGTATATCCCAAAACCTCTTGTCAGATATTCTGTCTTTGCTGTGTAAACAGTTCTGGGCTTTTTGGTTGTGTTTTTTGTTTGGTTGGTTTTTTTCCTCCCATCATTTGACTCCCTACCTGCCACGTGATTTCCCAGATACATCTGCCATTAACGTTATTTGCTGCATGTTAAGAATCATGTCATGTTTAGTGAGGTAGTTGCTCACTAACTCACCTCCATTTCTATCTATTACTTACTCCCTTTAAAGTAGTAACTATAACATACCTAAACTTGTTACAAGAATGCAGATAGAATAGTCACAGACTGTTTTTGACACACTTAGATACAGGAGGGAGAAAAATACAGGTAATAACTGCCTATTCATTTGCCAATTGATGCCTATTCAGACATTTCTGAAATTGATCTTGGAGGTACCTTGTTTTGCTTGAAGGCACGTAGGAAACAGTATAATGCAATATAGCGGTTTTTATGAATGGGCAAAAACCAGAAGTGTTGAATAGATAAGCATCTGAAAGTGTCTTGGGACTTAGAAATTAGTTAACTTTTTTAGTACTTTTGGTGTTCATGGTCTTTAGAGCTCAGGTGAGATTGCTTTGTTTTGTTTGGGTGTCACCAGGCCTAAATGATGCCAGGCTCCTTTGATTGAAATTAATTTGGAAACTGTTCAGTTTTCTTTTATAAAAACTTACTTGTTACACTCTGTGAATGTATGTATGTTTAGACAATCTAAAGCTGCTATAAAATGTTACAGAGACTTTTTATTAGATGCAGTGCTTTAATAAGGACATTGAGCAAAAGTTTGAGAAAAGAGACCAGGTAGCTTGGTCTGGACCAACAAGGGAAGTAAACAATATAATGAGACAGGTGTCTTTGGAAACATTTTTCCTGAAGCTCTAAAAACATCTGATGAGAACCAGCTGATTTCAGTCAGCAGGCTATGCTAAATGGTTAACACAACTTGCTAGTTTATATTGCACCCAGAAATGACCAGAAGACTAATAAAATCTTTGAAGTACAGTGATTGTGTTTCAGTTGGTTGTCAGGCTTTCATTAGTGTGTTATAAATGAGGCTTGTGTATAAACACATAGAAAACAGCACAAAAGAAGTCACTGTAGAAGTCATACAGGTATGACTTGTGTCTCTGATGCTAATCTGAAAAATTAATGCAATTTAATGCAGTGGGATTAAATTTCATCCAGTGTACCAGTGTGGGGATTCGGTAACGTTAGGAGAAAAAAGTATTAAGAAAGAGTATGACCACAAAAAGAGAGGCCAAGATGCCGTACTTAATTGTTTCTGCTGAGATTTTTCTGCACCGTGTACCTGATCCACTGTTACCTGATTTAAGCCCCAAGTAGCTTGCTGTCGTCCAGATCTTTTATCTCAGCCAGTTCTTTTGGAAGCAAGTGTTCTGCATCACTGTGAAGATGAAATTTTTCACCGCTGTATGTATCACTGCATTCTGAACGGGAGACCTGACAGTAGGATACTGGATTGCTACAAAAGAGATGCTGTCTTATGTAGATGATCTGATGCTACCAGCTGAAGATAAAGAACAATACTGCCTTAGCTTTCATTACGGGTATTGTCATGAAAACATTGGAACAGTACTGAAGGCTGCTGATAGATCTAGAACATCAAGGCATCAGCGTCTACAGCCAGAAGGTGTTCTGGACAGGACATGGTAGACGAGAAGATAGGCCAATGGGAGTAAAATATGACAACTTTGTGTATTTGAGATCTCACTGTTTTACATTCAATAGCTATATGTAGAACAAAAGCTCGTATTAAAGAGATGATGCTGTGAACGAGAGCTTAACTGTTGCTTTTCTGAACAATGCTGACTCTTCTCCATTAGGAACCCATAATTATCTGTCTCTGCAGTTGGTACACTACATCCACGCTTAACTTTGCCACTCTAAAGCATACCCAGTTATATCAAATTTCCAAGAGGCAATATGAAGTTTCCACAGCACATTATCTGTCATCAGCTGCATGAAGCACAACTAGAAATGTGTTTTGGGCAACTGTGGATCTGTCCTCACTGGTTTTTATCATTCTAGCCCAAATGAGAATTTGTTTTCCTATGAAATGTTAAGTTGGTAGGAAGTACTAGCTTATAATTACACATAATAAATCCCTAACTATTATACTAAGACTCATTATCCCCAAGACTCATTTTTATTCTCTACTTTGACCAGTTTAGCAAGGAATTTTATGTGAGTTTTATTGTTTTTGATCATCCTTGAAAAACTGCTACCTCCCGTCACAGTTTTGCAAAAATGAGATCAAGTAAAGTGTTGAATTTGAGAATTTCTACATTGAGCTCATGTGATACCTACTGCTAACTCTCAAGAGTCAGTCAGCTCGGTAATACCTGCTAAGGGGTTGGGGAATCTCACATTGATAATTACAAAAATAAATACACTTCCATTAAATAGCCACTTGTGTTTTCAGAAGGGCAGTTACCAGATCTACTCTTCATAGAAGTGTTTCCTCCTCCTCAAGTTCTCTACATGAGTATCATCTTTTTCTTTCTTTCAGATCTCCAGTCTGTTTATATAGAACTAAAATAATTAATTTCACAAATAGTTGCGTGCTAGAAGTTGCATCGCTGTTAATAGATACTTCTTAGTAATTGGTACTGCAGCCACTTCAGCTGTTTTTCTGGACCCCTGTGTGGTATACAATCAGAGACTGCTAGAAGAAAATTCTGAAGTCGAATTTTTCTTCCCATCTATGTGTACAAAATCAAGGCTGATCTAAGTAAAAAGCTGTCATTCTTTGAAGTTTGTGAAATCTTTTGTCGTCTGACACTGGAGTTACTGTAACACCCAAGAGGTCTGTCTTTCTGTAGAGCAAGGACAAAAATCATCTAATAGGAAAGTTACCATAACATATTTTTACCCTATTTTTACCAAATTGCATCAGGTTGGGCACAAATGGAAGCCAATAGATGAAATGCCTGGCTAGACTAAACAGTTGAATTTCTCTCTTAACAGAAAATAAAACAATTTAGGCTATTGAGGGAGACATCTTAATGGGTTTTGCTGTGTGAAAATATTGTGCTCTCTGTGTCTGAATAGTTTTCAGATGCAGACAGGCTGCATAGTCATAACCCTGTCCTTTGGTGCCTAATGTTTTCCCTTACCTGTTCTGTGCAGAAAAAGAGCAGGTGATAGGAGGTTGCCTTTAAACTGGTTGTATGTTGATGTGGGTCAGAGAATATCTTTGTAAACCATGATTTCTTGGGACAGAGCAAGCTATTAAAAGCTTTGCAAAATAGGCTAGTACTTTCAGCTAGGATTCATATGCAATTTTAGAATTGATTTCTGTCTCTGATCTGAAGCCTGTTCTAAGGTCTTAACAGGTCTTCTCCTAAAGTATGGATTGTTTGCAGTGACAAGGAAGCAGGTTGTTTGAACATGAGGATTTATTTTTGGTGTATTTTTCTTCTGTTTGATGGTGAAGGTTCTGTTTCTTGTCTGTGGCTGTAGTATTTTATGTAGCGAATGATGGGCTATCTGTTACTAGTAAAGTTTGATGCTAATTGGAAAAGTCAACTATAGCAGTCCAAAACCAGCTAGTGTGCTCTTCTGGATTTTCTGGATAGAGCTTTTAATTTTTTGGACAACATCCTCATGTGAATTGCATAACACATTTGAAGAGTATTTATACCATTTAATTGATTTACCTGAAGCATCATAGCTCGGAAGCCTAGACTTCCTTCAGTGAAGTTTTTATAGTACATTTTTACTGTATAGATTTTTTTCAAATTAGTGTAACTCTGGAGTGATACTTACATCACTTTTAATAGTTTATGTAGCTCTCAGTTCAGAGTTAAAGGGCATAATAAGGTGTGTTCTTGGATTATTATCAGACTAATATCAGATTGGGATTAGGACTGGTCTCTGAGCATGTTTTCATTTAGCAGGAAGGTTGGTTATCTGAGTCTTCCCTCTGAGCTAAATTCAGTGAGTAATCAGTTTAGTGTGTGCCACTTGTTTTTTGTTTCAAAACTTCTCTTATTTGTGATTTGCATAGATTTTATATGAAATCAGGTTAAACCTGAAGCCAAAGATATTTTTTTATAAACACTTTCTAAACAAATTTAAAATTATTCTTCATATGTAGCTTATGTTGCATAAAATGTCATCTGAAAACTTACACAGTTCTACAAGTTCATGACAGTATAAATTTTTGATACTTTAGGGGTTCATAAATACAAAATGTTGGAAATTTCTTATGTATGTCTAGACATATCCTTTATTTTACTTGGGAGAAATAGTGTTTTCTCCAAAATTTCAATTTGTTTTTGAATATTTGATGAAGTAGTCTCATGACAATTCTAAGAAGCTCAGGCAGATACTATACAAGTCGATTTTTCTGAGATTTATTTTGACATGTTTGATATTAAAATATGTCTTTGCTGTTCTGACTTAAAGCCAAGAAAGAAGAAAAGAAAAGACACAAGTCATCTTCCTCATCCAGTGACTCTGAAAGTTCAAGTGATTCAGAATCATCTTCTGATTCATCATCAGATTCTGAGAGTGCTTCAGAAGAGAAATCTAAAAAACGAAAAAAGAAACACAAGAAAAATTCCAAGAAACATAAGAAAGAAAAGAAAAAGAGAAAGAAAAGCAAGAAAAGGTCAATTTTGAGATTCTGTTTTGTTTTGTTGCATGTACACCGTACAGTACCGTTTTCTTCATAGACTCGTAGAATGGTTTGGGTTGGAAGCGACCTTTAAAGGTCATCTAGTCCAACCCCGCTGCAGTGAGCAGGGGCATCTTCAGCTAGACCAGGTTGCTCAGAGCCCTGTCCAGCCTGACCTTGAATGTTTCCAGGGATGGGGCCTCCACTATCTCTCGGGCAACCCGTTTCAGTATTTCATCACCCTCATTGTAAACAATGTCTTCCTTATGTTAGTCTAAATCTACCCTCTTTTAGTTTTTCTTGCCCTATAACTACAGATTTGTATTCTGTGATTAGCAAAGTAGGTATTTTGAAGTTTTGGAGACAATCTCTTTCCATATACAAGCTTAAATTTTTCTGATACAATGGCAAAGGACAGTGTCCATGTGCATATGTGCTGCAGCTTGTGAAGGAGTGAAGGGATGGACTAAGACTTATGTCTGTTTGGCTTGAAAAGTTGCAGGAGTGCTTGCTTTGAAATGGGTGATGGTAGCTTGTTTCCCTAAATTCACTTCTGTACAGTTCAATTTAAATTATATGCAATGGGACTTACAAGAATGTAGTATGCAGGAATAAAAGCAGAACTAAACAGAAAGAACGTTGTATGTTCATTTGTTAATTTTTTGTCTGATAAGCCAAAAGTCTTGGATTTTCACGGGAATATAATAGAACTCAAAAAGCACTCTTCCTTGTGAAAATGTTTTTTCTAGTATAATAGTTTTGCTCATAGTTCAGTGTGAGATACAAGTTGCGTCAGTGCAATTCACATTTTTCTAAGCTAGCAGTAAAATGTAAGAAATACTCACTTAGGGCAGTGCTGCCTAAATGTTGTTTCTGTGGGACTAAGCCCATTTCACACAAGTTTGTTCATACCAACTGTTTGGAGTTACAATAGTTTGTAGCCAGTTATATATGCTAGTGTAAAATCTGAATTTGACTCTCCTGATAGTGTTTTTAAAGGGGGGGGG
>Ga0065711_1033556_pt1 | contig 25277 bp, 11 predicted proteins | sample Hoacrofraction12_FD_59098 | JGI IMG/M metagenome (GOLD analysis project Ga0065711, IMG submission 59098) | Hoatzin crop microbial communities from Cojedes, Venezuela - Epithelial fraction 12 v2 (version 2) | ecosystem: Host-associated > Birds > Digestive system > Esophagus > Crop | place...
AGAAAAGAAAAGAAAAGAAAAGAAAAGAAAAGAAAAGAAAAGAAAAGAAAAGAAAAGAAAAGAAAAGAAAAGAAAAGAAAAGAAAAGAAAAGAAAAGAAAAGAAAAGAAAAGAAAAAAGAAAAGAAAAGAGAAAAGAAAAGAGAAAAGGAGACTATGGCTTGGTGTTATAAACTGCGTCTGTATGACTTGGTTCCTTTCCTACTTAATACAGAAAAAAAGTGCTCCAGTATCTAATTTCTTTTGAATAAAATATTAATTATATTTATAGCTCTTTTAAGCTGATCATATGCTTTTGTAATGATGTCCCCATTAATTCACAGCCTGAAAATTTGGAAACTAGATTCCGTTCATCTCCATGCAGTGTTAACTCAGAAGCCTGAAGATGTTCTTTTGAATATCACTCTGATTGACTACTTTACAGCTGATCATTTTAATGAAACTAGTAAATAGTATAATTATGGAAACTGCATCTTAAATATAATTTGTTTAGATTTAATTTTTATCAAGGTTCTGTCTTTTTCTCCTTATTACCACAGTCTGAAAAAAAATATGTAACAATAGTAATGTGCTGATACAGCAGTCCTCCTCTGCCTCTTTTTTATTACAGAAAACAGATACTGCTGAAGCAGAGTGCAGTGTAGGCACAGTCAAGCATACACAAATAATTAATGGTGGCCAATGTTAAAATACTCCTCAGAATCTAGGTTTTTTTTCACACAGTGTAAATGAAATTAGCCCATGTTGAAAGAGCACAATGTCGTTATCTGTAGGAGAGAAACCAGCAGACTTTGAAGCAGTGGAAATTCTGTGTGTGTTAGGGTAGAAGAGCAGTTTTACATGCAGATGAGCAAATGTAAATTCCACTTACTGGGAATACAAAAAATATTGTAAAAGAAGGTTATGATGAGGTGCTTATGAAGGATATGGGATATTTCAGAGATATAAAACATTGATATAGATATTACAGTGCTGCAAAAAATGTGTGCCACATAAAGTCCCAATAGCACTAAGATAAAAAGAAAGGAGTGAACTTAACTGCACGGTAAAATCAGATGTTACTGTGCAGATACAAACACCAAGTAATCAAGTTAGCAATTGGCCACTCTAAGAAACCAAACAATGCAAGGAATTTTATATCTTCAAAAGATTTAAATAAGGCAATCAAACATGAATGCTAACCCAAGGGAGCAGCTGAGGGCATCTGCCCAGATCATCACCATTGTATCTTAGCGTAACTCCACTGAAGGCAATGGAGCTATGCTAATTTACACCAACTGAGGATCCAGACAATCATATTCAGGACTTTGAGTGACAAAATTACTTTTATTCTGGGGTATATATGAAAGGGTTTTGGCAAGTCTGACCAAACACAGAAAGTGCAAAACATTGCACTTTTAATTCCCCTTTTAGCAACTGTATAGTTTATGCAACTTCCCATAGGGATTGCCTCAGCACTTGGGATATACCACAGCATCATGTTGCAGATCTTTGCGGATCTGGATGGAATGAGTAATTGGTTATGATCTGTTGATTTGAAGCAAAAATGATCAACATCACAATGGGAGTTTGCACAATAACCAAATTGTGCCAAAGAAAAGACCCTTGAATTGGATACAAGCAAATGCCAGGCTGAATGAGATTCATCATGTAGGACACATTCAATGACAAAGAAGTATGGCCAAACCCAGGGAAGGCGGAGGCAACTGTACAAATGGAAAGACTCCCAGACAAGAAGGCCTTAGAGAGATTCATTGGGCATGTTAACATAACTAAGCAAATTCATTGATAGTTAATCACAATTAAGTGCTCCTCTCAGAATAGCTGCTTAGGGACCGCACAGAATGGCACTGGAATGACTGACAAGAGAAAAGTTTTAAAAATTAAAATGAACTGTTAAATAAACATTCACACTGAAATATTCGGTGATTAGTGAAGAGCTTAGGAACTAAGGGTTGTATTGTTAAAACTGCCTAAGTTCTTACTGCAGACACTGTGTTCCACTTTCAAAGTTAGGCATATAGAAGTTGCAGGGATGTGGACGCCCAGCACTTACATTCCTTCTGAAAACAAAGTTCAGACTCTTAAGTCATACAGGTTGTTTTGAAAAAATTACTCTAATTCAGTGAACGTTCATCTGAATTGAGACTATATTTCGGGTCACAACTAAGTGGCAAATGGTTTTAAATACTGATTAAAATCCAAACAGTAAAAAAGCACAGCTATCAGTATCTTTTGTTTTAAATAATAAAGTACTCAAAGCAAGCGACCATAAACGATTTGGGTATTGTAGATGTCACTGTGCAAATTAAACCTGTCATTTCAGAGCATTTCATGGTATCGAAAACTTACTAAGGCCCTGATTCTGCAAGGTGCTTCATGCAAACAATTTTGTGTCTGCATGGAACATTTCACAGCATCAGAGGTACTGATATGCAGATGGCTTTTAAGAAGCTTTTTTGAGAGTACATGCTTTTAAGACTACCTCTCAGTAATGAAAACAATGATGAGGGTCTTATGTAAACAGAACTCAAGTATTTTCAAGTATTTTAAGTTCACAAACTTAAGTGAGAAAAATGGAATGACTCAACCTTACCAGAGTCCGAATGAGTTATTCTAACAGAAAAAAAAGCCCAGCCACTTCCATATGTAAAACTTATTGCGACTACAGAGATGAGGTTGCTGCAGATGATGGGTTTCTATACAAAGGACATTATCATAACACCACACAACATGAGGTTGGAAATGCTAGGTATAACCTACAGTGCCCATTTGAGTATTGAGAAGTGCAGGAACAGAGCCCAAGGTGTTCTGTTCTGGCCAGGCATGCATGCTGCCATCAAAGATAAGGTATCCAAGTGGAAATCTGCAATAAATACAGGAAACAAAAATGCAAAAAAACCCCACTGAAACCACATGAGATTCCTAATTTCACTTGGCCCAAGGATCTAGTTGAACAAAATGGGAAAGATTATTCCTTATAGATGAACTTATATTGGGGATCTATGTTCCTTCAATTTTTTTTTAATAATTTAAATTAGACTTGCACGCTAACTTGCAATTTAATAACACATTAAAGACCGCAGTTTGTTTTACCATAACATTGCAGATAAGTTAATAAAACACTATCATTTACAAATGACTCGCTCTAGTAATTTTTAACATTATTCCAAATACATCGCTTCTGGTCCTTGCAATCACATTTTCCATAGAGAAGTTAGCTAAAACATCAAGGAACTTAAAAAACTATCTGCAGATTCAAAGGATACATAATTAGCATCAAAGGAGTATTTAATTATAACACAAGATGGCTTACTAAGCTCAACAACCTCAGTATTCAAGAAAAACTGTAATGACAACTTCTATTAAGTCTCCCATGTAGGAAAAAAAAAAAAAAGAGGACATAAACAAGAGGGGTAAAAAAGCAGTAATAAGAATGGAAATGGTTATTCCTCTTGCAACAAAGAGTATTTTTCTAAGAGAAAAGTGAGTGAAAACTATGTAATAGGTCATAGCCTTACTGCATTCTTATAGGAGCACAGATGTAATCTCAGCAGGAAAACGGAAAGGAAAGGAAGGGAAGGGAAGGCAAGGCAAGGCAAAGCAAGACAAGGCAAGGCAAGGCAAGGCAAGGCAAGGCAAGGGATAATATTCCTGTGCAGATGAAGCAAAAAATGTAAACCCAGGCACTGAACATCAGAAACATCTCAAGTGGCAAACACAGGATGTAGGTGGAGAAATCGCTTCAGCAGCTAAACAGATCTCTGCAGAAGTAACTGATTTGAGTACAAAAACTGGCTGTATATTGTGAGAGCTATTAAGGTTTATAGATTGTAGGTACCAAACAATGTCTAAGAATAATCTGGTTACCTGTCTAAAGAGGGCAATGTTTCTGTGGTGTTTTACTAATATATCCTATTAGTTTTTGTTTCTGCATTTTAGTTCTGTATTTGGAGAAGGCTTACTTTTTGCAAGACCACTAAAGTGAGTAAGAAAATATTACTTTTTTTCCAGTAATACTTTGGTTTATATATTCATCAGAATAAATTCAACGCAAGCTTCTCCATTCCTCACAGGATATCTCTTCTTCCCAGTTGTTAGTTCTTGCTGAGCAAGTTGCAGTAAAATTACACCAATAGAAAGTAGGTGTTAAGAGGTTATACTAACATGGAAGAGTTTCCCTTGAAGTATGAGCTACCAATATCCTTTCCATCCAGAAAAAAATGTACTGCATGGAGTTGTTCTTCCTAGAAGAGTTGTGGTTAACAGGGAAAGCGTCAGAGAAGCTCACCTTTCCATCTGAACTGAATGGAAGACACTACTTGGATGACACATCTGGGAATAGGGAGACAAGGATAAAAGGAAGATAAGAGTAGACGATGACAACCAAGAATATGGACATTAGAGCAGAGTGACATGGAAAGAAGAAGGAGGCACAGAAATTCCAACTCTTACTTCATTGTGGAGAACGTGCAAAAATAGACTGATCTCCTCACTTTGAGTTAAGAAGAGATGTGGAAAAGAAAAGCTCTCAGGCTTCATTGTAGAGAGGGAAATGAGACTGTACTCCCCCCTCAAAGTGTCACAGGGGAATACCAAAAGATGTCCACCACAGAAAACAATGACATGCAAAATCTACACAGAGACACAGGTCTCTGGGTCTGAAGGACTGGCTGTGTTACAACAGCATCAGATAATACCCAAACTTGGAGACATCTGGTTGAACTGCAAATCTTTCTGAGGTTCAGATTCTTTAATATAAGCACTAATAGGATTTTCTGGCAGAAAACTGACCCAAAGAACAAGGGTAAATGTTGACAATTTGATAGTCAGTTCCACAGTAGACTAAGCTAATACGTAGTTACCTATTTCCTTTGAAAAAGTATGATTATTTTTACATCGTAGTAGCACTAAGTAGAACTAAGTTTGTCTTTTTCTGGGAGTTTCTGGTACCCAGGTACTCTGGTTCCCATGTTGGCAGTACATCGAGTAGGATTGTTCTCAGTCAGTATGATGCATTTTAGCTGAGATTGATTTACTGACGATCAAAATGTGTCCTTTTAAAAACAATCATTAATTTTAGGGTTTTCTTAAATTTTTTTTTTAACAAGATCAAAAGTGCTTCAAAATGTTGCTTTTTTTTACAGTATTTATAATTCTACAATGGGATTACAGTTTTGAAGTAACTGTAACTGTTACAAAAACCTTCTATGATAAGAAGTAAATACGGAAAACTGATAAGGAAAAGCCCCTGGGTATGATTAAACCAGATTTAACTTTTGAATATTTCAATATTGGTAGCTGTTACTGGGTGGGCTGTTAATTGCTTTCCCATCATAGTTACGTTTACACATCAACATAGTGTCCCTAGGTCCTTTAAAAATTAGTTGCTTTTCACAAGTATTATAACCCAAATCTTAATGCTGGAAAAGTCTGGATTCTTGCCAGATATTAATTTCTTCGGAGACCCTTAAAGCTGTTGACCTCTTTTTTTGCCAGCAGCAGTAACTGAGAACTAAAGCTGAAAAAATCCTTCTGCTATCTGATGATCGCTGACCAGGCTGCGTAACTGCTTTGGTCTGCCGATAAACTGCATAAAGACTCTCCTGTTTCCACCTGGGCTTTGGGTGAGAGTGGAGAATCATACAAACTGCAAAAAAAACCCGAGCAAGAAGCCTTACAGAAGAGAAGCATGGTCAGTATGGAATAATTTGGCCGACCCTGGAACAATTTAATTGAAAGCTGCCACATTATTTTTCTGGGAGCCAGGAAATGGGAGTGATGGAATTTATGGAGCCACAACTACCGAAAGGCAATACAGTGAGCATAACTGTTTAGCAAAATAAACTTCTGCCTAACCTTTTCAGACTCCTGTATTAATTTATGAATATTATGTGAATGATATTATTTGAATGGATATTATTTGAAGTGTCTGATATTTCTGATTTTAGTTAGGGCTTAAAAAGAACCAGTGTGTTAGCAAAATTCCAGTTAGGAAGCAGCATTATACATAACTTGAGTGTGTTGTACAATGCACAGAAGGACATCATGAATTGGTAAAACGTGATATAAAGGCTTTACCAGCACATATGCGATATCTGCTACATAAGCTATGCATGACAAAGCCACAAAAGTATGAAATCTTTCCAAACTATGAAGTCCAGAAGTGTGATCCCCATGCTGCACTCCATTCTTCTACCGGGCTATCAGTTGTTCTTTGTACCCCACGCATTAAAAAAGTATATGCCTGAAATTTTATAGAGGTTGAAATCTTCATGGATGACTGGAAACAACTACATCGTAAACTGGAACAAGGAATAAAAGATGAAGAAGTGATGGGAACAGTACAGATTGGAAAGGACAGGACAGAAGGGATCTCAGCTTGGGATATAGTCAAAAAATGTGTATACATTTCTCTCTACAGCCTGGGGCAGGAGCCAAGGTTACTGATTCTCACTGCTCTTCCACTGTCAGTAAATATGTATGACACACTCCAGCAATGTTTCCCACCTCCTCCTGGTGCCAGTCCATGCAGAGCGTTATATGTTTTACTGCTGTTTGCTACCACAGTAGTTCAGGTGACCTACACAGCGGATATCAAAAGTTCCCATGGTGGCTGGTGGCCTGACAGAGAGCCAGTAGAATCCCACATTATGAAATTACTGCTTCTTTTCAGTTTGCTCTTTTTAAAAGCAAGAAAATTATACCCCCAAAGCTCACACACAGAAATATAACAGATGTAAACGAAGCATTCCACGGTTTAAAAATTCCAAAACCAAAATCGCTTATGTAGCTTTGGTTTAGCTGTTTTGTGCACACGCATTATCATTTACATGATCACATCTTCTTCCATCTTAGGCAAAGAACAAGAGCATAAATGAGAGCTGTATAAAGGATGCTGCCATCCATAGGACTCCTACTTCCCTGCTTTCGAACATATGTGAGAAAAGCAAAGATGCTTTATTTCTCTCACTGTACCAGCTTCAGCAGGATGTAGAGATACAGGACAATAAAAATATAAATGTGGTGGAGACAGAAGATGGGCTGATTTGACAAGAAGCTTGAGACGGGGAGCAATGCAGAAAAAATGATGAAAGAAAACAGGACAGAGTGAGCAGACCAAGTGGAAGCTGGGACTGATCAGAGTTTTGGGGGAGGAGAATGGATAGTCCCATGGCTTTTCTGGAACACTGGACTCTATCCTGCTTTTTCTGTAGAGTTCATCCCTTTCCACAAAGGGTCAATCACTCATCATGTAGAACTGCTGAATGGCTCCAACCAATGGCTCCACAGCTCCAACCAAATTCAACAGGTACTTGGCTTTGAACATATACAGCCTACAACGCAAAGAGCTCTGACAAATTGAGTCCTAGAAGTCTGAAACTGAGCAATCAAAATCATATGCTTAAGTTTTCTGGCTTTAAAACAGGGATAATACCAATCCTGACTGACTTCCGTGTACAATTGCAGATGAAAATTAATTAATTCCTTTATAACTAAGATAAATTAATTAGGAAACACTCAGATGCAATGACAGTGACAAATGTGTGAGTGAATTAGTAGTTCTATCTTGAGAGTACAGTTTGATAAAAGTGCAGTGAGTAACAGACAGGGTCACACATAGGATAATGAGGAAAACAGAAGAAATTCTTTAGTTGCTTATGTGGTTATTGTTGTCTGCCCTGTGCAACGAATTACTTTGTTGTCCTGCAGAAAAATATGTGATCAGAAAATGAAGAATTGCCTTGTAATCAAAATGCAAAAGAGAACTGAGTTAAGTTAGCCTGCTTAAAATTCCAGCATTTCTTAACTTCTAAATTCACTTAGTGTTTTTATCTGTTCACTAGGTCTTATGATAACTACTAAAGAAATAATTTATACTAAATGCTAAGCAAATAATAGATGTTAAAACTAAAAATGTAACTTTAAACCCGACTTCGTCTTGTTCTCTTTGCTTAGGCAAAACTTGAAATAGGTAGAGAGAATGGCCTGAGATAGTGTGGTCTCAGGTTCAAGTTAACCCTTTTTTCTTTCTGGTCTGCATTCAGTAGGTTTGACTGCAGATGCTTGAGAAAGGCAAAGTAGATTCAGTAACTCAGGAACACTTTCCTAGCACAAGTGGAAACTCTATAAAGGGTTAGAGCAGCAAAGTATGTGCTTAAAGTACTATTCATGCTGTCCCGTGTCTGTGTTTTGTTTATGTAACTACATTTTGTCGAACATCTGCTACTTGACCCATCCCAGCCCAAAATACAGATCCATATCTGAGTTTCTTTGGGGTTATGTGCCCACGCCTGACTCTGCTTATACTTACATGTTTTCCCCAATTTCATTTACATCCCTTCCTCCTGCATATCACATAGCCTTCTAGCAGTAGATACCAGCATGATCTAAACTGACAGTTTCAAAATGTTATTTTTGATTGGGTGGGAAACAAATTGTAAATTTTGCACCTATTGTTTGCATCTAGTGACTAGATAAGGTAAGCCTAGAGAGCAATCTTACTTCAGCAGCACTATCATGCTTGTTTTCTTCTCATTCCACGCTTTACAGTTGTGTTTTTCATCAAGATACGTACTGAACTCAAGAAATGCTATTTAAGGCACTCACGTATAGTAAAGACAGAATACTGCTTGGCATGGTAGCATAAGCTATCCATTCATACCCTCCCTACCCAGTTTTTCCTTGTCACTTGTGAACATCTTTCCATATTAAACATAGTACTAACTCAGGAGTACCACTGTCTCATAGCGCTACCAAATGCTGTAGTTCTTCCACATACAGAGTTTCCATCAAGAAGGAAGACAGATCAAAGCTTAAGTCTCACAATTCTCTGACTTTCAGTGCTCACAGCTCACTCCAAAGAACTGAAAGGAACTGTAAAAATGCATTTTAAGTAGGGGAATAACTAAGTAAACACTAAAAAACTTAGTCAAATGCGAAAATGCATTAAGCTGTTAACTGTGATACAAACCTGGGGAAAATTATGCAAGCATTAGGGATAAACAAATTGTTTGCTCTTCCCTCCAATCTCTGTCTGAGAAACTGTAGCACTTTACTGGTTATGTAACCAGAGGTATTTCATCAGTCTAATGGCATGAGAATTTTCTGTTCTGACTAGCAAACTCAAACGTTCAGAAAAAACTGAACAGGAATTCAAACATTTAGATGAAATTAGAGAAGTTCTGACTTTTGTCCATCCCTATCACCTAATGAATACACAAAAGGACATACTATGTCAACAGACTTATGCAAAAAGCCAGCCTGCATGGAATTTCTAGAGACTTCAACACATGTTCCAAGCAGTATCAGCCGCTTCTGCAGCAGTTCTCCAGACAGTGTTTCTAATTCCTGATACAATTATACACAATTTATGGTCAAATATATATTTATAAAGAAAGCATTTGTTTCTTACTTGAGTTCTTGTGAGCTTGTGGCCAGCATACTTCGAATGCTTTTGTCAGCCAAGGGACAGCCAGATAAACTGTAAGACATGGCAGGACATACAAGTAAGTTAATCTTCTTATTAACTGAACAATCCCAAACAAACACAACATAAAAATTAAAAAGTAAAAGTTTGTAATGCAGAAAAGCGATGGGGCAAGTGCTGTAATATTGAATTTTGTAATATAGTTAACCCTCTGAATATATTTAGGTATCAACATTAGTTCCAAAATTACATACTGTAAATGTTCTTGTTTTGTTTGTTTCTCTATGAACTAGTAGAATGTAACAAATAATATTTGAGATTCCTGGGTTAACTACTTAAATGCTTAAGAATACTTTGGAAATTTTAGTAATCTATTTAAAAATAAAAGACGTTTATACAACACACAAATTAGCATGCTTTTAAGATCAACATATATTACTCAAAGGGTTAACACATAGTTCAACGTTTTACTTTGACAGCATTGTTGAGGTAAGCTGAAAACAATAAATTGAAAAGACAGAATCCACCATGAAAAAAATGAAGTCACACCTTCTATGTGAGGCGTAATTACCAGTCACATGACCACTCCCATCACACCCTGGTGTTGGACATCTGCCACCAAACAAAAACAAAAACAGCCAAAATAGTAAGTATGTTTAAAAAAAAGCTTTTAAAAGTTTCATTGTTTCCAGTTTAGCTGCAATGACTGCAAGGGGTTTTAAGCATCCTAATCGAAAAGCTGCAAAATGAACAGGTTTAAATGAAAATGGCGTCTCAATACAATATAGCATCATTAAGAACAAGCAAATACACGTTAGCTTATCACTTTACTTAACTGGCAGTTCGAAACATTTATATGCTGCAAATGTTGCATGCTCATACTGCAAGGCGTATATGTACTCGTTTGTTTAAAAAAAGACAAAGAGAGAAGAGGTTAAAAGGAGAAAAATAATTTCACCTCACATTATGCTTACGTTATTAAATCCTTTTTGCTCTCTTTGCATTGAGGGTATTTGGGTTTAGGACTTGGGATTGTAACTTCACCAGGATACCTTCTTTCTTCAAGCGCCTCTTGGAAAGGATCCAAATCTTCTGGCTACAGGCAAACAGAGACGCATTAGTTTCAGCTAGGTGAGGCTACAACTTGAACGAAATAATGCAGAGCAGAGTTATCAGATCTTATCTCCTTCTTTACCCTATTCTGCCAGAGAAAATTAATTAAATTATTTTACACTCCTTATTAAACCTTCAAATAATATTTTGATATTTCAATGAAAACTTCACAATATGTGGAATTTATAGTTTATTTAACTAGAAAAGAAAAAAAAAGAGCAAAACACAGCCTTTTCTATAGCTGTCATATTATCTTGCTTTAAAGGAAACCCTATTTTTTCCTAAAGTCACCGCAAAACAGAAAAATGGAAAAAGATGACTAAATACAGTATCTTATGCTCCAAAATGCCATCTTAAATAACATCTCTAATAGCTTAGAACATCTCAGAAATGACACAGGAGCAATCTTAACCTCTACACATAGAATCTCAATCTGGGGCAAACCTCAATGGGCCTGTCTGGCAAAAAAGAACTATATCATTTCCAATTAACTTTACTGATGCATTCAGAAACTCTGAATCATCTGTTTCAGGAATGAAGTGGCTGAATGCATTGATTTAGCTATTCCTGCAGATGGTGCTACAAACACCACAGCAGAAATACAGTTCTGCTTGCTCTGAAAAAACAGGCTATGCTCTCTGTTTTACCTCACATTTCCTTGATAGTGACAGATTTCCTCCCAACTTCAGTGAAAGTAACAGCAAAACAGTAATTAACACCAGAGCTAGAATGTATTCAGTGTAACTAGTGAAAATATCACTTTGTTATATGTTTCGAAGTTACTGAAAATAGGTTTATGTTTTAATTATAATCGGCAAGACATGCTACACACAAATGATTAGCCTAATTTTCTGTTCCAAATGAAGAAAAATCAGAACAATCTCTAGCAGTCTCCAAACAGCTAAACTGCACTTAGTGCAGCATTGTAACCTGCACAGTGGATAAGGGTTGAAACCTGATGAACAAAAAAAAGTGACACAGAACTTTGTCAGCAGATCTCTTCAGTGTCCTGGCTGTTCTAAGTTTTGAAAAGTAAAATAAATTCACTAACATATTTTTTTTGTTTGCCTCTTCTGTTTAAATGGGTTTGCTGTTGTCTTGATATTATGAATTGAAAAGTAACACTGATTTCTAATATTTCTTCTTTGTATTCTTGAAAGAAAGTATTCCATTAATATAGGCCCCTTCACACAGAGCTATGAGGAGCGTGTAAGTAATCTAGAAGAAGATTAGCTGAAATAGTTGAAAGCTTACATTATACTCTGCTGCTTTTCTTTAAATTGATTTCTAAGTAATACATGCTTTCAAATACTCAGCACATCATTTATGGTTTTCAAATTCAGGAGAATATCTTCTCTCGAGAGCTGATTATCCCCATATTGCATAGCTATGTCAACTTGCTTATACAGAGTAATGTAATCTGGATATAGCAAAACATCTTTACTGCAGAAAATATTTGTTAACAAGATGATGCTGTTAGAAAACATGATTCACATTCATGGTTCAAATGTTGTCTTACGTAACTTAGTCACAGATCAGATGTGTGCCAGCATGATATAGTCCTAAAGATTAATCAGAAGAATGTTCTTTTTGTAGAAAACCACCATTTTTATCGCGTATTAATTTTGTTTGCTCTTTCACTCCAAATTTCAGAAATTTAATGAATTACCAAAATCAGATTGCAATAAGAACTAATAGATGAAAAAGACATACATTAATCTCTTTGGAATCATCTTCATCTATCCTACTGGGCTTCATTTTAGTGTAGTCCACTGGCAAGTCCCAGCAGTCACCCTCGTTCAGTTGGTAACACCGGTTATTCATCACGGCTTGCCGCTGTGGGGACATTGGCTCCAGTGGTGTCAAAATGGTACAGCAACCATCTCGCTGCCTCTGCTTGTTCATGCTCAGATCCAACGTCCCATTTTCATCGACTTCCATATCAGGATTCTGTCAAAATAAGAAAAATATTGTTAATTCAGCTTTGCACTAGCAAACTGTTACCTCTCTGTGTTCTTCAAACTGATTGCCTAGCCGAATGATAAAATCCTTTCCTATTCCTGTATAGATTGTAAGCATTGAGCCCCCTCCCACACATAGCATGATGCTGTTACACAACATTAATGCTGTTAAAGTAGATTTCTTCCTGAATGGCTAATCTGATGTTTGGGGGAAGAGAGGAGGGTCTTCATTACCCTCCTGCCACCTGGCACACAGGTGCCAAATTTGGAATGAAAAGGAGAAATCTCTACAGGTATTTCCTTGTCATTGTCTTTATGCTCGTGATTTATTCTGTGACAGGTAAGTATCTATGACGTAACATCTGCATAATCCTTGTTTCCACTCCTGACACATGTCTGGATGATTAGAGTAACAAAAACCAGCTAGCATCAAGCAATCTTTGTTTCTTTGTTTCTTCTAACATTAACAGTCAATGCTTGAATAGATAATGTCAGAAAATTAAACAGAGAGGTAGGGTACCAAAACAAGTCCTTTTGGACACCATTTGCCAATGAGGAAATACATTTGAATTTCACAGTTCCTCCCCTGCAGATGTTTTAACATTTCATATATATTTCATCTTTATAATCAATAAATTTACGTAGTGGAATAGTTGCAACAATAGTTGTGCCGAATTCTGCGGTGACTGAGGTATTGTGAAAAATAGGGTGAGTATGGGCTCTGACTTTCTTTTAGAGAAACAAAAAATGGTTATCTATTATATTAGGTGAGGAGAAATAAGATATCTTAAAATGAAGACAAATTTTTTAAAAACTATGGACAGGTAAAATGAAAATGCTTTCAGAAGATCCCTCATCCTTTCAAACATGAAACGCTCCATAAGAAATTTGGTTTCAAAACTAACGTGAATGTGACTGACTCCTCATATGTCTGACGACTTTCTCTCCTCCGGAGTCACAACAGAGCCGCAGAAAAGCACTGTGAATGCAAATCTCTCTGAATTACTGCCTTGTGTCAGAGCATGTATCTAATTGCTGCTATGCTGCTAATTTAATTTAGAAGATACTTGTTTATCTTCTCAGATTCATTCTTCCAGTCTCAATCTAGGGTGACACATTAGGAAAGAGGGCCCTTCTGGTTTAGACACAGGGGATTCTTAGCTTTTTATTCCAACTTTTCCCATTGTGTTGATATAGAGAACAACTGCGTTTATTTACACGCCAGAAACAGATTTCCCTCCTGAACAAAATTAAAAAATTAACATAAAAAGCAGCATTTGAAAACAAAGTCACCAGCCACTCTGGCTTAAATAACGATTATACTAATGCCTACTGCTATGAATTTAGTTTGTTATGAATGATCAAGGGGCTTTACATGATGAGGGGAAGAAAACCTTTGTCTATATGTAGCAGAACAGAACATGTCTGCCAGCTCACAAGCTCTTCTATAAGCACAAAAACGTTTCCTCTGCACTGCATCTGTCTACTTAGCCATCTAGTGGTCTCCTATAGGTTGCACCGTACTGTTTGCTGGTGCAAGTCAAATACTCCTTTCTTAGTAGCTATCAGAGTCGAAACTTAACGATTACAATGAAAAAAAAAAATCTTCTGGCAAATCTTTAATGAATGTAAACAGTGCACTGTTTTTCTTAATATACATAGCTCAACAACAAAAGCTTTTATTTGTATCTTTATAGCCATTTCATAATATACTGAGGCTCTGTGAACATACAGAATATTAGTGACCCTGCACAACTGTTAGACACATTTAAAGCCTCCTGTGCTGGAGGATTTATTCATTTCAAATGTACTATGCAATGACTTTCGCACTGTGATATCACAGACAGGCAAGAAATTACAACATATAAGAAGCATAGATTTCTTTGTACTAGATCTTACAACCCTAGGTCCCATTTGTGACTTTTAAATGAAAATACACTGTTAAATCTTAATCATTTCACAAAATGTATGCATCAGACAGTGTTTAGCAAAAAAATCACTTGAGCAACCCAAACATCTTTCATAATCATAGATCTCACTAGCAAGAGACAAAAAAAGAGGGAGCACATGCTATCGGTATCACCAGTCTATGTACCGATCGGGAATTCCCGAGATACTTGTGAGGAATTTTCATCTTTTTTTTTTTTTTTCCCTCCCTGCTATAGCAGAGCCACCACATTATGTTAATTTTGAGGAAAAGTGAAAAAAAAGCAAGATGTACTACAGCTATTCTTCTGTCTATCGGGGCCACAAAGCTAGTGCAGTAAAGAGAAATCTTCATCAACAAACAGAATTACTAATTTTTACCCTTGCACAGAGATCCTGAGGCTTAGTGGAGAGGTTCTGAGGCATCTCCCTGCAGCGAGTGGAGAGATTCAGAATAGCAGTAGCAGCCATGTGCGCTGCCTCCATGTCATGAGTATAGTCAAAGCTGCTCTTGCTGCAGGTACTGCTGGCACTGCTGCCTCCACCACAACTCATATTGCTGCTGCTGCTAGGGGCATAACTGCTTGTTGTGCTGCTGGTTGGACTCGAATTCTTACAGTAGCGTTTAGCTGTGGGAAGAAATATGACAAGGATGACTCAAAAGAACGAGCATTCTGCATAAGTGAAGAGAAAAACAAACTGCTGGAGGTGAAATTTATAATGAGCAACAGTAACTGATGCCAAAAAAAAAAAGCCCGCAATAAGAATGATGGCTGTATTTCTTGATTTCTGTCTGTGACTTTTATACGCTACATACGTGAGCTTGTATGAAACAACTCCTGTAACAATCTGCATGATGTGATCAGTAATCATTCTGACAAACAGGCTGGATTTAGAAAACAATAAAAACACAGAAACACTGCTTTTACCCCACATATATAGTCAGACAGAAGGCAGGATCTGCTCGGCTCCTTAATTTTTATTAATGAGGGGCAAGATAACACTATGGGACCTTTTCCTATTTACATGTTACTGTTAATTTAAGGCCTAGACTTCCCAGAGCTGCTGGAGATCAAGGGCACTGTAAGGCTGATGGGCTTGGTCTCTGGGCCACAGTGCTACCCACATGTCCTCAAACATCCCAGCCTTCCTAAAAGGTTCCTTCTTCCTACATCACAGGCAAATATTATGACACTGGCCATCCGAAAGCAGAGGAACATAATGGAAGAAGAAAGGTGGTGGTCACACGTGAGTTTTACCATAGCTTGCACAAAGGCAGAAGCAGTGGCTGCATAAACAGGAATAGACGTAAGTGAAACGTCCCCACCTTCAAACAACCCGAGCACCTACATCTCTTCATATAAACAGTAAGGATCAAAGACACCCTCCCTGCTCATGCCGAGGACAGTGGCACTCAGCCATAGTCGGACCAACAGAAGCCGTGAGCGGTCACAGAGGAGCTGAGGCACTGACAAAGCTCACGTCCAGCCTGTCTAAATACAACGCAGCACGGTGGCTGCTTTTAAGAAACGCTCCCTGCAGCCAAAGGTATTATAGTAATAATGGAAAACAGCCCTATTAGCCCACTTCATTCTCCAACTCTCTTCCCTAATAAACTGTTTTAAAAGTGCTGATATAAAATGCAAGAAAGTGTGAGCTCAACTCCTAAAAGTTTATGTATTTTCAAAAAAAAATAAAAGTCAAGGTCAGAGGATACAGACACGCATATCAGAGCGACTACTTCCCCTTAAGATGGAAATGTATACTGCCGAGACCGCACCTTATAGCACAGTATAACAATAACCAACTAGCATGCTGATTAGAGAGCTATACAAAAAAGGTCAGGCCCTAGCTAGAGCTCTTCCGTGATGGGCTCCATTTAAATGCCAGGCTCTTCAGGTGTATTTGTCTGAGCAGACATACATATAATAATCTGCTCCCATGAGCACAGCCCATTTGTGAACCACAGGCTGCTTTGGTAGGCAGGCAGGGTTCAGAAGAAGAATCTGCAAGCAAAATATCTCTGCCAGAGCTTACGTCATCCTCCTTTCTCTAAAAAACTGGAAAAAACCATGGCGTTATTTTTACTGTAAAGGAAATAGTGTTTCACTTAATTCATAACAGATGGAGTTTTCTCAGGAAAGCCACATAATGTACAGGGTGTGATTTTTTTTCAGTGAAGTGAATGCTAAACATTCCTCACTTTTCTTTGTTTTGAACACATACAAGCACTACTCTACCAGGGTATCCACTAATAACATATCTGTGAACTATTTCTCAAGAGTTTCATTGTTAATATAGTAGTCAGTGGTGGTCATTAAAAATTCAACATTTATCCATTGTTACTTTGTAACGATATCCAAGACACACCAGAATTTTCCTGTACTTAAGGAAGAGAATTGAATAATTCAGTTTCTACTGTGTTAACATAGCAAGCACCCTGTACCACTGAAATTGTCAAATTAGAAATATCTTTCAGAATTCATCTGAACAAATAAGACTTCTGTCACTTGCAAAAAATGTTAGTCTTGTTATAGAAGGTCACATTTAGACAGACATAAGAGACATACTACATGGGAAATTATATATATATGAGAATGTGTGCTAAAGAAAGGGAGGGAAAGAGGCAGCTCTATACATAGGACTAACCATCAGAAACTCATGCAGGCTCTGATATGGACTCCTCTGTGGCCTTGGTCAAACTATATTATCACTTGAATTCATTTGCCCTATAAATAGAAAGTTGCTTCTAAAATTTAGTTGTGTTGTGATTCACTTGCAAAATACTTTGAAGATGGAAAGCGCTATAAGCATGCTACGCAATTATTAGCTTTTAGATTACCAGTAATTTAAGCAAAACTTACTTAGAGAGAAATGGCCATGGTTATTGTAACTTTACTGCAGCTATACATTTTAAGATGAGTCACACAACCCAGACTGCTCATTTCACATCAACTTTTCAGGAGTAACAAAGACCATCAATTTATAATGAACTAAATGAAGTTGATCTCTAATGAAGGAAAAGCTGTGTTGTTTCCATACCAGATAAATCTGCTTCATACATCGCCCGACCCTGTGGCACTAGGTTTTGGAAGCTCTGCAGCCCATCTACGATTCGTGACTCCGAGTGAAACCGAATGTGGAGAATGCCTTTCCCTTTAAATAACAGACACAGGTCCAACCAGCTGCATACCCAAACTGACCTCCCATCAGACATGCCTAGAGGCTGATTGCAAAGAACCTCTCAAAGTCTACAGGCTCATCTTGCTAATTAACAACGGAGGAGTGGAAGAGATCCCAACAACATAAAGGAGCAAAGGAAGATACTTGGAGTGGAATTAAATTCTGCCCAGGCACCTTCACCCCCAGTACTGCCTAAGTACTGAATGTGTTAAGTAAGATAATTACAGTTGACTAGCACAGTAAGAGATTCACCTCTCCTAACTTCAGATATGTGACCTAGTCATTACAGGCTTCCTACACAGGCAGTGGAAAGAAACAGGAACTTCCAGGCAATGATTCACCTGACTAGTTTGAAATAAGTACTTCAGGAGGAGACTAACTGGATCAAAGAAGTGTCTTACTCCTTGGATCTCAAAGGGGTGACGAGGTCAGATGTAGGTGCTGACATGATAAAAGCCTATATATGGTCAGATGAATCCCACTCCTAACATTTTCTCAGTGTTTTGATGGAAGGACCCAGGACTGTTGGTGGAATAAGAGGAGCTCCTGCCATTGCCTGAGCAACTGAAAGAGTTGCTGTCTCCTCTCCCCACTGTGTTAAGCTGTTATTCTCTCTACTGCTGTATATTATAAGTCTAACTTCCAATACACTATGAAATGGATTTCAAAGGAAAAAAAAGCCCACAAACACAAGATATCTCAAGAATCCTCAGAGCATCCTACCCCACAATGCAAAGTATCCAATTTCCGTTTGGTTTGTACTAAAGCCTACTGGAAAAAAAAATCAAGAAAACAACCTAAAGGAGCTATTTATGTTCGTGTCACTCACAACCATACACTTCTTGAACACATAATCCCTTTCCCTCATGATGAAAATATAGTGCTAGCTTACAATTAAAAAAGTCATATCCTTAAACTATTTGTCTCATCTTATGTAGCCAGCAGAACCAAAGTGCTATTTACTTGCAAGTTCCTCCAAAACCTTAGGCTTACTTTCAGGTTTGTCAGGATGACTTTTTGGAACTAGATCTGCTTCTATATTAGTGTGTTTTGCTGAGATATGTAATAGCTGTGTGTTCTGCACCCTCCATAATGGTTTTAGTAGCAATAATTTTTTTTACACATAAATATGAAATTACCTAAAAATACTGCAAAGTTGCTTGAGGAAAAGCAGCTCTTTTAAGTGAAGAGCCACTTCCTGAAACCTCCTTCATATTCAGTTATTTACAATAACTGTCAGCAAAATCCTTGTTCCACTGAAAGTCAGTGCCAAAACTTTGACCAATTTCAGTGTGCCCAGGATTTTACTTCATCATTCTAAAATTTAGTTGATTTTCTGGAGGAACTTCAAAACCCTTTGCCAATTTAAGCCAAATACCATGGAGTGCTTATGGAATATCAAAGAGATGCAAACCTGAAAGGTTTCATGAAAATCACTGATAGGGTACAAAGAAAAACTCATATTAGGTCCCATCTCTGGGAGCACATCTGGCCAAACAGCACATGCATCACTTGGAACCAGGTACAGTGTGTGCTGCCTCTTGCAGAGCCAGGAGTATGGAACAAGTCCATAGGGAATTAGCCTTTGTTTGGCAACCAACTAGCTCCAGCTATAATGGGCTTCAGCTGGTCTGAGTACACAAGAACCACATATACCTGCTGTACCAGCAGGCATCACGTGTATACAGTGTCCCTCAGCCCTCTCTGGCTCACATTACTGAGCACTGAAGCAACCTGGTCCCAGCCTTATCGCCAAGTAAAATTCCTATTTACAGGCAGATGAGCGTGCATAAAGACAGTGACCTGTATCACCCTAGTCTTTCATTATTCAAGGCCACTGTTAAACTTGTGCTTAATGTCACATGCATTTTCAAGTTCTGGTGATTTGGGGAAAAAAGTGGGAGATTGTAATTATTTGCTGAAAAGGGGTCTTAAATGAGAAAATATGTATCAGTTCCTTAAACATCAGTAATTTGATCTGAAAATACGTGTGTCCACAGGATCCCCAGCAATACTCTGATTCTTTCCTTTCTGCAAGAGTAGACAGCATATACACAACAATTAATATCTCATTTTCCTTATATTAATATGCACTCATTAACTTACTAACCACAGTTAGAGCTAGTGCTTTACCTTTAATAATGTTCAAGCCCTTATTCTGACACAGGCAAACAAGATGAGTTTATGAGAGAAGAAAAAAAGGGCACTTCTACTCAAAAACAACCCTTCTCCTTTCTGCTATAGTGCAAGAACATGCCTGTTGATTCTATAAGAAAGCAAAATATCCAAAATATCAGAAAAAGAAAGCAAGAACTGCAGCAATTTTCCCTTTCTCCACTTACCTACTTTTGAATGTCAGAGTCTGTTCAGACAACAGCATAAATTGTTCTATAGAATGTATTTATTTCTGTTTTCCTAAACAAAAATCTGACACCTGCCTGAAATCTCCTGTGGTAGTCAGTGAGTAGTATCAACTATTTTAACCAAAAAATAAACTGTTAACATTCAAAAACAGAAAAGATAGAAGTACAGTACGGTTTTATACGTATATACACACACACATATAATATATATACAGATGTAATTGTATTGCTCTGAAAAACTCCTGATGTCCTCAAAAGCTAAAATCCAAACCCTCATTCTTTATCCTGCAGTTGGTTTTTCTCCCCTAGTAAAAATCCCCTTGCCTGACAGATCCCATCCATTGTCTTCTCCTGAACTGAAGCCACTTTCAGCCTACTCCTAAACATGTTCTTCTGTTAGATTTTCCAGAGAATTCAACAGGTATATTCATGAGGACAAAACGAAGAGAAATGCCTCATTAAGTAAGCAGTAGTGATTTCTGAAGTGCAGTAAGATCCAGGTTTTCTACTTCTGTAACCCCAGAGAGCAAGTATGTTATCTTTATGGGCTACCTGAACTAGTGTACGGAAGCGAGAATCCTAATGTAACCCTTGAGGCCAGGTCTCCCAGATAGCAACAGCTAGCTCTATTACTTAGCTTTTATTGCAAACTCAACACATCCCAGGAGCTTAATAGCTGGAGATGTTCTTTTGCCAGTGCAACAATCCTGAAGCAAGCATCGTATAAAAAAATGCTTTTTAAAAAGGCCTTTAAAATAACTTACACATGACAGCATTCCTCATAATAGTATATGAACACGAAAACATGTCTTATTTGTATGATGTTTACATATACAACAACATGATTAACTGCAAACTTGTCTCTCGTATAAGAGTGTGCACCTCCTACCATCATATCCTTTGGGGGATATATCCCTGGATTGCACCTTGGGAGCTATGGCTCTCTTGCCATAGGCATGGTTGTCATAACTGTTATATTCAAACGTAGTCTTAGAGTATTTCTCTAGTTCCTTGGCCAAGTTGGAGCGGGGTGTGGTGGTGGGGACATTGTTTCTGTAGCCATACTGAGGGATCTCCAATTGCTTAACAAAGCACATGGGCCTAGAAATTAAAGATATGTAAAGTTTGTTAGATGCAGTTCAGTTTACTGTGTCTGTGCATAATTTATAGTTCAGATTAGAAAATCTTAGTTATTTCTTGCACTCATGAGACAGCAATATATTATTGGATTTGCTTAGTTTGGTTATTTTCAGCAGACAAACAATATATATTTTCTTGAACAAAGCCTAGACAAAATTAATTCTAATATCACTAAATGTATCCTGTAGCTAAAAGTATTTTAAAATTCTGTTTTAAAATACTTCAGGGTTTCCCTTTCCCCATGTAATTGCATCACATAGCAAACATTTTCTCTTCTGGGAGGTGAATTAAAGAGGGGCAAGCCGACTGACAGAAGAAGTTTGGACAAATTCCTTTAAATGTCAAAAACAAAAAACAGCACTAGAAGCTCCACTTAATTAATGGAGTTTCCTCTGAATTTCTTTCAACAGAGTTCTATGCTGTTTTCCTGTATGCTTTCCAAAGGAGCTAGTCCTGTTTCATCCCTCAGTATACAAATCCACGATCGTCTTAAGAAATACACAGGAGTCTCACAACCTCCATTGACTCTGAGCTGCTGCCCCGCAGGTCCTGCTCACCCTTAAATGCCAGGTTGTGGCAGGAGCTGCAATTCCTGATACACAGATAGACACCTCAAGGCAGGTCCTGTGAATGAATACTGGATAGAACTGTTATCAGCTGAATTTCTCCTTCATTTAGGATCAGCGAGGATAGTCAGGAAAAGCCCTGACTGATCTCATTCGGCCATTGGAGCAACTTGTGAAATCTCAGTGAAAGAACGCTGTAGCGAACTCCAGTGTCAACGCTGTCTTCTGCATGTGGACACAAAAGTCATAGCTCTCAAAGCAGGTAAATGAAGGTCAGATCCTGCAAACGTTACCTATATCAGAAGGTGTTGTATGACTGGGTCGTGGGGAGTAACTCCTACACAGTGCTGCGTGTGTCTACCTACTGCATTTAGCAGGAGGTAAAGATGATGAACAGCACACCTGAGGTGCTTCTGCTGGAATCAAGACTCATATAATCAAGCCTTTTTTCTTTTTTTTTCTTTACTGGATTTATAACCAGAGGAAATGGAAGGAACATTCATAGGAACATAAATTCAGTCAAGACCAGAAGTATCATCATGCTGACTGACAAAATGGAATGTGATAAATAGTAAGAAATAGGTTTTGAATATTATGTTTTCCTGAATGAATTCATTTTCATAGAATTTAGTCAGGATATTTATGTAAAGATCACCCAAGAAATCATATTAGTCACACTATTCCCTTTGATTTATGTATGCTCGTTCCTTCAGACACTTCTTCCTCACAAAATACATAGGCTTATTTATACAATGAGCTGATATGAATAATATTTTGATCCTGTCTCAAGATAATCTATATTTAGCTAAAAAAATGCAATCTGGATCCTGTACGTTCAATGCAAATCCAAAATTTCTGTGGAACAGAAGTCCTATGAATTTGATTTAAGTAAGAAATTTTAAATGCAGGTGGAATGGAAATTGGGATGAAGACAAATATTCAAGATTTACTCTTAGAACATCTCTGTCTGCCCATCAGTTGCCTGCATACAAATATCATAAATAGCTCCCAAGTTCTTCATCTTAAATACTTCAGTGACTTAAAAGTACAAGGGAAGCAGGAGACAAGATGAAAGCATTATCTGAGTTGCCTATAAAATCTGAAACACAGGGCAGGCTCACAAACAAAGTTAAGATTGCAGCATAACTTCCCAGGGAGTTTGCCAGCAAACCGGATGCTGCTTTTGAGCAATTGCCGCCTTTGTATGGCATCTGACTCCAGCGGCTTCCCTCTAATGAGCAGCGGTAAAAGCCACTGTGTTTTTGATCTGTCTTTTTCCATCAAGTGAGAAACGGTGCTATTCTCTCAAAGAGTGTTTTTCATTAATAGGATTTGAAGAACCTTTCTCTAAGAAAACTGTCTGGGATGCTGTATGAAAGACCGTACAATCCAACTCAGGGGCAGTTAAGATAAAGCCCATCAAAAACAATCTGAGGAAGGAAGGAAAACAAAGTCAACAGGCACAACATAAAACTCTTCTGTAGATGTGAACCATAATTCTGTGTTCTTAGCTCTATGGAAAACGATCGTTTTTTTAAAAGACCATCAAGATTAGATGAAGTTTTAAGAGAACATGCAAAGAATGATGTTGTTAACACAGTAGAAAACTTTCACTTCAAACAGCCCTATCAGATTTTAAACCTGGAAGACAGCTAAATACTAAGAAACCTATGGGATAAGTAGGAAATTCTGGGAACTAAAGCTGCGGCACTTCCTCCAGGCTCTTTGAGGCAGCTGGAAGGGATGCACCTATCCCAGCCCACAGATAGCGCAGTATCCATGGAGAAATTCTGCAGCTCTTGGGGCATCATCAGCATAAGGCTGGTACCATTATGTAGAAGTCTAGTTCCTTCACATGTATCGTTCACACTTCAACTCCTTTGAAATACTACTTTTTCCACCCACACATCTCAAAAGAGGAGACAACAGCACAAAGCCAGATACAGCTTTGGAAAAAAGCAGAATCCTATTTGGATGAAGATAAGGGGTATAATCATATCAAATTGGTTCAAGGTACTACTCATATGAAAATCTGGGACAATTTTTTTTCTCTTTCTGTCCTTCCTGGTAGTGAGTGGGGAAATACATACAAAGAACTAAGTCTGACTTTATTTTGGAATCTAAGCTATACCTGACATTTTCCCAAGTGTCCTGCCAAAAGGTGTACTACCAGTTTGGTAATGCAAATAGGGCTTCTGGTTTAATTTAAACTGATATTTACTAGTAAAAGCCTGCTGAAAAAACCAAGACTTACCGGTAAATATTAGTTTATTCCCCAAAGATACCAACTTTTTTCACATTGTTCTTAGACTTTGCACTCCAGCAGTCATCTTTACACCAAACAATGCCTAAGACAAAAATGAGCTTTTCAGCCTTACATGTATTTGCCAAAATAATTACCAACCCTCCCCCATGTAAATTGAGTGGGAAATACACACTGTGAGAATTGGATCCAGAAGCCCTAATTCTAACTTTTCTTTAAAGGAGATATATATGTATATACAACGTATATAAATTCTCAGATTAGGTGAGTGTGTGATGAATTCTTCATAATAATAAGTATTATAGTGATTTCTAATACCTTAAAACCCGATCTGATGCCTGGTTTGATTTTGACACATCACAGTTCTGATGCTTCTCTTGAGCTTTAGCCAGTTTCTCTGCTGCAGCAATAGGACATCCAGAGAGGCTGCAATTACAGAAAGGAAATTTAATTGTCTTGTCCTGTGTAGTTTCACATTGTAGCACTGATCCAATTACTCCTTCTCCTCCTTAGCCAGCATCAGGAAGAATCTGAAGGAAAAGAGTTTCCAAACGCTTTTCGGTCATATGTGTTTTCTCTAGACTAGACTTCCTTTCCTCTGCTTTCGAAGTTGCATGGTAGATCCTACATCTGCTCTTCTTCTCTGACTGTACATGGGTAGATAACTCATGGATGCCAGCCAGTGAACACACCAGTAGGAGAGGAGAATATAAACTGGAATCTACTGTGCAGCTCTGCTAGCAGACTTGTGACCTTTCTGCATCTACAAATGTTGCCAATGAAATGGCTCCTGAAGATGATTGAATGACAACACCACATAGGCCAAATCTTGCGCTGCTTCACACCTCATTCAACTCCATTAACTCCAATCTTTTTGCTAGGCGTATAAATGAGTGCAAAATTTGGCCTTGGGTCTCTAAATCTACATCTCAGCTATGTTATAATTCATGTCTGTTCATGAACTTCAGCCACTAAAGTATGTTTTCTAATAGCAGATGATGTAACATGAAAAGAACTTCTGCATTTGAATTGAAATTCAATGAAATTTGCAAATGCTGAACTATTAATGAAGTGACAAGAGTAAGACTGATTCTTCTGGAAAAGATTTAGAACAGGGTAAAATAAATATATTGATGCCAGCAGATGGTGCTCTCAGTGAAGCTGTAAAAACCTGTGACCTGACAATGTAGGAGGTCCTTTCATTGTCATAGTCTATTGCGTGCTTATGTGACCGCAGCTCTCTGTGTTCTCCACAGGAAAATAAATTAAAATGAAAGGCAAATCAGTGCATTCCCAGATGTTCCCTTCTCTACAGGAAATAAGGGGGGGGGGGG
>Ga0065711_1033562_pt1 | contig 25277 bp, 28 predicted proteins | sample Hoacrofraction12_FD_59098 | JGI IMG/M metagenome (GOLD analysis project Ga0065711, IMG submission 59098) | Hoatzin crop microbial communities from Cojedes, Venezuela - Epithelial fraction 12 v2 (version 2) | ecosystem: Host-associated > Birds > Digestive system > Esophagus > Crop | place...
AGACCCGCCTGGACGGGGTCCTGTGCAGCCTGCTGTAGGTGACCCTGCTTCGGCAGGGGGGTTGGACTAGATGACCCACAGAGGTCCCTTCCAACCCCTACTGTTCTGTGATTCTGTGGGATACAGTAAGCTTAATTCCACAGAAGTCATTTAATGCCAGGTTTCTGCAGAGGTGATTTGAAAACCTGAATTTCATGGCCATTGCTGTAGACCAGCCTGAAAAAGATGGGAAGAAATTCTGATGCTGGTGCAGGAACAAGTATGTGTCTATTCAGAACTGGTACGGTATCTGTCATTGAGAACATCTGCAGGACTTTAAAATGCCTGGTAGTGTATGGAGGCACAGCAGAAGGTCCTGTCCCATCTCGTAATGCCTCGTCATACCTATCATGAGCAGTACTGCTTTCAGAAGGAGAGCCTGGGTGGGCTTGCACAGTGGTCAGGTGTAAACGTTGTGGTTGTGGTGCATGTTGTTCCTCAGTGTCCTATGCAGAAGATGAAGCTCTGCTCGTGTGGGGCTTGGTCCCAGGTGAGGTTGTTCACCTGGTACAGAAGACCAGCTCTAACAGTTGAAAGGGCAGTGATGTGTAGTTGTGGGGTGGCTGTACTGCCGTAGCTTCGCTAGCATAGCTTAATGGTACAAGTTATTATTGTTGACTTTGTGTTGTTCATTGTATCAAATCATTCCAGTCTCGGGAGTTTCTGTGTAGAATTGTTGCTGAGTCATCAGTTCTAGGTCAAGGGGTTTTTTTATTTCTTCAATTTGTAACTTCTGAAATCCCTCTACACCCCAATCCACGCAAATATGTGGTTAATTCTTCTTTTGCATACTTTTCAAGGTTTTTCTTCCATCCCCTAAAACAGAGCGAGAGATCAGCTTTGATTTAAAGCCTTGGTCTGCTCATAGTAGATATGATACCTGCTTCAACCTTTTGCATCACATTCTTTAGTTAGTTATATCCTTTCTATTCCTATTCCATTCTTAATTTGAAGTCAGGTCACTCATTTACTGAATCAATTCCAGATCCATTACCTCGCTCCTATCCCCAGTGCCTTCTGCAGGTTGAATTGCGGTGGCACTTCCCTCTTACTTACCTTGCTGCTCCTCTGGCATGGAGTCTGCCCAGGCTTGTGCTTTCAAGGGGACAAAAGACTGTTCTGCTGGGACAGCATCATGCTCCTGCTTTTAGAGAGGTAACATAAGGCTATGCTGGGGGAACAGCAAAGACAAGAGGGTGTTGAGGTGCTCACACCCTAGGAAAGATGCTGCAGAGGTACCGTGCTACTTGGGGAAGCCTGATCTGCAGGAGCAAACATACTGAGTTGGCTTCCCTGTGTCAGGATGTGGCCTGGCCTTGGAAATGGCCCCTCTTCTTGTGCTTTAGCTGGTTCCTGATGCATGGCATGGTGACTAGGCAAGATGCGCAAAGGCAAATGAAACCTTTTTTCAAAGGCATTGCTGCAGTGACCATCTGAACTGGAGCTGGCTTTCATGAGAACTGGTTTGAAATTTGGCGGTATCTAAAGGTAATATAGATGCTGCCTGGTTTTCAAGCATCTAGAAAATCACTCAGATTAGTACGTGTTGGTGATACGTGATTGCCTTCAGCTCTGCTGAATTAGCTCCCATCTGAGAGGAGGGGGTAGGACTGTAGACATCTTGTCTAGGGCGGTCGATCTGAGGATTTATTAAACTGAGTGTGAGGCAAGCAAAATAGCCTAATACACACCTTGAGAGGGAGCGCTTAGAAATCACTTACCTGCTTTTTATTAAATTAGCGTTGCTGTGTTGCACTTGTGACTCGGACCCATGTCTGGCTGCCTTAAATTTAAGCTTGAAAGCTGCTGACAAAGGGTTGTGATTCGGGTTGGTCCTGCAGATCAGCCCAGGCTGCTGAGGGGGGCTGAACAGTGCTTGGATGTGTCGGGGATGGAGGAACAAGTTAGGAAGTTGGTGTGGGAGGTGACGTATTTCTGGAGGCGGTTTCCCTTGTAGTGCTGGGCTGAGACCTGCTCCCAGCTGCCCGTCACCAGCGCCTGTTGTCCCCAAAGAGCCCTGACAAACCTCGTGGTGAATGTGGCCGAGCTCCCTCTCCTGCCACTGAAGCCACGTGGGCTGCCTCTCGCGTGCAGTTCCCGTTCGCTCACTGATTTGGCGTTGCTTAGAGGAGAATTGCTTTTGACAAGACACAAATGCTGCTCAGCTCTTCGCTGCGGGAGCTTTGTCCCACTGCTCGCCTGGGACAATGGGGAGGTCGGCGGGGCGAGTGCTTTCAAGGCCGAGTCCTTTGGCCGGGCTGTTAGCGTGCCGGCATAGGGCTGCTCCTTGGTGAAATGCTGTAACAGAAGTGAGCCTGGAGGGTGGGAGGGATGCGTTAGTGCTGAGGCAAGTCCTTTGCTCACTAATTGCTAGAGGAGCCTTTACGAAGGTCTGTGCCGGAGCCTTCACACACAGCCATCTCAGTTCAGCTGTCGGTGGGCCACACGCATCCGGAGAGCTGCTGCTGAGTGCGTCTGCGGAGCAGAGGCGCCTTGGGCTGCAGGTGGCCAGGACGCCTGAAGAGACCTGACTGGAGCGTGGCTAACGTGGTGGCTGAAAGGCAAGTGGTCCTCTCCTGCCATGATGCCCTGCTCCGCGCGCGGTGGGCAGTGCCTCCCCGCAGAGCCGTCCTGCCCCGCCGCAGGGCTGCGCGTCCCCGGGGGGCCCAGCCCTGCAGAGCCTGGCTCGGCTCGAGTCAGGCCTCTGTCCCGCACCGTGTTTCATCTGGCCCAGCGGCTGCCGAGGAGTCTGGCAGTCTGAGCCCCGTGTCGAGAGCGGTGTTAGCTGCCTGGGTTTTGTGCATGGTGCTGTAGTGGGAACAGTTTACTGGCCAGAGGAGGGGGAATTCCTAGAGCAGCCCCCTTGAAATGTGTCTAAACACCTGCTGTCTGGTGTACCTGAGGTGGATCTGGGCTCATCTGGAGGGAAACTGCTGGTAGGTGTGTGTACCCACGGCATTGGTGATCCACCACGCTTGCTGGTGGGGTGGTGGGGAGGGGGGCGTGGGAAGAGGTGAGGAAGAGCTGGGATTGCGTGGTAGGCATGAGCACCTCTGAACAGCGTGGGTGCGATGAGGTTCCCTAAATGGTTTTGGGCTGCACAGGAGGAACAAAATCCCTGCAGCAGTTTGTTCTGCTGGGCTGGGGGGAGGGAACTATGTAAAGCAGCGAGATAATACAAAGTGGCGTTGCTAGAAATACTGAAACCTCCTCCTGCTTATGGGCTCTCCAGCAGATTCCTGGAAACGGCCATGTGCCCAGGCTGCAGGTTGTAGAAGCTGTCAAGATGTTTAATAAGCAGAGACCTGACCCCGGTGGTGGGAGGGCTGTGAATGTTGCTGAGAGTGAATTGAGATGGCGCGCGCGCACACGCTGTAGTTACACCGGTTGGGTTGAAGGGCTTGTTAATGGATTGATCTCTTCCAAGTCCGTTAGGAGCTTGATGCTTGGTGGAGTCACAAGGGCTGCAGATGAAGGATTGGAGGGAGCAGATTAGTGATAAGAGGCTGAACAGAGTGGTCGTTAAAATGAGTCCTCATTAAAATGCTCATCCAAAAAAATGTCCCAGCAGTGGACTGAGGTAGGACCAGCCCTGCACTGCTCTGGTGAGGAGGATGTGAATAAGGTACATGAATGGAGAACCCTCTCCTGAGCAGCTGGAACACACGAGGACAGGCAGGTGACACTGCGGTGTTGTAGATCCTCTGAAAGAGAGGAGGAGATGGCAAGACCAAGCAAGTTTCTTAACGTATTTGCTTCTGTGGTGTATCGTAATTCAGTGGCAGATTGTCTTGCATTTGTGTTCAGCTCCTGGAAGCTTCTGTCCTCCCTCACAGCTGGGTACCTCGTTTTCTGCTAGGCTGTCCCAGCTTCCCAAAATCTGAAGAGCGTACAGAGGCTTGTGTTAAAGCAGCGTGCTCCTTCCTTCGTTACATGCCTGACAAAAATTATGTAATGATCAGCGACAAGAGCACTTTTTTATTATGTAATGGAAGCACTGAATTGAAATCGTAATTAGTTCATACCCCAAATACCCTGAAGCAAATTACTAGCAATTCTGTCTGTAATAAAGCAGGCAAGATGTTGCTGTTAAACCTGGAGTGGTTTTCCCAGCAAGGGCCGGAGGTGGAAGGTGCGCAGGAAGGGTGCCGCTCCCGCACTCGGCCGTCTGGCGTGCTGGTGTCGGGGGTGTGCGACTCCGTGTTTCACGTCCATGTTGACACAAACAGGCTTGTGTCTCTGTGCAAAATCCTGCTCTGCTTGCGATGTGAGATCTGCTTAAAGGCTCGCTGCTGCCAGCCACACAGCCAGCCGGTTGGAAGGAGCCGCGCCAGGACGGGGCTACGTCTGCTCTAGGTTTCCAGGAGAAGACGCCGTGCAGTAGCAGCGTGTCCTGGCTGGTAGCGGTAGAGGCCTTTTCGCACTGGATGATCGTGACTTGTCACTGCATGCTGCAAGACAGCTTCATCCAAAAGTTGTTGAGGGTTTGGTCTCAGTGGGTGGGTTTTCCCTGTTCTTTGAATTTCTTAGCTCTGTTCTCTTCCACCTTGCTGATCTCCTGCTGTGCGTTGTCACTGCTGCCAAACCCTTGCGTATATAACTTAAGTTCTTCGGCAAATTACTCCTTACCTCTCTTAGTGGTGTGCCTGGGCTCGTCAACTGCAATCAGCCCGGTTCCATGTGCTGTCTTGCCTTCTTACCCTGCTTTCAGGAAACCGAGTGGTTCATACAAGATACTTAGGTCCTAGAGGCTTATCCTAAATCACAGAGCACAGCAGCTGTTGGGGCAGGTTAACTGCTGCCTGACTACTCCCCTCTTGCTCTCAAAGAAGAGGAGAAGTATAGGAAAGACAACTGAAGAGTGAAGCCTTCATGGCAAAGGTAGAAGTGGTGGGGATGCAGCTGGCGGCATTTGAGAGGAGCATGTGCAGCAAGATTTGCTGAGTTAGTCTGTGTCATAGCTATGAGCTTTAGAGCCGCTGTGAGCGGTGGTTGAGCTCTGCTGTTTGGAAGAAAGCAGAACCAAAGCAGCCCAGTATGATTTGGTTCCTGTCCTTGCTGCAGAAGATGGCAGACCTAGTACTGAGCAGCTGGCCTGTCGAGTACCATGCAAGTGCTTGCTCCTGACTCAAGGGTTTAAGGAAAATCTGTCCCTTTCAGGCTGGAGGGAGGGGACAGTGAAGGGAGCATCTCCTTCCTGGAGGCAGTTGTGCAATGTGGTGCTTTGGTGTCCAGGACACATCATTTTACTGGGGGTGAGCCTGGAGCTGTGTTCCGCTGCTGCCTTGCAGTGGTCTTGGCTTGTGCTGGGTTGATTTGGCTTTCCCCGTTCTCAGGATGATTTTCAGAGCCTACAGCATGTCCTCTGAAGGGCTTCCGAACACCCACCTGATGCCCGCACCAAGAAGGAAACCAGTGCTTGATTTGTTTCGTGGAGGGGTAATGCAGTACCTTCAGGTGCAGCGAGGCTGGGTTGCCCCGTGCTCTTGGCGTGTGCTGGGCTGCTTTTGTGAAAGATGCAGCGTCGCTTGGCTGCCCTCTGGGAGGGGAGAAGGAGGGTTTAGCTGGCACTGAGCATAGTCCTCTGCCAAGCAGTTTGGGGTTTTCCTGTGAGTGTTACAAAATGTGTGGAGGGCTGTGGTCATCCTGAGTTGGCTTCATGGCCGAATTTCCTCTCTGCTAGGAAATCAGCATTCCCCTTTCTGCAGCGTTTGCCCTCCCCAGGGCAGGCAGGCAGCCAGGTGGTGTTCTGCAAACGCCCTCTGGTTTGCTGCGAAGAGTAGTGGGGAAGTTTGTGATGTGCCTGTGTGCTAAGAGGTTACAATTATGTGATCTAGGAGGGACTCCGGTCCAAAGTCCCGCAGCTTTGGAAACGTTGGCTTGCCTGGATCAGCCTTAGGTTACTAAATGCAATAATTGGGTTCTTTGACATCCTTAGAAGACAGCTAATGCTCCAGCAGGATGGCGGCAGCTTGGATTTAAAGACTTTCTGGCTGTGCACCAGTTCTGGCACCTATTTGAGTCATTCACTGCATTAGCTGTGCAGGGAAGGGAGGCAGGTAGAGGCTCCAAAAGTACGAGGGCTGAAATAACGCGTGTGTCTTAAACTTGCTGGTTTTTGCTGCCAGCTCTTGACTGAATGAGGTCAACTGCCAGTCCCGAGACAAAGATTAGAGGAAACAGGCACCCAAACAACAGCTAGCTGTCAGGACCCCACTAACCAGTGGTTTTGCTATCGTGCAGAATCTGAGTGCCGGGCTGCCCTCAGGACAGATCTGCCACGATGAGCAGCGGCTGGAGGTGATCTTCACAGATCTGGCCAGGCACAAGGACGATGCTCAGCAGCGCAGCTGGGCACTCTATGAAGATGAGAACGTCATATGCTGCTACCTCGAGGAGCTGCTTCGTATCCTGGTGAGTAAATTTCTCTCTTTACAGGCAGAGCAGAGAGCCCTGGTGAAGTTCCTTTTTTCTGACCTCTTTCGCCCCTGTGTTGCCATCGGATCTGCAGTTTCACAGGGCATAGGTTTCTTGTGCATCCTTTACTGTCACTGTGAAGCCCTGCCCTCCTGCGTGGGTCTGCAGTGCTCTTGAGCTGCCTTCCACTCCACCTCACAAAGCTGTTCTGATAAGAGTTATAGAGCCGTTTTTCATGGTAGCTGTGGTATTTACCTATCACAGGAGAATATAAACGCTCACCTGCAAAGAAACCCAACCTCCCACAGAAAACCTAGAAGTCTGCTGTGGAGGTTGTTGCACTCCTAGGCCTGTTTAAAACATCTTCTATTTAAAACATCCTCTGTGGTTGGAAAGCACCTGCAGGGTGAGGCCCATTAAATGCAAAGAAAATTCTTTGGTTACCTTGAAAGTGAGCTTTAAAGCTATTTTTATGAGAAAGTATAGTGTCTCACCACATCTGTGCATAGAGGAGAGGTACATCCCTGTAGCGAGCAGCAGTGGGAAATACTGTCCCAATGCTGTCGCTAGCACGTACAAGCCCATCTGTGTACGGGGAGCATGACGACATGGGAGCTGCCACTCAGCGCAGTGGCATGGTCTGTGTTACGGGTGCCAGTGTGAGGTTTGTTCTGGCACCTGTTTTGTGTTCCTCTCCAGTTCTGACATAAGCAGAACAGATACGGTTTTTTGCACAGTAAATGCCAATGTCTTTATTACTCAACATATGGCCTGCGCCGCCTCGCCGTGGGCCTGCAGGGCAAGGCAGAGGGGGATTTTGTGCAACAGTTTCCTCATAACTTAGGGGTGGGAGAGATGTACAACACTTCTCAGGATGGAAACGGTGCTGGAGGTGCCTGGTGTAACTGCGTGGTGCATCAAGGTGCTGCTCAGGTCATGGCTTTTTTAGAGGTTTTCAGCCCCAGACGTGCTGTATGGCAGAGATGTTTCTCAAGAATTCACTTTGCAGTATCTGCAGGGTGGCTGTTCTTGAGCTGTTTTTGTGCTCTGCCTTCAGTTTCTTTGTGAGATGGTTGTGCTGAGGCTACTGAGATCTGAAAGCAGCTGGCCTCCCTCGAGGTCCCCGCAGGAGGTACCTTGCTCCTTTGATGTGCCGCTGGGCTGACCTGTTCATTCCTGCTTCCAGACAGATGCAGACCCAGAAGTTTGCAAGAAAATGTGCAAGAAGAATGAGTTTGAATCCGTCCTGTCCCTTGTGGCGTATTATCAGATGGTAAGGTGGCAGAATGCATCGCATCTCTTTTTGAGATTTCCCTGAAGATGCAAAAGAGCAGGGTTGCTATGATGAATATATGTAAGATATTCCCCTGGACAGGGTAGTTCTGTGAACCAGGAGGAGTTGCAGCACCTCCCTTTTGCATGCTGGCTAACGTCAATGCTATGCGTGCAAGTTGTGTGGAAGAGCAGAGGATGCTGTAGGCTTCGAAGCAGTAGCTAGCACTGTGAAGGGTAAAGCTTGCTGCTTTTATTAGCTCCATTGAGGGACAGAATCGGCATCGCTACTGTCTAGAGGAAGGATTTCCGAGGATGCCTTGGGAAAGCTGACAGGCTGTGACTGCTCCTTTTATAATTGGACGCACTCCTGTGCATTGGTAAATAGCATTGCTTAGGAAAGTAGGTTGTGAGTAGAAGCCCTGGGAGTGAGGAAGGAAATCGGTATTCAGAGGAAGAAATGGAAGTTTTGCCTTCAATGCCTATGCGGTGTTGCTTTGCCCCTCTCCTTCCTGGAACGTGCTGCTGTAGGACTCAGTGGGAGTTGGAGACTTGTCCCCATCTTGTCCCTAATTCTCCAGCTACAGCACAGCAGGTCTTGTGGCATTTAGGTTTCATCTGGCACTTCTGTATCTGAACTCAGAGCTCAGCATCAGGGGGCTGTAGCGTATCTGAGAGTGGTGGGAAGGCAGGCTGGGCATAATGGAGCTTGCTGGCTTTCACTGCCTGCTCTTCGCTGACCAGGATGCCGAGGAGGCCTGGCCAGGTGGAGAACGGTTGGCTCTCCTGTCCTGGCTGCTGGTGTGCCTGGTGCCAGTGCTTGGCTCACTTCTGTCCTCTGAACCCTGGAGTTGTTAGCTGAGACTGGAGTATGAAGGCTACCCCAGCACCGGAGCTCCTGCATGGGAGCTGCGGGTTGAGTGTTGTCTTTGCTGGAATCCCTGCACGTCCCAAAACTTGCTGGTTATATACCCTCTGCTCCCAGCACAAACCCGACAGCCTCACAGTGGAGGAGCTGCTCCCATCCTGTTCATTAACCATCACATGCTGAAGAGGGTTTGCCTATATTCTGTTGTCAGGAAACTGCCTTCAGAGCAGCATTCGCAAAACCTCGGTGTGCTCAGAAAATCCTGGCTACCCAGCAAATTAAATCTGTTTGCTGGGGACGGGTATAGGTTGTTGATTTGTCTCATATTTAGTGGATGAAGAGGGGTGTTTCATATCTGAGCTCTGGCTGCCGCATGTGCCAACAACCTGTAGGCAGCCCAGGTGTAAACGTTATCGTAAAATGACTCCTGTGCTGATGTTAAAAGCTAGTAGAGCTTCTGGGTTCACTGTCACCCTGGGAGGGTCTGTGGCTTCCCAGCAGCAGGAGCTTCTAGCCAGTTATGTCTCTGCCTTAGTCAGCCATCATCCGGGACATCGTTTCTTCTAATAAATTGTTTTTGCAGGAACACAGGGTGCCGTTACGGCTGCTGCTGTTGAAGTGCTTTGGAGCCATGTGCAACTTGGATGCTGCAGTCATCTCAACGCTTGTAAACTCTGTGCTGCCGATGGAGCTGGCCCGGGACATGCAGACTCACACACAAGGTGAGCCAAAGCTGCTGTACCCAGGTCCCCAGGAACGTGTCTCTCCATTAGATGATTTACAGCAGCACTGGTGGCCTGGCTGCTCGACATGCCCAGTGCTCTCGGGAGAATGGTGTCTGGTTTTAAAGTTATTCGGGTTATTACAGCTCCAAGTGGAGAATGCATGGGAGGGGACGTTTCAGTCCAATGGTGCAAGGCTCTCTAGTTCTTGAACATGCCATTAATGATCTGCATCACTTCTTGTAGATGTCTTGAAGCATATTTTGAGCTCTTCCAGTTTTGTTTCATGATGCTGACAATAGACACCTGCAGATCTCAAGGAAGATCTCTGCAGCTTCTTACAGGCAGTTTTTCTCAGCACTCTACACCAGATCTTTGCAGTGTTTCTGGCTGGTGGATGAGATGTAGGCTGGTTAAAGGGAAGGACCTTCTCTCAGCCGTTGTACCAAGGGAGGTGGTAGTGCTGTTAACAAAGTTGCAGTCCTGATCCTCTGCAGGATAGTGCCACAGCCTGCTTTCCCCAGCTCTTTGCTTTCCATACCCAGGCTTGCCCTCACGTTCCTTCTAGTTCTCCTGCTCTCTTTGTTAGGATAACCTGTCCCTGCTATCAACAGGAATGTCATTCCTGCCCTTGGAGCACCATGTGCTCAAAAGCTCGGAGGTGGTGGTGTAGTCAGATTTTGCTAACATTATCCATCAGAGCTCCGGAGACCCCTCCCAGTGTCCTTTATCTCGCAGCAGCCAGGAGCAGATGCCGAGAAAGAGCCTAAGAACGAGGTGAACATGTAGTAATGCTCTGCTGACGTTACCTTCCAGCTCCTCACGCATGCCTGGCCCTAGGTGGTCACAGCTTTGCTCCCCACTTTGAAGTCAGCCTGTAGGCCATCAGTGCTGGCAGTGGCATATACTACTTTTTCCCTTAAAGGGATATTGAAAATCCATTGTTTTGTGCTAATCATGACCCACAATTAAAGTAGCTGTTGAGTGACCATGTGGATCAAATCTGAAGAGTCTCAGTGTCCGGAGCCTTGCTGTCCTCATTGCAGTCCGTAGCCTGTTGGTTTGCTACGGGTGTCCTGGAGCTGTGGAGAGGTAGAATTTGGTGATGAGACTGTGTAGGAATTGACAAGTCTGCGCAGAACAGGCACCATCACATCCATTTCATGTGAGCCAAGTAAATGTCCAAGATGACCACCTTGGATGTGCATAATAAACATCTCTGTCCCCAGCATCCCACCACAGACTGTGCTAACGCAGCGCTGGTGGACAGGAGTAACGGGGCCAATCTGGTATCTGGAAAGGGGTATGAGAGGTGAAAATCAAGCCTGTTGCAGAAGGCTTTGTGCTTGTCTTTGCTTAGATGCTTTGAAGTGCAGACGTGTCAAAGGTGGGGAGTGTCTGAGAAACAGTGTTTCAGCTCGGGGCAGGGCAAAGCACTGGTGGTGTCATGCAGGACTTGAGATCATTTCACCGGTGTTGGCTATGCTTTCTCTTTGTGTTACTACTGCTTATCAATTCTGCACAGTGAACTTGCCACACTGTTGATGTTTTAGCTGGTTATGCATGAGAAGCTTCTTCTCTAGGCTGAGGTTTTGCTGCCCAGGAAGCAATTAATACTTGGTTATGGGACTATGACTGTGCTTCTGTGGCAACGTTACTCCTGATTTTGTGCTGCCAAAAATAAACTTTGTCGTCCATCCATCACTAATTCATAAAGACTGTCTCCAGGTGAGCAGCTTCTGCACCATGCCCGGACAGACTTCAGTCTCCTGCTCTGTTCCCCAGGCTGCCTTTGTGCAGGCAGGGCAGGCTGGTCACCCTCATTACTCCTTGCCTGGCCGCAGCGTTGCTGCCCAGGGCATTTTGCTGGGGCTGCGACACCCCAGATAGCACAGCTAACTCAGCCTCTTGAGATGATGGAGCATCAAGCTCGGACCTAGGTGACTTCTGCATGCCTTGGCTGATCTCCACATAGCACTTCTGGTTGAAGCAGGCCTATCTCCCAGCAAGTGTTACCTCTGCTTTGGGACCTAAACAGCATTGCAGTGAAAGGGAGTGAAGAGTGGCTCTGCTACAGCCTCCAAACTGCCAACCTGCAGCTCTGCAGCATCTCTGCTTTCCCTAACTTCATCTCAAGGTGAGGGTTTTTTGTCCATCCTTGCTGCAATACATAGGCAGTACAGTCAAAGGGGGAAAAGCTGCTCTTCCTTTGCTGGCAAGACCGCTTTGATTACTGGAGCCTCCCAAATTGGTGTCCTGATCCTGTGCTGCCTTCCTTGTGCTACGCTTATGGTGGGCGCCTGCGCAGATGTCGTCTGTGCGGCATTCAGCCCTCTTGGCCTTCACAGCAGGGCTGCAGAGAAGTAACCATCCTTGATCCAAGCAAGTCTGTCCTTCAGAGGTGTTTTAGGGCATTAGTAGTTCCCTCCTGCCATGCTGGTGCTTACTGCTCCATATCCTGCCAGCAAATGGCAAGCGGTACCTTGTGTGAAAATGTGACCTTGAATCCTAGAATGACTTGAGCTTATTTTGGTACTAAAAACTGGGGAATAGCAGCTGATCCGCAGCATACTGTGGAATAGCTAATCCCTTCTGCGGATGGCAGGGGCCAGAGCAATCAGTGCCAGCAGTAAACGACTGGGGAGCGTTGAACTGGCAGCAGCAGCTCTGTGGGATCCCTCCTGGCTTGTTACTGAAGAGCAGCCGAGGCAGAAGCTCTGTGCGTGGATGCTGGGTGCCTTTGATGAGAAGGCACTTTACCCTGGGGCTGGTGCAGACGTGCTGGCTGCTGGCCAGTTCTTCTGCCAGATGCTTGGGTCTTACTGCTTCTGGACAGCCACTCCCCTCGGCTGCAGCTGGCCTGCACATCTACCAGTGTTAGAAGAGCTTATAATAAGCCACAGTGAGGCAGAATTAGCCAGAACAATTCCAAAGAAAACAGACAGGGATAATCCAGTCTGTAATCATGACTTTCTTCCTTGTTGCACCTCAGTGTACATGTGAGTAAGCTGTCGGGCTCTTTTCACTTCAGTTGTGGACCGTTGTGTCTGCTTCCAGTGCCCGGATGTTGCACTGCTGTGTTCAGAGGTTGGAAGCAAGGTGTTCAAAGGCCTCTGAGAAATACCTTTGATACGTAATAGCAGCTTTCTTACCAGCACCTCAGCAGGCTGCAGAAATGCAGGTTGGTGGGCAAACAGCCGCCTCTCTCCTGCCCTTCACGACAACTTGTGATGCTTATCAGTCTGTCATCAGCAGAGTCCCTCTGCCTCAGGAGAGTTGCGTTAATGCTATTTACTGTCTTGCAGCCACTGGTACTGCTCTGGAAGGAAACGTTGCTTTGACTGGCAATTACTTTGTTTTTCAGTGTGGTGAATCTTGGATGAGTCTTGCTGCAGCTGGGGCACTCCAAAAACTTGTAGAGTCTGTGCTGAACAAGTACACCGGGTTAATCTGGATTTGTCCTGAGTTCAGCTTTCTGACTGGTTTTGGCATCCTTAGGCAAATACGACAGGATTTGCCACCTAGTAGTGGAGTCTGCTGTCAGCCAAGATGAATGGACATCAGTTCATGGCAGATGGGCCAAGGATGTGTAAAGCTACCCTCCCTTGTCCCATCTCTAATTAGTCTCTTCCTCCATATTTGCTACAACCACATGCTTATCATTGGCTTCTGGTTCTCAGATCGTTATTTCATTGTTCCTGACGTGATGAGAGAAAATGTTTTATTCGTGAAAGCTTTACTAGGAGCATGGGAACAGCAGATCCCTATGTCTACGTACCGCAGAATCCTGCCTCTGATACCCAGCTCCTGAAGCCACGGATATAAAAATGAAGCAGTGTGTCAGATTCTTTTTCTGCTACAGTGAGCTTTGGCATCACTTACACTCATAGCTGAGAGCTGCTTACATAAGTATGAATTACATTTAAGTCAGTGAATATCCTCCGTCTCTGTTTACCAAGAGTAACAGGAGTTTCCAGCTTTCCTTTGCTACCACATAGTATAGAGTGCTCTCCTACAGACTCTTAATCTTGTTAATGCTGTAGTATCTCTGGTTAAGCCCCCAATGATCTATTTTCACTCAATGTATTGCTGTTTGAAAACTCAGACATCTCGTGGAGCTCTGACAAAGTCTACATGTTCTTTGTTTATAGAGCTGACTTTCCAGGGACACGAGGCTGGAATGATTTGCTAGCGTTTTTTTCTCCCGTGCTAACAGTAAATCTGGGAGCTGCCAAGTGTTGCAAGTCCTTTGGCTAAGTCCAGGAGTATGTGGTGACAGTGAAGGCATCAGCCTGTGCAGTCAAAACCAAACTGCAGGGTGCAGGTGCTTGGAGATGGATTGATTTGTGCATAGAGAAGTGAAATGTGTTAAAGGGTTTGGAGGGGGGACTGGAACCAGCGCATGTCGTGCAGGGAAGCAGTACTGTTGGGAGAAGCATCATACGTTGAAGGGATTTTTTCCTTCTCTAATAAAAAGTACCTTTGGTCAGTTTTTTATAAATACACCCTCAGTTTCCTTGTAACCAGTGCCCCTAGGCTGTTTGTGGCAGATATAGCTGAACTTTAGTTAGCCAGTATGTGTGGTAACCTACTTTATAAAAATAATACTGCTTTTCCTACCATCTTCAGACTTGTTGAACTTAATGGAGGCTACATTTGATGATGATACAGATCCTATTCCATGGCTTTTTTTTCTTCTGCAAATATCATTTGAGGTGTATCCATTAATTAAAATTAAGGAAAGGCACCGGCTGTGGTTCTCTGGAGCATTCGGGTATAGCTGCTGCCAGGGAAAATTGTGGTGGACTGGCAGGCTGTGGGACATCAATGCTGGAGACACGTGTGGCCGGGGAGGTGGGCAAATGCACAGCCTGAGTCACGAGCAGGGATCTGGCCTCCCCAGAGACCTTTTGTACCTCCAGGCAGAGCCGAGGTAGCGAAAGTAGAGCAGTGCGGAGACGGTAACAAGCAGCATAGCTGTCCGGGGGTGGTGTTGGTTGGAACAGGCGGCATTTCAAGGTGGCCAGATGGATGCTTTTTCTGGGTTCAGTAGTTGCATAACTATGGGATGTGTCCTGGGACTGTGCAGGGGAGGTTTTTAATTATTCAGATCAAGTTTGCCCAGATCCTCTTAAGCGTAGGGGAAAAAGATTGAGAATTCTTGCCATGATTATTTTTAAATTGCTTTGGAAACGCATGGCACAGAAGGCGTGTGGTGTGCTTAAACAGGGGGAAAAACACCCTTATAGCTCAATAAAACCAGGAACAAGGAGCAGTCTAATCGGTGTTAAATGTCTGTATGAAATGTATGACTTCCCAGCTGCAGCTCGGGAACAGTGTCCCACATCCTCAGAAGAACTAATGGCAGGACCTTTGTCTTGCAGATCATCAAAAGATGTGCTACTCTGCACTGGTGCTGGCAATGATGTTCTCCATGGGGGAGCCCCTGCCATATCATCACTATGGTAAGAGTAGCTTCTGCTTATGGCTTGGCAGGGTAGCAGAGCTGGTGGTGGGACATCTGGGGCATGCCAGCAGACACAGGGAAGGGACCTTTCGTGGTGGCCAAGGTGGGGAAAGCCCAGCATGAGCAGGGCAAGAGCAGGGTCTGCTCTTTATCAGTAGAGCCTGGCTGCTGAAACACTGGGCTGAGATGCCAGATTTCCAGGGAGAGCAGTGCAGATCGGGATTAGGGCAGTGGAGGACTGATGCCATGCTGCAGAAGAGGTGGATTTGCCCGTCACTAAGCCACGTTTTGTTTTACCACTGCCCTGTGTGAAAGCAGGCACCTCTTGTCTCGGAGATGCTCTGTCTGCAGAGGAGGCTGAGAGCCTGGATCACTCCGTGAACGCCCACTAAAGCTGTCAGCTGCATGATGTGGCCTTTTCCTGCTCTCCCTTCGAACAGGATGGTGCAGCCCTGTGTGTTGTAAGCTCTTAGGGAAAGCAGAGATGATTAAGGGTACTGTAGTCAATTAAAAAGTACAAATGTGCCAGATCTGTCTGTTTTATCCTCTGTCCTTTCATTCCAGTCTTCATCCTGGAAAGCCCTGCCTGCCTGCTTCTTCCCCAGGCCCTGTGGTGTTCCCCCTACCTGGGAAACTCTGGGCTCAGTTTTCCTAGAAATGCAGTAGAGATTTTTATAAGCAACTCCTCGGCACCTTCACCTTAACACCCCGGTAAACACATACAGGATCTAGGTTGCTGCAGTAGAGACTGTGGAATGAGACTCCACACCTCCTGCTTTTCTCTCTTTGTGTAACCCTGGCAATTATTTCCTGCAGGTGGACTTATTTGCGTGAGCTCCTGAGCTCTTCTAATAGGTAAATTGAAAAATGGGTTATTACTAATGATCTGGATGATTACTTTTTTTTTAAATAGATGGATTAAACCAGTGGTGAAGAGCACAAATCTCTTCCTACTTGAGGCCTTCATTGGTGGCAGTGATGCTGCAACAGCAACTAGAGCAGGATTTGGTGTTTTGTTTACTCTAAAAAATTGCAAGTGGGGGACCAACTTTCAGTGTTCGTTTGCACTGTGGAATGTTCTGAGCCACTTCTCTTGCACACAGGCACTTCAGGGGTCTGTCTAGTCCACTTGCAGGGTTGTTAATTCCCTGAAGGCTGACACTGGCACTCCGCTAATGGTTTTTAAGGATAAAAGCACAGAGAAGTGGCTTGTGTGGTCCCTTGTTGCTTGGTTTATTTTCACTGTGCTGTAAGTGCCCCTCTTTCTCCTTGCGCAGAACATCTCAACTCTCAGTTTGTGCAGTTCCTGCTGGATGTGATTGAGGATGGTCTGCCCTCGGACGCCACCGACCAGCTGCCTGACTTATTTGTCAACGTCCTTCTGGCCTTCAATCTCCACATTCCAGGTCAGTTTGGTGCTGCTCTGCCTTGGCAGGATTTCAGTGGTCTGGAGTGAGGCGTGAGCAATGGGGAGGGAGAATCTCGCTGGGCCTTCATGGTGCTGTGATACCCTCTGCAGCTCCCCTAGCCTCCGGCAATACACTGTGTTTAAACACTGCGCAAAAACCTGGAGGAAGAAACAGTCTAAGCAGCCATGTCCAACCAGCTGACCCTCTGGGGCACAGCAGCTCTGTGAAGCCCAGCAGATTTCTCTCTGTACTTCCACACCACCTGGGTCAAAGCAGTTGCTGGGCTGCACTTGCAGAACGTGAGTGGGGTTCTCCAGTGCTGGCCTGAGCTGCGTTCGCTCCGAGTGCCCTCAGTCTCTGTCCTCCCTCCCCTGCTGAGCTCCACCAGAGCAGACAGCATGTCTGGTCCCTAGAGAATCACAGAATCACAGAATAATAGGGGTTGGAAGGGACCTCTGTGGGTCATCTAGTCCAACTCACTGCCTGTGAGTTTTGAAGCCTGTTGTTGGAAGATTGGAGAGTAGTTCCAGGTCCTGCTAAGAAAGGCCACTCCTTATCCCAAAATCTCCTGTTGCTCCAATTGTCTGTAGTTAATTCCTTGCTCGTGTTCTGCTTCATGGCTTTATTCTTGGCTTCGTGGAGAGAGAAGAGGATAAAGCAGCAAGGACGTGTCCAGTAATTTACCTGTTATTTTGAGTTGTGCTTCATTAACATTTATGTGAAAGTTTCTAATTTCATGTGAAAGGTGACTGCATAAAGACTGATTAAGTATGGTCTCTGCTGCTTTCGTTCATTACCCCTTCTCACGCCTACCCATATAGTTTCTGGCTGCAGTAATTAGGCAATAATGCATGATGGGCTGTGTGTTTCTGGGGGATTATTGCCCACCGGGGGTGTAGCCGAGAGCAGTGACTTGTTCTCTGATGCTAAGAACATGTTAAATGATGTTCAGGTTGCTTATTAGTGGACTGAATTTTTATTCCTCTGTCTGAAAGATTCATCGTACAGTTCAGTGGTGCAGCATTAATTCAAAAAACTGTCCTAAAAGCATATTATATCGATGCCCTTCAATGTAAAGATCCTAAAGCGCTTTTCAGCCTGTGAGATATTATAGGGTTGCCAGCCCTGTGCCACAGAAGTAGCCACACTGTGCTGTTCGGATGCTTTGGAGTGTGCACACTCACACACGTGCACAAGGTCTGCTAGGGTCAACATATTTTAGCGACGACAGATCACCCCCAAAGCAGGCTAGGAGACACTTCCTAGAAGTCTTCAGCCCCTATCCTTGCACAGCCCAGAGCTGAGTGCTGGGAAGAACTTTTTCCTTCTGACATGGCACCTGGTCATCCCTTCGTATGAGCCCTTGCAAGGCAATGAATTCCAGCTAGGCACTGCTGGCACGAACTATGAAGATACCAGAGAGTGGAGCCGTTGGCTTCAGAGGGTTGGGAGCAGAGGTAATGTTTGACAACACAAAGCCTTTGCAAGGTGTTTGGGCTGGCAGGACTGGAGCCCACATGTGAATCAGATGCTTGTAGTAAGCACAAAGTCCTAAGTGTTTCATGCGTTGTTTCTGCATTTATTTCACTGTCCCTCTCCCTGCCCACCCACTCTGGGGCTGAAACTTCTCATAGCCCTGACAGACTGTGGTTCCCCAAAGCTCCCCAGAGCACTTGTGCAAAATAGGAGCCCTCCACTATTTTTTTTTTTATTACCGTGGTCTTCAGGAAACAAAGGGATGTGCTGAACAGGTTTCTTCCTTAGTTCCAGAACACAGTGTGATCATGACTACAATAAGCAAGCACTCAAATGTCAAGACTTTCACAGAAAAGCTGCTGCTGCTGCTGAACAGAGGAGGTAAGTGTTTGCGGCACTGTTAGGTGCCTGGCAGGGGGTGCAGCTAATGGTGGCTCGGTGAGATGAGCCCGGTGCTCGTTAAGAGGTGGGATGTGTCGGGGTGGGATCTGTCGGGGATGCGGGCAGCTGAGGAGCTGTTGGCTCAGGCAGGATGTGTAGCTTCCTGGTGCGTTGGTGAGGGTGACAGGCTGCATTGCTGGGGATGGAGCTGCACGGAGAATAAAGTGGTGCTGATGGCGTCTAGGAAGAGAGGAGAGGCCGCTGGGCTGCCATTTCCATGTACTTCTGGGTCGGATCAGCCCCAGGTCGCGGCGTGGCCGAGTGCAATGTAGGCAAGCTCTTCTCTGGGAGGAATGCTGGTCCTTGTGTCCTTGGACAGACAAGGCACCATCAGCGCTGGCACACAAACCTCAGCCTGTGCTGTCAATCATCTGCCCCGGGGGACGGATCCGGAGGGAGGTCTTGCCTTCCGAAATGCTGCTTAGGGTGGAACTTCCCATTTCAGCCTCGCAGGCAGAGAGTTAGCTTTGTCTGCTCCAGGTGTAGAGTGAAATCCACTGTACGTGTAGAGCTTTTGCAAAGCAGATTGCTAGAAAGCTGGAGATCTCCGCAGGAAGAGCAGTGCCAGATATGTCTGCCTGAGCTGCGTGCCACTATTGTGCTTTCTAATACCTTCTGGAGCACGGGGGCTTTGCTGCCTGAGATTCATTTTGTTGATTTGCTGGTAAATAACTCATCCTGTGATGCTTGCAGCTCATCTTACTACGGCTTTAGTTCTCTTTGGAGTTGCAAATCACTGTCTCCACACTGTATCAGTTTGAGGGCAGCCGGCATCTCAGTGTTCTTCTGTCTGGCCTCCTCCCAAAGCCTTTGTTCAGCCCTTTCCCTGCCAGATTCCCTGCAGGGATCACCTTACTGTGAGGGGCTGGGGGAAGAAAGAGGGGGGCCACAACATAATGAAGATACTTCTTTTTTTGCCTGCCTTCCTGACAATTGCTGAGGGGGGCTGCAGTGTCCTGGAGCCCCTCTTGGGGTCTGCAGGGACGTGTTTTGGAAGAAAACAGAATGTGGTGGCCTATTTAAAGTTAGAAGTGTTTCTTTTCTTGCTTCTGGGATGGTACTAGCCTGGTCTCCTTGGTGAAAGCTTGTTTCTGGTACAGGTTCTGAAGGACTTTTCAGAGGGGTCATTAGACCAGACTTTATAAACCAGGGAGAAAATGAGAGGTAGCTGTTGAGCAAAAAGGGGGGGCACTGAGAGGCATTGTGCTAATGAGCTCTCACCTGGCATGGTAGGTGAAACATAAACAATGATTAATGCTAATGCTAATGAGTTTGGTCTCGGCTTGGTACCCTGCAGAGCTGCCATCCTGACTGCGCAGCTTTGTGCAAGGGGCTGAGGTCTGCGGGCACAAAGGCTCGCCGCAGGCAGGGAGCGGGTGGCCGAGGCCAGGGGCAGCCTCTGCTCAAAGCCTGCAGGCCTGACGACGGGCTGAGCGCTGGAGATGGAGAAGCGGGGCAGCGGGGAGCGTGTGGCTTAGCACAGTCTCTCTGCCTCCCCCAGATGATCCAGTTTGTATCTTCAAGCACCAGCCTCAGCCACCGCACTCAGTGCTGAAGTTTCTGCAGGACGTCTTTGCCAGCAAGGATACGGCCAGCATCTTCTACCACACGGACATGATGGTCCTGATAGACATCCTGGTGCGACAGATTGCTGATCTCTCCCCAGGAGACAAGGTGCTCGCAGTAACCCATAGGCACTGGGGAAGGGAGCACAGTCCCAAAACAATGGTGTTTCTCCTGGACCTCCGAGAGGCCTGCTGGTGCAGGCAGGAGTGGAGTCCTGGGGTGGAAACAACATTTTTGGGTGCTCAGATCAACCCTGGGGGCTGAGGAGGAAGCGGGGATTTATCCTGCCCAGCACACAGCAGTAGAAGGGCACATTTGAAGAAAGATCTGCCAGGCTTCTTGTGGTCTGCACCGTTCTGTCCAGGGACCTCTGGGAACAGGGACCCTCTGTGAGTAGCAGAGGAGGGATCTCTCTGTTTTGGTATTGCAAGAGGCAGGGGATGTGCACATGTTTGAGAGCGGGTGGAGAGCAGCACTGGGTTGCTGTGGGAAAAGCCGAATTTTCCATAGCTGCTAATGAGCCTTAAGGAAAAGCAGGTGCCTCTGGAGTCGTGCTCTGGCTGGTGGTGCAGCAGCAGCTGTTCCTGCGCTCATGCTGTAATGGAGGCTGGCATGCTTGTTTATCTCATTTTAAATCTTTCATTGTGCTCTGTGTTTTGTCTCCCCTCCCACTTGGCAGCTGAGGATGGAGTATCTGTCTCTGATGCACGCCATCATCCGCTCCACGCCCTATCTGCAGCACCAGCACCGCCTCTCCGACCTGCAGGGCATCCTGCAGCGCATCCTGGGCGAGGAGGAGGAGAGCCAGCAGTGCCAGATGGACAAACTGATCATCTTGGAGATTTATAAGGAGTTCCCAGAAATCTCTCCCGGTACCAGCTAACCGCCCCTCAGCTTGGACTGGAGTTTGAACCACTTGGATCGATGATGTCTCCTATTGACACTTTCTCCCCATTCCCTCCCAGTACAGCTCATACCTTATACCCCTCCACGCGAGGCCTAAGGCTGGGACAGCCTTCACCGGCCCTTCAGAGACGCCAGCAGCAGGCAGGGCGTGCGGTGCCCGGGGGTGGTCGGAGTGGGGTGGGCGCTGGCGTGGTTTGCCTGCCGGCCTCGGGCGGGAGGTACCTGGGCAGCTGGTGTTAGCGGGAAGGGCAGAGAGCTTGCGGGGGACTTGGCAGCCAGGGCAGGGGCTGCGGTTCGCTGCGCTGGTGTCCCGAGGTCTCGAAGAGAAAGGCCTTTGCCTTAGAGTACCACTACTTGTCCATGTGCATCTCTCCCTGCAGTGACCAAGTGGAGTCTGCTGGTGCTTGGAAGAAGCTTTCGTAACATCTGTTCTGTTTTCTGCTGCTAGTGCCACTGTGCTGCAGCCCTGCCAAGGGGGGGTAGCTCGCTCGCAGTCCAACGCCTCGTCTAGTGAGCCTTTCACTCCCTCCTGGCCCTCAGCTTTGCCTCTGGGTAGCAGCCCACCTAGGGTCATAGAGGTCTTACCCCAGCAGCTGCTTTTTTCAATCTGCTTTCTATAGTGACGTTTCAATCTGAATTTCTTGCACACTGTGGCAGCCTAGAAGTAACAACCCCATGAGTGACACTGCCCTTAGGAAGCCTTTGGCCCGGACACAGCGCAAAGAAGTGTCCTGCCAAGCGAGAGCTGCCGCTTTCCGCCTCTCGCAGCGCTGCCCCGGGGCCCCGAGCAGAGGGGCTGTGCGTGGGCAGGCGCGCTCTGTTCGTGAAGCGTGTGGATTTCTTGCCTTGAGCTTCATAGTAGCTCTGCCTCGCTGCCCTCCCTCTCCACGTGGCAGCACTCGAGGCAGCGTGAGCCTGGTGTCCAGTAGCTGTTTGTGACTATGCACGAGTGTGGGGAACCCTTATTTATATTTCCTCTAGGTTTCTAGCAAACGGGATTAACCTGCTGCCCTGTTACAGATAGTCACACACGCTAACGTGGGTCTCTTAGATATTCTTGTGTGCAGTCTGGTCGCTCCCTGTCCCCAGCTCTTCCTTTGCAGTATCCAGTGTAGGAGCTATTGGGAAGTGGAACTGGAAACACTGGGCACTGTATTTTGGGTTTGTTTTTTTTCCCCTAGCTTGGGGCGATGACAGAGTCCTGCTCTGCAGGCCTGGCCTCTGGGCACTGGGGCAGTGCTGCTCAGGAGGGGGTTGGCGTGGCAGCCAAGGGGAGCGAGGACCTCCTGAAGTCAGCCTGAGAATGCCCAAGCTTAATAACCACCCTCGTAGAGAAACCTATTTTTCCCCTGTAAAAATGTATGAATGTCAAAAGGGATCCTGTATTTTCTTAAACACTAAGTGTAACATGCAGAGGAATAAAAATGTCTTAAACTGGACTTCTGTGAACGTATCCCTGCCTGCCCCATCCTGTTGTGGGGGGACCGAAGGGGTGGGGACGGCTCAGGTGCCTGCTGCCCGCTACGGCAAAGCAGCGGGTGCTGATCTTCAAATGGGAGCAAGACAGTCGTTTTCCCACACCCAGCTTCTTGCTCTGTATTTTCCTACCATGTTGCTGGCTGACAAGGAGCGGCGGAGGGCAGCAGCCCTTGCTGGGGGCACAGCCATCACCCCCGTGGGCCTGCCCAGCATCGCTGCTCCAGATGAAGGGTTGGGCAGAGCTGGACTCAGCACTTCGCTCCCCGCAAGGCACACGCAGCTTCAGCTGGCTCCCAGCAGAGCTGCCGAGGCAGCAAGGCCGCGTGGCGAGGGTTTAACGGTCTGTATCGAGTGCTAATGAGTCGCGCTTTGGCTGCAGATGTCTGTTTCCAAACCTTGGCTCTGTGCACGCTGCTTCGGGGGTGCCTCGGGTGGCAGGGGGTGCGTGTGGTGGGAGGGCAGCGGGCGCTTGGCGAAGCACCGAGTTGGCAGCAGGGACGCTGGTCTCTGCTCCTGGCTTGGGCTTGGTTTTGTCTCGTGCCCCGCTGCAGTGGTGGGATGTTCCTCTGGCACTCGCCCTCACCGACGCAGCCCAGGCTTTGCTGTGCCAGAGGAGGAGGCCCAGAGCCCAGCCGAGGCCCAGAAGCGGGCAGGACCCATGGCTCTGCTAGGCAGGAGCAGAGCCTGGGCAAAGCTTGTCGGGACTGCGCCCTGCCTGCTGCGGGGTCTGGCAGGGCCCGAACGGGCAGAGCTGGCGGCTCCCTTCAGCATCCCCGAGCCTCTGCCGGCCCTGTCACCACGGCCAGGCTGGAGGAGCCGGGGGGCAGCCAGCCACGGGGGGTCCCGGGGGAGAGCTGCACCCGCCGCCTAGCAAAGGCCTTCGCACATCGCAGGGAATCAAACCCCAGTGTGGGAACTCGTTATCCCCAAGCCCGCTCGGCGGTTCCTGCTCTGTGCAGGGGTGACGGGCGCAGATAACACGCATTTCCATTAGGCCTAATGGGCCGCCATTAGCGTGGTGTCTCCTCGTGCTGGTGTGTTTTTATTGTGGGGGGTGCTGGGGGGCTGGCGCAGGGGGAGCAATGTGCTGCCTGTGACCTGCGCCGCTGCTTCGTTGTCTGGAATGATTCAATTACAACTATTTTGTGGCAGCAATACCCCGATGATTTTCTCCTCCTCCTCTGAGCTGTCAGCTGGGTAATTACAACAAATAAACTTGAAAGCCTTCATAATTTTTTAAAAGCATCACCTCTCTCCTGACTGGGTTTCTTGACGGCAGTCCCCAGTTTGAGCGGGTGCGATGTATAACCCAGCCAGCGGCAGGGGATCGTGCGAAGCTGGCACGTCCCTGCTGCACCCGGGTGCTGCTCTGCCCTTTATTAGTCGGGGTTTATTGGGTGAGCTGTGCGCGGGGCTGGGGCTGCTGGGCCGGTCAGCGTTCCCTGACAGCACCAGGAGGGCTTGGGTGGGTGCGCGGGAGCTTGGAGGAGGAGAACATAAATCCCCACAGGGCTCCGCACGTGCATGGCTGTGGCCCCGTCACTGCTGGTGCTGGCCTGGCCAAGCCAGAGGCGTTGTGTGGTGGCTGAGGAGTTAATCACAGCAGCTCACCCATGTTCAGGAATCCTGCGGAGTTTATAAATTAATGCGCCGTCCTCTCCAGAGGCTTAGAAATCCACACCCACCAGGTATCGGCCCTTAGCGGTGTGTAAGCACCATGGGAGCTTCTCTCCAGCTTGTGCCGAGCCCGGCTACCACCACTTCAGGGCCTGCTTGGTATTTCCCATGGTGGTCCTGAGGCACGTGCTCAGCCCAGGCACCAACCGGGGCAAGGACGAGCCCTGCCCGCTCTGCCCACCCTGCCGCTGCCCAGGTGGTGGCCAGGCCTTGGCTCCTGCGCGGGTGACGGTGGTGGGAGGCAGGCACCGTCCATGAGGAAGCCGCCAGGCAGTTTGGGAACCCTCCAGGCACGTTGCAGACCCTGCTCCGTGTTCGCTTGGTTTCCACCCAGGGAGTGGGAGCTTGCTTGCAGTCAAACTCCAAACCAGCGGGCAGCACGTGCTCTCCCCACCCCCTCGTTTACACTAACCATAATTGATAGGGGACCATCTGTCACCATCGGAGGAACCGAAGCCGGGCGAGAGCCGGTGGTGGTCATGGTTGGTGGAGGAGCACAGGAACACGGTCTCTCAAGCAGAGGCAAAGTGTTGGCGATGCCAGGATTCAGCACTGCGGCAGCAGCGTGTGGGATACCACAGCCCCGTCCGCCGCCGGTTCAGAGGCCACCAACGCAGCAGTGGCAGCCGGGCCCCCTCAGCGTCCCCAGGCCCGCCGCGCGCAGGGGTCAGCAGTCTGCTCTGACCCGCTCCTCGCTGGGCACGCGGCCTGGGAGAGCAGCGTGCAGCTCCAACGCAGCGCTCAGCCTTCTGCCATGGTGCACGGGACCTCGCACCGCCTCATTAGCTCTCCCGTGGGGCGGGAGCACGTTCAGCTCCCGGGAGCGCTGGAGAGCGTGCGTGGCTCCGCGGCGCTGGGAGCCCCATCGCTGACAGGAATACGTCCCACTGTCAGCTTGCGCAGCTTTCCGGGAGCCACGCAGGGGATGCCGGCAGTGCCCAGCCTGGCTGCGGTGAGGGCATGGGCGTCCCCTTGCTCCCCAGCCCACCCGCCCTGAACCGGAGCCCCTCCAGCACAGCGGCGTGGGGGGCTCTTGCAGCCCGCTTGGAGCTGGGACACGCACAGAGCGTCCTCGGTAATCCCTGCCCTTCCCTACCCCACCATAAATTCCCCCCCATCTCCCACATTCACTCCGTTTTCCTCCCCAGCACGACTCTTTCTTCCCTAGCAGGCGCTGGCCACCGTGCCTCGGACACCCCTCTTCAGCAGGCCGCAGCCAGGGATGTTTCCCCCGCCATGGCGTGCTGAACGCTAATGAGGACGTAAACCCGTTACTCCTAAACCTGTAACGAGCTCCAGTGGATTAGGCTGCGGGGCGAGGGGCAGCGCTGTCTCCTGCGGGCGGTAAAAAGCCACCCCTGGAGACACCGAAGCCAGCGCAGCCGCGGGCAGACACGCGTGGGTGGGGGCAGCCATTGGGGCTGCAAAGCACCGTCAGAGCCTCCCGCCCGAGCGCCAGCGCTCTCCCGCCCGCCCGTCCCGCCAGCAGCGGGGCCGCTCGGCCCGGGGACGCCGGCGGTGGCACACGGGTGCCGCAC
>Ga0065711_1033563_pt1 | contig 25272 bp, 11 predicted proteins | sample Hoacrofraction12_FD_59098 | JGI IMG/M metagenome (GOLD analysis project Ga0065711, IMG submission 59098) | Hoatzin crop microbial communities from Cojedes, Venezuela - Epithelial fraction 12 v2 (version 2) | ecosystem: Host-associated > Birds > Digestive system > Esophagus > Crop | place...
CAGGAGGATGGGGCCAAACTCTTTTCAGTGGTGCCCAGTGACAGGACAAGGGGCAATGGGCACAAACTGAAGCACAGGAAGTTCCAGCTGAACATGAGGAAGAACTTCTTCCATCTGAGGGTGACAGAGCACTAGAACAGGCTGCCCAGAGGGGTTGTGGAGTCTCCTTCTCTGGAGATATTCAAGACCCACCTGGACAAGGTCCTATGCAGCCTGCTGTAGGCAACCCTGCTTCGGCAGGAGGGTTGGACTAGATGACCCACAGAGGTCCCTTCCAACCCCTACCATTCTGTGATTCTGTGATATGGTTGTGGAAAAATCTTACTTGTTTAAAGAGAAACAAAAAAATAAGAAATAGTGAGGGATTCTGGCAGAAAAAGCAATAAGCAACATTAGTCACAGAGAATGATAATAATTTCTATTTGCTTTTAAACCATCTTCTAGAATTCTTTACCAGAAATATAAGCTTACATAAAAGTAATGATCCTCCACTGAATTTTAGAAGGGTATCCCCCCCTCCAACCTAGATGAAAACAAATCTATTCTGCAATGCCTGTTAGTGAGGACAAGAAATGCACTCCGCTCCCAAGTTTCTCTTAGTTACCCTGTCATACTTGTAGATATATATGGCTGTTGTATCATACGTGACCTCATTCCATGTGCTTTCTTAATATTTAAACTGTGGAGATTTTAGCCTGTTGGAAAGATCTAGAATAACTCCCAAGTCATTTTTCCCTCCCTTTCCTTTGTCCGTGTCAGTGTACTGATTGGTAGTGTCTGGGACTGCTCAGGAAAGGGTATAAAACCTTCAATTATGTTTTGCTCTGAGAAAAGCCCTCACTTGCTCACAAGGTACCAGCTCTAGTTTCCTCCTGTTTTCTGTCAGAATTGTTCTGCATAGCTCATGTGGTGATCTTTAGCCAAATTCAGAGCTTGCGAAGTTTCTCTGAGAGGCATTTACAGTTCTGTTTTAAAAATGTAACAAGGATGCAATCCTTAAGGGGATGCAAACAGCACCTCAGATTCTCTGGGGATATTTTGACCCAAGGAGCAAACCTGTTTTCCCCTCAATTGACTCAGTAATGAAAGGATGGAATCCTGGAAACATCTATTAGCTGCCAGGTGAACTAGAGAGAGACAAGTACTTTGGTGTGGTCTCAAGTCTTTATCAATTTGTAAATGCAGAGTCAGAGAGACACCAAACAATCTGAACCCTGTACCAGCAACAGCGCAGTTCACGTTGCCTGCCTGGCTTTCTGCAACCTAAGCAAATTCTCTGCATGTTAGCTTGCCAAGAGGTAATAATTTAAAAAGCTATTTCTATAAATCGATGCTATTGAAAGAAGATTGGTCTTCTCAGAAGTGGTAATAACTCATCAAAGCGCATTACAAGGTGGCTGGTTTAAGAGGTATTTGAATGTGAAATTAAAGCTTGATTCCACTGGTATATTGCAATGTTTTTGTTTGTCAGAGATGAATTGTAAACAACATTTTGCTTGCTTACAGAGTTGCTTACAGCAGTTTCAAGTCAGCATGCTCGGACAGGCAAGGTGAATGAGAAGATAAATCTGCAAATCTTCCAGCTTGGTCAAGTGCTGTGGCTCTGCCTTTTGTCCTTTTTCCTGTTTTGTGAAGTATCAGTCAGAAAACAGAACAGTTTTCCACATGTTGTACTTGTAACTCAATCTTCTCAGGGTGTTGGGCCATCCCACAAGGTGAACGCTGGCACCGGCATAAATCATTTCAGTGCTGACAGGATCTGTCAGAAAATATGTATGAGTAGTGGTAAAAGACACCATGCCTCCAAATTCAATCTGAAATCACGAGTAGGACCTTGTCGTTCTTTTGTTAAATATTTTCCTTCCACTGAATTTGAGGCACCCATTGCCCTGCTGTGACCTTACAATTTATGTGTCTTGGAAGTTTTCCAGCAAAATTTTCACAGCTGAATGTTGTCCCTGCAGCTGGGGAGTCTGACTTTTACAGTAAGCTGGATATCAAGAACTATTCATTACTCAAATATTTTATGCACATCTTGCTGTACATGTTTTCTTCACTGTCTGCCTTTCCATAGGCTCATTCTGTGGCTGCTGGGGTAGCATGCCTATGCAGCAGCCTGGCAGGACTGCTGGCTCTCGTTGCAGACACAGCTCGCATTTCACCAGTTGCACAGTCTCTTTTAGCAATTCTGTATCTGCCTGAGCAGGTTTCTGGCTACCATGCACCCAGTGGGCATGCTGTTCACTTTCGTTTCTTTATGCATGTATCTACCAGAGTTATCCTGAGATTAGGGTACATGAGAACATATGTATAGCACTATTGTATCGAAAATGGATGTACTGATCGGACACTGCCAGCTCACAGAAATACCAAAGCAAGAACATTAATCTTTTATTTGGGATACAAACCCTGGCTTTAGGCCTGCTTTTCTTTTGCTTGCGAGAGAGATGCAAACCATTGATGCCAGAGATTAGTGTACACTGTGTCCTATGTTCCCGCTTCCTTCCTTGTGGTTTCCCAGCTCTGTTATTCACCGCAGAGTAAGTGAATATAGAGTTAAATGCAGTATCTTTCTCAGCCTATTGAACATCAGTTCTGTAGTTCATTAGCATCCAAATGCCTTTAAGCTGATTGTCTCCTTGGTCACACTGCTCCAGAGCTTACAGGATGAAAGTACCAAAAGTTCAGAAATAATGGGCTGCATTGTTGCTGAAGGGGATCTCTGATTGGTGGAGGTTTGCACGTATATGTATGTAGGAAATAAAAAATGAAAAGGATCTTTCTTTTTATTATTCAAGTGTATTCACATTTAAAAATAATAATAATTAGACTAACACTGGAGAATATAAGGCAGTTTATTCATGGTCTTTGTATGTTTTACAGAGCTTTTTTATACATAGGTAATTGAGAAAGAAGTTATGAACTTTAATAATTACCAGGCTGGTCTCTTTTAAAGAGTTAGTTTGAATTGGAGTGAGGTCAGAGAAAGGATTGCTGACCTTTCTCTCTCAGATTTTCAGCTATACCAGGCTGGGGTTGAAATGGGAATGGACTCACAAAGAAGAAAACATAATAGCTTGACTGTCTTTTGGTTAGCAGATGTATCAATCTGTGTCGACTGAAGCACAACTAAAGTGTAACTTTTGTTATTGGGAGAGGTGCTCTACTTATTCAGTAATGGACTAAAATGAGATACTGCAGTGTGAGACTGAAGTGCTTAATGTGAATGCCCGAGCCTAGGATAGCTGGGGTGCTGTGTCTCAGAAGGGAAGGGTGTTAGCAGATCCATAGGACAGAATTTATCATGCCTATTCTCCGCTGGTAGTGGCATCACTGGAGGTTCACTCAGCGATAAAAAAAACATGATAACCAAATGCTGCAAAGAGATAAAAGCTGCTATCTGCTCAAAATAAAAAGGTTGCTAGGGTCACAAAAAAAAAAACCCTTTGCTGGAGCCTTTTGCATTGTCAGCTCTTTTCACAAAAATACCCGACTGAAACTTGGAGGCAACCCAGCGTGGCACCTCTGGGATTTACCTTCACAAGGGAGGGTCAGCCCTGCAAAAATCAAGCTATTAAAGCGTCTGGATCTCTTGCCCCATGGAAAATGAGACTCTCGGTCTCCTGTGGCAGAAGAGCAGAAGACGTGTCTGAGCTATCTGAGGTAGCGTGTGAGTGGGTGGGAAGCAACACCCACCCATGGCTCAGCTGGGGGCCACAGCCTGCCAGGTTCACTGAGACAACTGCCTTTCACGCAGGTGTTGGAGGGGGTTGGAGGCTCTCCATTTCACCTTCTGGTTTGCTGACTCAAGCACTGGCAGCTCATGCAGCCAGCTTAATCTGCAACAGGAATATCAGTAGGACCTGCCAGCATAGCCTGTAAGGGGAGCGCAGCGTGGACTCTTCATCTTACTCAGCTGAGTGGTTTATGCTTTGCCTGGTTGCACTGCTGGGGCACTCTGTCATTTTTCAGCTTGCTGAACGCAGATAGAAGTAATGTTTACATTTCAGGCCTGCCTCTGCCCAAGGTTATTTATGAATTAACATTTTCCTTTATCATTAGGTAGAAGTATCTTAAGTGAATACATATTGAATGCATAAATCTGCCAGTCTCACTCAAATAGGGGACAGCAGTTGGAAAACAGCATGCCAATTTAGGGAAATTTCAGAGAAAATATTTTTTCTGTTCTCATGGCCTAGGGTGAACATGATTTGAAGGCTCATTTCTGATGCAGTGGTACAGTGGCAGAGCCTCTTCTTTAAACAAAAAAAAACCTTTGGACACCAAAGCCTGCTGAGGGTATCACACAGTCAGTGGTGCGACAGAGCTGATATGCTACCTGCAGAGGCTGGGGTGGCAGTCTGGCCGTTTGCTCCGAGGTGACAGTGGGAAATGAGTTAGCCACCTCATTTTCAGATGTGCTTAGCATCTTCATTTCATCTGAAGTCAAAGGACTCTGTCGGTTTCTAGCACCTTGTGATGAATCTCCCTTGTTGCAAGAAGGCATTTGTCTGTTTTAGAGAACAAAGCGTTTAATTAGTGTCCTAGCCTACAAGGCCTCCGGCTTCAAAACTAGAAGAGTCAAGATGCTGAAAATCAGGACTGTCGAACATCACGGCAGTGAGATGCCTGGACAAAAGAAGGATGCTGGGCTGAAATTCGTAATGAGGCCTTTATGGAACCACGGTCTCCTCGGGTCTGCTGTCAGATCACGCTCACAGTCATATGGCCTGTGTGGTGCATGGCAGCAAGCCCCACCTCCTGAGGGATAAGCCTTCACCCAGCAGTTCATACAGTGAATATACCTGTTATCAAGGCTCAGCTGTGTTTTAAAGATAAATCACCTTGAGGATTGTTGTCTGGGAGTCTGCAGCTGCCTGGACTCGCGGGGTAATGGGCAGAATGGGGCCATCCTACAGACTCCAGTTCTGCTGGAAGGAATATCGGTACTGTACAAAACCTGCTGTCCTTGGTAAGCAGGCTCGAGACCTGGTTGGCAACACCATCTCTGGAAACTGCTTGGGCTACATCCAGACTTGGGCTTTCTCCTGCCCCATGTGACTTGGAACCACCTCAGGCTACCCCCATCCCGGCCAGCTGGCTGCCTGCTCCAGGGCCTCTGTCATGGCTCCTGGCCCGTTCTGCTTCCCTTCACGTGCACAGTGGAGGCTGGAGGGGCAAATCTGGTTTGGCAGCTGCTGCGTTTATCAGCCTAAATGTTTCTTCTTGTCACACCGGGGTGGAAAGGTTGTCCTTGCCTTTCCAGACTGCAGGAAGCGATGGCTCCATTACAGAAGGAAGAGCCGTGAGTTTTCATAATAACTTTGTAACATGCTCGGGAATAGGCTCCAGCAAACTCCAGTCCAGAGAGTGATCCTCATGCTGACAGAAAGCTCTTCATAGTTACCTGGTTGTAGACATTGGGCTCTTCAGGGAGAGGCTGAAATATTCTGAAGGAGAAACTTCATTTATAAAGGCTCTCTGTAGCCTTCAAAAATATATCAAATTTTAATTAAATAGATGATAATCACTCTCTCCTGTCTGCTCTACTGTCTCAAGATGCTCTGTGCCAACCCAAGCCATATCCAACTGACACACTGATTTCTGCTTCTAGATGAAGGAATCTGAAGGGTATGGAGTCCAGCTGGCTGTTTACGACAAACACCCATTTGGATGAGATGGTTCTTTTTCTTCCTAAAGCACTCACAAATTTAGTGGGCAAGAGAGAGAGAAAGGCAAAGACAGTGTTATAATTTATTATCCCCATTCTACAGATAGGGAACAGAAACCCAGGCTGTATTTACACAGTCTTTTGAGAGGCAGAGTGCATAATGCAGCCTGCAAATCCAGATTTACAGTCCATCTAGACAACTGGAAATGAGTTTCCTATGCTGACTAAAGGTTTCTCTCCAGTGAATGCAATACAGGTACACAAAAGTGCCTGGCAGCCTGGTTTAGCATGCCAGCAGCACACAACTAATCTGCCATTTGCAGAACTTTGGGTGGAACCACACTTCAGCAACCTGGGTGGAAGAGTTTCTACGATGTGCTGGCTTCCTCCATAGCATCTCTAGGAAGAGAAGGTGGTTGGATCTGGTGGCACACTGTACTCAAGCCATGCTCCCTGTGGCACAAGCCTTGTCACAGAGATTATGTGGTTTGTTCAAAATGGATTTAAGATGCTCCATCCTCAGAATGTAAATTCATTGACTTAACAAAAGGCTTTTATTTCATCTCCATAACCTCAGCTATGTCCCTTTAGCAGCTGCCTTTTACCTAGATGTAGAGTAACACCTCAACAGACCAGTCGTTCGGATGCCATTAAGGCAGGCAGGTAAATTGAGTGCGTCTCCTTCACGGCACAGTTACCTCCCCAGCATGTGGCAGTGAGATATGCTGTTACTCTGAGCCATAATATTGTAAAGACTTTGAGACCATCTGTTTGAAAAGTGCCTGTTTTACCTTGCTGTGGGTACGTTTCATAGAAGCTATCACAGCAGAGTAAGGCACTTTCAACCCATTTATCTCATCAAACACTGCCACTGTTCTTCTTTTTCTTTTTCTCTTTCATTCTCTCTCACTCTTTCTTCTATTAAATATCAAGAAACAATATCAACAGATTGCAATAATCAAAAAAGCATCTGCAGCACCTGTTTTAGCTTTTGGACCCGCATGAATGAATGCAACATACGACAGGTTTGACACATGTAACTGTCTTGGAATGAAAGCAGAACGTGCACTCTGGGGCAAGCACAGGGAGGAAAAATGGGAAGAAAGCAGCGAGAAAAAGGGTCACCATTTATATCATGCTGGCAATTTACATCCAGGGCTTTCTGCTTTCCCTGTTCTTAGCATGTGGCAGAGAGGAGTGTTTCATTCGGGCAATGAGTTGAGGAAAGCCAGGGAGCAGTCAGAAGGATGCTCTCTTCCCCCCCACAGTGTTTGAGGAAATGGACCTGTGGTCAGCTCTCAGAATACAGCGCTTGTTCTGTGGCACTGCCCAGGAGGTCGCTGGCCTTAGGGCCGCTTTTTTATACAGCTGGTGGAGGTACTGCCCAGAGCCCTGAACTGATTCGACTTGACAAGGCACCCCCATGGGCAGAGTTGCTACTCTGCACTTCTCCTCAGTCTGTGGAGAGTTGCAGAGCTAAATATCTGGCAGCTCTGCAGTCTCTCCCTGCTCCCTCCCCACAGCACTGCTGCAGCCAGCACAGGGTGCCACAGAGACAGGCCTGTGTTTGGGAGGAGGGCAGGTGGGCTCAGCTCTCCTCTCCTCAGCCTGGCTGTGCCTCTGCCTTCTCCTGCAGGGAAACCATGAACAGAAAAGCGGGGTTTCATGGAATCGGTTTTGTGCAATGGAAGCAGCAGCAGTGTCGTAAACAGAGCAGCAAAACTCCACTGAACTAGCAGACAAGAGAAGCACAAAAAAGGGAAATATATATATAGAGATATATTTTTTTTAATAACAACCCTAAATCAATCAATTATATTGGGTAATTACCTGGGCTGTCCAGTGAAATGACAGAAATAAGTGAGCAGATGCATTTCCCTGATAGGCACATGCTCTCACTCAGTATGAAAGCAGTGAAGGAGATATTCTGACATGTTCATAGCCCAAAATGGGCTATGCTTACCCAAATTGTCTATAACCCTGCGAAAATATGCCTTTGCTCTGTAAAGATCTAAGTGTGATTATGAGTTACAAGGGTTCTATTAGGGCACTGTTGTTAGAAAAGTTTTTAACTACTCACGAATGTCCAAAAACAAATCTGTATGCACAGACTGCATCATGTTTAGATTTAAAGGCAAACACAAACACATTAACAGGAGGACTTACTATTCTCAAAGGTGCTTTATTTGATCAATTTAGACATTTTGAAAGCAGGCTTTTGTCTCTAAAGTTTGCATGTCTCAGTCCTTCTTTCCTCAACTTCAGTTCATTTCACTGAAATGGAAAAATCCAAAGTACTATGGTACAATGGACACAGTTCAGCCAAGCACTTTAAAAATCTTTTTACCTTTATGCACTAAGGAAATTGATAGATGTGTTAAATCTCAGTCTGCAAAGCAGGTTGGAACTAGGAGGACAAAGTGACTGGGAAGAATGAATTAGAGAAATGACAATTCTAGCTCCCATCAATTTTCTCCAGAAGTGACACATTTATCATAGAAGTCAATCCATAAAGCAGCTGCACACATACAGTGTGTCATACATCTGAGATGATGCAATCTTTCTTTTCCTGATGTCAGATATGTATGCGAGCTGTGAAATGGCCTTTGGAGGCCAACAAGTTTGGTCTTTTTCCAGCTGACATCAACACATTATTCATGCATTAGACGCTGTCTAGATGGCTGTGATTGCTGTCAAACTAGGGAATATTTTTCAAACTTTTTTGTATGCAAACATGAGCAATAGCAAGAGGGTCCTGCTTTTTCTTCCTCTCTACTTTCTGTTGTTTCCTCTGCTCTTCCGGCTGTGTAACTTTTAAGCATGACATCTTGATGAGTGAAATACAGAATGCGGTACACAAGGAATCCTAAAAGGCAGGCAGAGCATGGTACTTGACTTTCATCTCCTGTTCACCTTCAGCAATAATTTTGATGCCTTAAATGGTTTCCATTCTGTAAATTTGATGGTGCATGATATGGAAGGGGAAGACGATGAGGGGGGAGGCAAAAAGGAAGGATGAGTAATACAGCATCTCAAAAATGTGATAACTGCTAGAAAGCCCCCTTGAGGCGGTTGTGATTTTTGAAGCAAATTCTTTACAAGGAGCAAAAAGTATTTTTGAACTGAAAAAAATAGATTCCTTCTTTCAGTTGTATGTTTTCCAGGACTTGCAGGCAGTTTTATTATTAGTTGCTGCAGCATTTATGTTGCCTATGAATTCAGTGTTGCAGGGTCCAGACCACTAAGTTAAAAGAAAATTAAGGGTGCTGGCTCACATTTGAGCAGAACATCAACTCACGCCTGATTAATGGTTGCAGAAGCAGATCCTGTGCTGTCCTGCTAATGTCCTTCCCATGAGTCTTGGAAGAAATGGGCAACATCCATTGTTTTTGCTTATTTGAAGTAGATCAATCATAAATACCTGGAAGGGAGTGGAGCCTGGCAGGACTACAAGATGCTGCTAATTCAGGTGAATTTTGGTCTCAGTCGGTCAAGGGAAGAATTGCTTGCCATATATCTAGCTGTTGACTTTTAGCAATATTCCACAATGTACTTCCAGAACCGGTTTGAATCTCTGTGTGGGCAAAGTTTGTGCTTTTGTTTGGTTTAGTTTTGAATAACACGTTTGAGGATATTCAGTTTTGACTGCAGGTACTGATTCTTTCAAGGAGTGCTGGGTTTTGGCGTTGGAGGGAGCAGGCTGAGCAGGGGATCTTAGTGGATGACACTGCTGCCAGCTTGGCTGCTCTGAACGCAAAGAAATGTCAATGAGCTGCTCTGTCTAACATGCAATCAGAAAGTTGGTATTTTAAAACTTACATGCATCTGTTTCTCCCTTAATGTTATGACCCAGTATCTTATGACTTAGGAGAGGTCAGGGTACTTGTGTGGTTCTGAGGCCTAAAACCAAAAATAGCATAAAGCTTTCACTGTGTGCAGCACAGAACATTTTGTAAAACAGATTTTGCGACAGGTCTCATTTACCATTGCTTCTTTTGCTCATTTGGCTTTTAAAAGGTTGGGAAGAAAGCAATTTTAGTGGAGAGCCTAGGAAACCGGATAAGTTGCCTGTCACATATGCGAATATTCTCAAGCAGTACAAGTTACTTCAAGTTATCATGCCAAGAACTTTGAGGAACTCTGTTTTTTCGGAAATAGGGGTCTCTGTCCATATGTTAAGGATTAGCCTGATGTAACTAGACCTCTGTTCCTGATCAGACAAGATCTTGAACATTGAGAAGCATTGACCTTTTTCACTCCCCAGATCAAACTGAAAGTGTTATCATGAATTTTCACAAATCAAAACTTTGAAAAGATCTAAAAAAAAAAAAATTCTTTGAAGATGGCAGGTTGTAAGTGGAAGATTTAAGTGGTCAGTCAGATACTGTATTTGCTTTCAGCTTTCAATATAGGAGCAGTGATCAATAATTTAAGATTCATAGCAAAATAAAGAACATGATGAGCACCTTTCTGACTGCCTCAGGCATTGCCAGATTGAAGTTTTTTCAGAAATCTCCATTTCATTACTTTGTCTTGTCCAGTGGTGCTACTAGCCATATAGTGGAGACCCATTTTGCTGAGCAGGGTGCCCAAGGCTCAGGTCTTACAGAGTGTGTCCTGGCAAAGCCAAGGAGAAACATTCAGGTACTGCAAGAAATGTTTCATGCTGCAGAAGAATTGTTAAGGCAAATTTTCATCATTTGATTTAAACAGATTTTACATGAATGTAAACATGTTTGCCCAAAGAAGATGAATCAGTCAGAGGATTGGGTTACAAGTAGGAAATCTCAGAGCTAGTTAAGAATTCATCCTGAAGACTCCTTGGAACACTTAATTTAACTGTGTTTTTTACCTCCCTCTTTCAGTACTGCTCTAAGGAAGGAAGATAATTTACTTCAGGGAAATGTTTAAAATAGTTTAAAATTTATCCAGGGCGTGTAAATCCTTTTAGTTCCATTTTTGTACCATTGAAGATTTCTGTGAGCTGCCTCCAGACTGGAGTACACTTGAACTGTATATTTGTAGAAATAAACAGACAAATGTCCCTCTTTTTGCACGTCATCAAGTATTCTTGTTTTCCCCAAATAAGGGGTACTGAGGAAACATCATACAGAAGATAACACAGATGAACCTGAAAGGGATCAGAATCTGCTATAAGTGTTTGCTGGACCTAGGAAACACCATTGAATATTTTTCATCATCGTCTTACATGCTTTCTTTTTGGAAATTGCTGATACATTGGTATATTATCCCTCTTATAAAGCACAAGTCCATCCTCATTTCAAGATCTGTAAAGATTTCAAGTTCTGCTTAGAAACCAATCTAAATTGTGTGGTAGACTTTCAGGGCAGCTCAGCCACATCACAGCAGGACTTGACTGTCAGTTCAGACAGCTGACAGAGTGGTGGTGAGCAGACAGACTTTGTTCTTGAGGATCATTAAAAAAGAGGAGGAAAACAATCCGTGGTAGATTTTTTTTGTTACAGAACTGGCATGAAGCAGAAAAGAATGCCTCAAATCTCAGCCCAGAAAAAGGCTTGGGAAATGTAAAATGGGTAAACCAAAGTCAGCAGTGAGAATATTCAGGCTATTTTGGATGCTTTGCAGTTTACAACTGCATTTCTTTTTCTGAGCTTATACCATGAACCCCTTCTCCTCTAGCGAACCGCATTGACATCAGAGATGGGAATGTATCAACGGTTGCAATGATGCTTTGGCAGGAGGTAGACAGAAAATGGTCTGATTTAACATTCAGATGTGGCACTGAGGTCTTTCAAAGTATCATTGGTTTATGCCCTTCTTTAAAGTGATTCTGCTTTGAATCTTGTCTTGGTAAAGCCAGAAATAGGATTTACTAATGAGGAAGCCAGGATCCTTTTAGCAGATCCTTAGGGGAGTACAGGGACTTTCAGACCCTTTCTACCTTAGTTATTCCAATTTGTATGAGTCTTCTAACCCAAGTGAGTGTTTTAGCCTTTTTAGCTAGGCTTTAAAGCAGGGACTTCAACCTGAACATGTTAAATCACATCTTGCCAGGACAAAAAAATATTTCAGTAGCAATGAGGAACATATGTTGATGCATATACCCCAGCAGAATTGTGCTCCAGGCACCGTGGCAGATCTTATTCTGGTGTGGCTGGAACTGCTGTGCCTGTCCAAAGAGAGAACTTGGGCCAATACCTCTGCACCATTTCATGGAGTTTCCAGATATTAGATTAGTTTCAAGGCCTCTACTGCTATCCTGACTCACAGTGATGCAGGAAGACTATTCAGGTGGCTGGAGTGAGCATGAGGAGTGGTAGAATTTCTGCTGAGCAATGCCATTTACCCATCTACTGCACAGTGTGGTCTTAGCACCTGGTGAAGCAGGAGGATGAAACAAACTAACAAGAAAATAACGGATTCTCGAAAACCTAAAGGAGATGCCCAGCATGGCTGACACGTTTTCCATTTTCACATTTCCATTTTCAATTAAGAAACTGAAATAACTTAATGAAAAAGGAGAGTTTGATTGCATACGTGGAAATTATTTTTAAGTGGTGTTGGCACTAACCTGTAGATATATGCATAGGAAAAGCACAAACTCTGTCTTGTCTTTTCCTCAGCGTATCACTAGGGGAAAAATCCTTTTTTTTTTTTTTCTCTTTTTTCTCCTGAACTCATTTGAAATCTTTCTGAACCGCTACCTGTAAAAAAAATCAGATAGCAAATGAGGAACCAGGTTGCAGAGTCAGGGAGAGAGTGCCTGAACATTTGACTGAGTGTTATGCACACTTGGCTTGTGGTATCTTGTAGCTGATCCATAGTAATGTCCACTAAATGTCATGAATATATTTTTTTAAAATGAGATATTTTTATTGATAGAATTATACTAACTTTTGAAATGAGAGGCTATTCTGAGTTTGAAAGATATTTCAAAAGTTTTGAAAAGAAACAGAGAATTTTAAATTCTTTTCAAAAAAATATTTCTAAATAGAAATGCATTTTGGATGAAAGTTTAACAAGTTTGACATTTTTAAATAAAAATATTTTATCAAAATTATCAGCGTTGGGTAGAATATATAGTATTTTGTCAGCTGTCTTACATAACAGGTTTTCTTACTAAAAAAGAAACAAGAAAACATCTTCTCCACAGAGATTTCTGGTTGTCTAACCCTTAGCCTTACCAAATGCTGTCAGCTAAGGATAATTGCAGAGCAGCAGGTCAGACAGGAGAGCTCAACATCTGTATTGCATACTTGTATCTTTTCCAGATCTGCTTTGTGATACCTGGAGTAGCATCACAATGAGTAAATCTTGCTTCAGAATGACAATATAGTATTTTTCATCAAAATCAGAAAACTGTTGTGATAGGGACTGATATAAAACCAAACCAAAACAACAAGAAAAAAACTACACACAACAAAACAAAGAGCTTGTATATTGAGAAAAAATGGAATTTTGTGTTGGGATATTTTCAAAAGGTTGGTGACTGATTTAACTTTTCATAAGTTAAGTAAATGTTGGAGGTAAAAATTCTTGTAAGGCAGAATTCCCTTCTTGTCACACCCGTGCCACCTACTTTACCCGTATTTATACACGTGTGCCATATTTATATATTTTTCTAGACAGTTCTCATTATTACCACAGACCAGGGATAGGAGGAGGAAAGTGCAGATGATGAAATAAATCGGAGTGGAGGATGGAAATTCTGCCTTTTCATAGGAAAGCTGTCAGATGGATTAATGGCTGGGGTGAGCCAAATAGCTCCGTTATCAGATCAGATAGAGACCTCTCCCCTTTCTTGGTAAAATAAATGAGAAAGGGGGTTCTGATATGGATTTTGTGAAAGATGAACCCCTCGAGAGTAAATTGAAGACAGGATAATAGAGTTCCTTACTACGCATGTGTAACTACTATTCTGATAAATTGGAATGAATGTAATCTTATACATGCCAGTGACATCCAAGTCTTTCGAAAATCTAGATATATCTGTGTTTATCAACATAGATGTGTTTTATTTTCTTGTAGGACTAGAAGGGAACCCACAAAGCATAAGAATGAAATGAAAAATCACTGCAGCAGTGAATATGCCATACCCACACAGACAGAAAACTCCAGTATCTTCCACCCAACCAAAAATAACGCCTTTGTTCAGAAAAAGTGGGGGGGAAAGTGCAATACCCTTTCCCAACCTAGCAAAAGGAATATAGGAAAGACAGCAAAGCAATTAAGAGAATGAGTTTAGTGTCCTGTTCTGGGGCAATGTCCACATGGCAGGGGAGCAGCAGAGAGCATGCTTGACCTGAACCCGCATTGGAGAGCAGTGTTTCGGGAGGAAATTCAATCCTCCATGCTAGCGATGGTCACTCAGGCTCTGAAGTGACACAAAGAGTGACTTGAACGTGACCACAGGTGTCCTGCGTAAAGCGCTGCTGAATGCCTTAGTACACCACTTAGATTCTCTTTGAAGCAGCTGCGCGTCACAGGCCGCGTTCCTGCAGTTTGCAAGTGAATCAGTTCCTCACCGGCCCCATGTTGATTGCACAATATGGAGGGAAGGGGGCTGCTAATCTGTACTTACCTCACAAGGGCGTGCTGGAAAATTAGTAAAAAAAAGTGAACGGAGCGGTCAGAGAAACTGATTGGCAAAATGAACAAGACAAACGGTAAAGGGGGGTGGAGGAACTGACTTGCTGCGTGCAGAATGGCTGGGAATGAGATAGGGATGCTCCAAGCAGTGATTGCAAGGTGACTTGACAATGTTCTGTAAATATTTGAAGGAATAAACAGCACTAGGGAAGAGAAATTAGTACAACAAGATTTATGATAGAGAGCAGGAAGATGATCTGCCAGAAAAAACTTTTTGAAAGACATAATAGATGGTGAAATAAGCCTTCCAGTGGCAAGCGGAGATGTAACATTGAGTGAGATTTTTAAAAGGAAATTGGAAATCAGCAATAGAGAGCAGTCCTGCTTTGGGTGAAAGAATGAACGAGTGACATATTACTGTAGGCATCTTCTGGGTTTTGATTCTCCTATACACCATTACTTCACACATGGTTTTGTACCTCAGGGATGTGGTGTTCTAGGGAAATGATAATAAATATGAAAAGCAAGTTGGATAGAAGGCAGCAACCCTTTGACAGCATGAGAACTGAGTGTATAATCGTGCTCAGTCCTGCTCAGAAGCTCAGAATAATAACTTGTAGTTGTCTATGTAGGGTTTTGTCCCTTATTCACAGCCAGTTGAGCACTGTACCCCATGGTAATGGGCCCACTGCTGTCCTCCCTGGGACCTCGGCTGGAGGGCACTGTGGTTCCCTTCACCCGGTGTGTCTTCTTTTTCTTCCCAGGGAATCGGAGGTGTGGGGATGGGAGAGAGAGGCCACTGTGTGCCTGAGGCTCAGCCCCCTCCCAGGTGCATTTCAGCCAGGGTGCTCCCATGGTGCAGGAGTTCAGTCTCATCTTTGGTCTTGAACGGACACTCCAGTCCGTCTCGGGTTGCTCCCAGTTGCAATGCTTTATTCTGTGGCAGCTTAGTTTCTTTAAAAATCTTTGGTGAGCATCCTTGTTAAATACTTTAGAATTGGTAGGTGTATAAAATCACTGGAATTTCTTCATGCACACTGATATCCAAAACCAAACAGCGACCCATCTGTGTGACACCGCTTGTCTTTAGAAAAGCTGCATTGATTCCCCTTCACTACATTTATTTGTATCTGCTGATTTTGCTATTTATTACAGTTTCTAAGTATTTGTACTATACTATGCTATAACTATAGTTCTTTACCCCTCCTTATCACAGTGCACATATGGGGGATTGCTCTCAGCAGAACTGGGTTTAAACCAGGATCTCTGTCAGATTAATGGGTGATGAGCAACACACAGAAGCAGAAGTTTGCTCTCTGGAGTTCTGTGATTTATGCCTTCTCTGCCCAGTGGTGCTGCTGGCTGGTGGGGGAACTGGCTCTTTGTTTCTGCTCATTGGTGGAACAGCAGGTGAACGTGTATCTGAGCATCTCTGCTGGGTGGACTTACACTGCTTCTTTTTCAGAAGTACATGACTTGTCACAGGAATACTATTTTGTATGAAGATCTGAACTCTGATTTTTTTTTTCTTTCATCCATGCTTGTGGTATTTTCCGCTGTTTATCTTCACTGGATAATGCTGTATGTCCTCCCTTTCAACATGATATATCTTCCTTGCTCTTTTGTGAAACTCTTTAGGGGTTTGATTTTCCTCCAGAAACCTGTGGTGCAAAAACTATTTTTCAGGGAGAGCTGTTAAGGAGGGATCTGATTACCTTTAGTGAGGTGTCTCTTGTATAGTCGACATTTTTCATCATTGCTTTGATTTGCCTTCTCGTCCATTTTTCCTGAGTCTTAGTAACAATTCAGAGAGCTCATCAAAGTCATAAAAACCTAATGCTTGTCTTTACTGTATCATCTCTTTACAGGCAGATATTACATCCTCCAAAGTGTCTTCTCTCTATTTTGTCCATAATTTAACATAAATTAGTTACGTGGCCTTGGAAAGAAATGCTGAGCAGAATTCTCTCTCTCTCTAAATATAGATGGATTTTCTCCTCATCCTACCCTACTTTTATTCTATTCCCGTTTGAAGGCAAGAATTGATAGTGGATGTGAGCCTGTCACATCATGTTACAAACCTCCATCAGAATGCTCTAACAATCATTTCATATAGTAGAAGTACTCCCGATTTTCAGCCTATCAGTATTTGAACCTCCTAACCCCTGTTAACTGCACTGTCGTCCTCCTCTTGCTTGCTTGCAGAAGAATGCCTGAAACAAGGTGAAGTGCTATAATCTGTTCTAAAAAACCTTTTGGAGAGGCCTGGAATTGCGGATGCCAGTTTGCCTTTACGCATTGAGAAACCAAGCAGAATAGGTTAACATACGTCCTGGTAACACAGTTTTGAATCTCAATGGGTTCAACTTCTTCTTTCTTCAAAGGAATTAACTGTATATAAATTTGACTCTGTGTGGTATATACCTTTTCACTGTTTTAAGATCTTTTCCTGGTGGTGCCGAGGTTCTTTACAAAACATGAAATTATTTACTTGACCAGACTACCCAAGGTCTCTTTTCATATAGCCCTGTGTGAGTAATGATAATATGTGAGACTGGAAATATATCTAAGTGATCTCCAAAATTATAATATCCATGCGACTTAAAACTTATTTAAATTTAAAAAAAAGTGATCCGATTTTGCTCCATCCTTCTATCTAAGAAAATGACCAGCATAAAAATCAGATGCATTTTACTTCTTAGTTCTTTGTTACAAGGTTTTGGAGAGCCATATTATTTCCTATTTCCCATCCAGAGGTTTGGTCTGAATGTTAGAGTCTGTTACTCTTTTGTTGACTTGATTTTTAAGTTCACACTTTTAGAATTTAAAAATAAATTTATTTGCTCCTCTGCAATAAGTAGAAGGACATGGAAGGAGGGTGAAATGACAGGAAAATCTTGTGGGAAAGGAAAGCAGTGATCTTATACCCCTTGCTTCATCTCATATTTCTCTTTGCTCCGGTTGCATGACCTTTTTTTATCCCCAAACATCTTTCAGGTTCCCTCTAGGCCATCTTGGATACACACGTCTATTCTGCCTGCTTCCTGTATGAGATGCACCGGCACTTCCCCATGGATTGTATGTCAGTGTCACAAAGCATGTCCTCTTTGCTTGTTACCAAGATGGCCAGCACTTGCAGGCTGCTCAGAAATGCCAACTTTAATTACAAATTTTACTTTCTAGCAGAGAACACAGGCTATGCCTGGGTATCTTAAAAGCACCTCTTGCCTTTTGAACTCTGACTGCTCTACTTCGAAAAATGGGTAAGGTTTCCACTCTTGTAGTTACCAGTCCTTGCTTTCACCCTGTCCTAGGAGGAACCCAAACAGAAACAAATGTCAACAGACAATCTTGTGTGCCTTGAGCTGCCTGACAGTAGGAAATAATGCAATTTCCCATTAAAAGAGAAATAAAAAAGCACTGGGAGTACTTTGCTTGCTTTGTTTCCTCCAGAGGAAACTGTCCCTTTGGTCGCTGAAGTTAGCCATTACAGAGGGTGTCTCAGAAGCACTCCTGTTCCAGTTGCAAAACAGATATAACAAAGTGCCTCAGCCTGCCTTAGTTTTAAACTTGCATGACCCACAGCTAAAGACTCCTCTCTGTGCACAGTAATGTGAAAGCAACAGGCTACTAATTTCCTGCTGGATGATGAACTACCTTGTATGTAATCTTGCTTAATAAATGAGTATATAATAGATATATATGTATTAGTCACCATTTTGGCAGAGTGAAGTGGATGAAAATACTGATGTTTACTTTGTAAACCCATAACACAGTTGTACCAATATAAAGCAAATCTGAGAACAGGGTCACACAAAAATATGTTGCCTGAGGTCTGCATCTATTGTAGCATATTAAAATAGTTCATATATACTTAGTACAAGACAAGTCTAAGCAACAGGTGATAATGTGTGTTAGATTCTACAAGCTCAACAGCAATATTGACTTCAAAGTCTTATTGTTTTGGGGACAATTTTACTGCAATATTTAACTCAATTGTTGAATTTTTGTATGTAATACCCGAGAAAGATGGCTGGAAATTGATCTGCTTACTCTGATTTTATTCTTTAGAGACTTCTATAAAGAGGGTTTGTACACGGTGAGCTGACCAGAGAGTTCAAGGTCAGCCCAAGAGCTTGGCAGGGCTGTGTTCTGTCACCCATGTTATTCAATTATCTTGCTGACTGGATGTGAAGATGAGCCCTTGGTGATCACAAAGAAGAAGCAGAGTTGTTGGGGTTTTATTACTATGGTGACAATTTTTAGACTTTGCTTCTGACCTTGGGTTTTATCAAACACACAGAGTTTTTACAGAAAACACTGCTTTAAAGGGGGAAATACAAGTTATCCTGAAATATGGCACAAAGGGTTTTGTGGTCAGTGACCAGGAGAATTTTTTTCATGCCTTCAAATCAGTAGGAGTAAGGAATGCTGGAGATAAGTCAGTCAAGTGGCTTGTTTTTTCAAACAACAATACTTAATCAACTACAATTTTCTTGGGTTCTTATCAGATCACTGCTGGTACAATTTCGTTAATTTTCTATAACATCACAGAAGAATGAATTGTTCCTCACTTAGGAGATATTAAATAAAGCTGCAGAAGGTGGTTAGCAGGCACTATTTTTAGCCTTGGAACGTGATGCCTACACTCCAGCTCTGAGAAAAACAGAGATAAGAGCATTGATCGATTCAAACCCTTATGCACATACTTAAATTTTTCCCTGGCTCTCAAGCTGGTCACTCAGAAGTTGTTTGTCTGTTGATTTTTCTTTTTTTTCTCTAAAGCAGCTTAAAGCAATATGTTACAGGCTGTGTAGATTCTAGAAAACAAAGCACAGATCACATGCGCAGAGCTGAAGAACCACAGCCCTAAATTTTCTGTGCCGTCATTTCATTGACTTGAAGCTGCAAGAGAAAAGAGACAGGTATCAAGAGCTTAAGTTTATTACACTTTTAATCAGTAAGGATAGTCAGGTGAGGTGCAATTCCTACTTGAACCATTTATTTCTGTGTCATAATTGTTATTAGTAAGATCAAAAGAAAAAAATTTAATGGATTTTTTTATGGGTTGATTTTCATTATAAGTCTTTTAGGAACAGATTGAAGTTAAAATCTATAAATTCCTTGAATTCCTTGAATGACCTTATGTAACTTTCAAACTAAGGTTTCTTCCCCCACTCTTTTTTTTTTTTTTTTTTTGGAACATCTTCATTCTCTGTTTAAGATTTTCTGAGCCAAAGAAACTACTTTTAGAAGCAGCAAACTTCCCACTTTATGCATATTCTATTTCAGAATGTTGACACCATGTGAAAGCGATGGTGATTAATCCTAAAATAGCCTGGAGTAAGGCGCTGAATACTTAGTGCCAGGGAAATTAATTTTAGCTTTGAAACACTATACTTACTCTGGATTGGAAAACGGGGAAATACTATGTGGGATTCAGGCAATATTGAAGCTTCTATCTCAAGCTAAATATTATCTTCTCATCCACTACAGTCATTTTGAAACTAGGAGCTGTCTTTTAGTCTGAAGAACCCCTCTGGCATTCCCCGAGTCCTATTCCTTCACCTGAGTCCAGGCTTTTGATTAGTGCCATAGGGGCAGGGTTTGGGTGACCAAACACAGACATCAATGTCTGACTTCAGAGTTACTAGAAAGAGATAAGCACTTCCAGGGGATTAGTTCTCTCTCCTAAAGTATTTGTATAAAAGACAGATGAATTCTGTTCTAAAACATCTTTCCTTCCACTAATTCCCAGGGAGTTTCTCGTCGTTAACACAGATTTAGGTATCTATACAACAGCAGTCTGAACCTCGTGAGCCAATGTGTCTGAGCCAAAGTCTGTCATGATCATTAGGAAGTTTCTTAGACTGGACTGAGTCTGACTACATGAAAAAAAAGAATGGAAAACACTTAAAGAACAAAATGGAAACATTTGTATTTTAATTAAAAAAGGTAATGTTTTCTGTTTTGATTTAAATTTCCTTCATAAATAAGCTGTTTTGTTCTTTTGTCTAGCTGAAACAGTTTGAGGATATTGATGCTAAATCTGAACTTTGAAATATAAAAATCATTGGATCAGGGCAGTAGTCATCCTTTTCCGAAAAACAAAATTAACTGCCCGTACTACAGATAAAGGAATATCCTCTAAATAAGGGAAAGAATGATGTAGGGTGCTCAGGATATCTCTTAGCTTATTTGCTAGTCATTAAAAAATCACTGTAGGAGAAATCAATATTGCTTGATGTAATAAATCCCTCACAACCTTTGTGATGACATATATACTCTACACAGATTTCTCTTTCTGGTTAAACTTCTAGAAGGAAGATTAATAATTGACTCAGTGTGGGTCAGTCCAGAGCCTTCTCTTTGCCTAGTATCAGGCAGAACAGCCTGAAGTAATCATTTTCTGTAAGAGAGTTAGCACAGTGAGGTGGAATTAAGAAAGGAAAGAGAAAAGAAGACAAGGAAGAGAAACCAATGCAGTATTCTCAATGCGCTAAAGGTAGATTGCAGAGGTGAGAAGTAAATACATCTGCAGAAAGTGGAATCAGGTGAATGACGGACTGAGAAAAAGTTGTGCAATCTTACTTTAGCCAGTCCTAGGTTATTCAGGTCTACCACAAGGTGCTAGACTGCCAGCTACAGGGGTAATAATTGACCATACACAGCAGAGACAGCATACAGAGTGGTAGTGCCTGTCTCATTTATGCTACCCTGCCCACAAGCCTGCAGCCTGCCCAGAGGTGGATCCAGCTGTAGCAAGAAAGGAAGACATATTTTCTGTTCCAGCTCAGCCAGTCTTTAGGTCTTTATGGGAGCCGGGGAACAATTAGAACCAGTGGGAAAAATGGTAGGAATATTAATAGGAAAAATAATAATAATTTAGCTGTATTAAATGAAGATAAATGGGATTTTTAGATGTTTATAGCTTTGTGACAGTAATGAATAGTGGCTTGTTGGGATACACCCAGCGTGTGACTGTTTTGAATTCAAGAGGATAAAAGAGCAGCAGCCAAAAGGCATGGAGTTAGCCTTGTTCCAGCATGTGTTAGAAATAAATGGAAGAAAAAAAATGGCACGATTATCTTGGCCAGGTGTACTCAAAGGTTTCTTTGTGCCACTTCGTAGGAAAGGGGAGCACGCCGGTGTGCTGTGATGTCCGTATGACACAAGTGGAGCGGGTTGTTCCAAAGAGCTCTTGTGGCTGGAGCCGAGTGTCTCGGAAGAAACCTGTCAGGGCTTCCTCCATGTAAAATGAAATACATACAGGTTTTTCTCTGAAGGAATATAGCTCTGGTCTCTTGAATGCCGTTCAGCCTTGCGCTTTACAGCGCATTTCCCAGAGCACAGTCCATATTATAACACTGGCTGGGAGCTGCCCAGGATACAGTACTGGAGGCAGCACTTGTCTTAGTTATGTTATTTTCTAAATAGTAACTTGTTGTGGCTACTGGTTCTGTTGTTCGGAGGTAACCACACCAGCCTAAATATCACTTAGAATTTCTGCAGGTTGGAAATACTACTACTAACCAGTCTATAGAATCGTCTTTCTGATATCCTGGTACTTCAAAGTAGAAAGAGAAGACTGATACTCTCTTTCAGTCTGAGCCTCAATTTTATCTCAGAATTTAGATTTCTAATGTTTAAAACTATTATGTTGTTAAAAAGTTACGGTAGTATAAATAAGATTAGAAGATGGTTCACTTCCTGTGTGGATACAGTTATACATTGCAAAACAGTATGCAAAAGGAATAACACAGGTGTGTTACCGAAAATTTTCATGGAAGTTTGCACCTGTTAAATTAAAAAAGTAACACAAATACAAAAAAGCCTCTGTAAGAAAAAAGTGCATGGGGGAAATTTGAAAACAAAAGGTTTTTAAAGTAGACCACTGAAGAGTTTATATTTTAGGCTCCAGTCGTATTGTGAAGACATAGCATAATAGTTCATATGGCCCAATCCAGGGACTCTACTACAGAATATCATGCTGAGCAGCATAAAAGAATTCACTGCTACATATTTTTTCCTAGGAAATGCTAATGAGTTTTTTTTGGGGGGAGAAGGAGAGAGAAGCTGTGCAGATGGCTTTTCTGAAGCATCCTACTCCAATCACAAGAGCAATTTGGAATAATCTGTTTCTCCCTGTGTTGAATTGATTCTGAACAAGCACATTGCTTATCAAAATATTTTTCTTCTCCTATAAATAACTGAGACATACATTTAAACCTATATAACAAATGAGATCATTCCATGATGTGTTTGCTCGTTATTCATAACAGGCCACTGGGGGTAGGTTCCCAACCAGCAGCACTGCTGATAGTGCTAACATCCCTGTGACTTGAAATAGTCACATGCTGTGGCCCTTCTTCTGGTCTGACTTTTTTTGGCAATCACAAAGCTGCAAAGCATCCAAGCCCCAGAATCTGATTTCACCTCATCGACTTCTGACTGCGGCCCATGCTGGGAGTTAGTCCCTCCTAATGAAGTGCTTGTCTTTGCCTGTGCAATTCTAAAGGCTGCAGCTCCGCTGTGTTTTATCTTGGGACCCTGGGATTCGCTATTTGGCTGTTTTTTTCCGGGTCTCTCTTACATCATCCTTTCACACAGTGAGGACAGTTGAGGCGGTGTTTTCTTTTTGCCAGTATCCGGGCTCATGGACGAGTTTTCAGATTTGCAAAAGGCCTCCTGTCGCCACTGGCTGCCCACGAGGCATCTCGGGGGGGAGGCCAAGGGCTGGCTGAGCTAGAAGCAGAGCTGGCCATCTGCTTTTCACATCGCTCGCCTCCACTGGGTCAGGCTGTGGCGAGAGGGCAGGGTGGATGAAATGGGGCTGGCTTTGCTTCTGATGATGCTGTGTTGACCCAGTGGGTGTCAGATAACAGCATCTCTGCATATGTCAGTCTAGCAGCTTTTTAAAGAACAGAATTACTGTCAAATCCCTATACAGATAATGTAAGATTTGAAGACTAAGCCCAATTATTTTCTTTCTGTTACATTCGCCACCAATCCTTTCGTCACCTGCTACAACCTCTTTAAAAAGTCTAGTACAGGGGCCATTTTTATGCACTCTGTACCAGATTTGCCGGTCTGCTTTTTTCTGGAGCGCAAAAGATAAGTGGAGAAGTCCAACAGAGTGAGATATGCTTCTCAAATTCTTTGTTTTCTTTGTAGCTTCCGTATAACAAGAACAGGTCTTGTTCTAACTTATATCTGCTGATTGCAGCTTTGCAAGGGCTTCCACCCTGGGATAAGCAGGGGGCTTATACCCTCTGAGTGCATTCCCTATGGTTGAGCGTCATCGGAGAGGGCAGCTTCAGACTGCTGTGAACTTGCTTGAAACATCTTTCTGTGAGTAGTATAAAAGGAGAAGAGTGTGACAGCGTGACAGTGAATTTGTCGGTGTATCTGAAGTCTTATTCTGGTTGCCAACTTCGTCACATGCTCAGTTGCTTAGTAAATTCGTTTGTATTTTACCTCACCCAAAGACTGCTAACCTCATGGAACAAGGGAGGGAAAGTGCTGCCAGTGTGGAAATGGTTTGCATTCCACCTGTGAAAATTCACCAATTTACTAACATTTATTCTCTCCCTTATTTCTGGCTGCTTATCATAGACATCAAAGGTGGAAAAGCTATGCTGGATCAAACCTGGACTTCATATGCCTGCCAATGAAAGATTTCTCCCACAAGTCACCTTGTAATTATAAATAATCTTTAAATGACTTGTTTAAAAAAATTTCAAACGAAGCTTTTGCCATTTCTGCTACAAAACTAATATGCAACTGTGAATAACTTTGTGCAGGAAGTCCTTGACACTCCTCCTTCTAATATGATGTTTGGCAGTTTATCAGTAACTGAATTTCTGTTCTCTTAACCAGTTTCCAGTCCAGAATGTGGTATTAGTACATCATCTTCTTCTGTTTTATACTTTCTAGGACATTTGACTCGAACCCAAACACTTTCACCCAACATGTTCTCACTAATTTTGTCCTTACAATATCCCAGTTACTTGGAACAATGTGCTCTCTTTGCCGAAGTTGCTTTTACTGGTGATAGCATTACTCATCAGGAAGAAGTCATGTCCTAGCATGTGCAACATCTCCAGCAACAGGGAATCTTTCCTGACCACTGTGGCGAGAGATGTTTATAACACTTACTGTGACAAATAGTGGGTCTGCTGTGACAGGCTGTTGTACCTGTAAGAGCAAAAAGGTCTGGCCAGGACGACTAGAGAACACGCTGAAAAAACAGATTTTGAAAGCTTTTCTACATGCTGAGTTATCTTGAGGTCTGGAATAATCGGATCAGGATGAAACAGAGAGTAAAAACAAGTAACACTTTAAAGCAAAGGAGGCCCTCTGGGCTGCCTGTAGAGTACAGCCCTTAAAAAATGTAAGTGATGGCTCAGCCTGTGTTGGGACAAGTGTTGCCGGTGGAGACACCAGGGTGTTACCATCACTGTATAAAGCAGCTACGAGACATCCTCTGGGATCCTGTCTGCAACTCTGATCGACCATGTGCAAAAAAGAGGAGTTTGAACTACCACAGACTGCCACTGCATTGACAACTCTGATGAGAAGAGATTAGAAGGGCTCTGTCTGTTCACTTGAGCCTAATGAAGGGTGAGAGACAATATGGAAACTGCCTATAAATACATCAGGAAAGACAAGAGCTGTGTGGGTGAAAGGGGCGTACTAGCACAAAAGCCAAGACCAGGTACAGTGGCTATGAATAAACGTAGGCTGTAACAGAGAAGCAAGTTCTGATCCTTAAAGGATGGAAGCCGGACACAGGAGAGACAAAATCTAATAACTTTTAAGGAGGAACATGGCAGGTTTATGGGAGAGTTGGTTAGATATGTTGTCTACAATAGCAAGGGGACTAGGCTAGACAATCTAATCTTCGGTCTCTCTCAGAATCACAGAATCACAGAATAGTAGGGGTTGGAAGGGACCTTTGTGGGTCATCTAGTCCAACCCCCCTGCCGAAGCAGGGTCACCTACAGTAGGCTGCACAGGATCTTGTCCAG
>Ga0065711_1033565_pt1 | contig 25272 bp, 16 predicted proteins | sample Hoacrofraction12_FD_59098 | JGI IMG/M metagenome (GOLD analysis project Ga0065711, IMG submission 59098) | Hoatzin crop microbial communities from Cojedes, Venezuela - Epithelial fraction 12 v2 (version 2) | ecosystem: Host-associated > Birds > Digestive system > Esophagus > Crop | place...
TAATGTCCTGGGTTTGGCCAGGACAGGGTTAATTTTCACCGGACTCCAGGAAGGGGCACAGCCGGGGGGTGGGGGCTGACCCCACCTGGCCAAACAGAGCCCGGTATTCCACACCATGTGCCATCACGCTGGGTTCCGGTGGGCGGGGCGGAGCAGCGGGGACTCACTCGCAGCTCAGGAGCGCGCGGCGCCGGTCCTGTCTGGGAGAGAGGGTCTGTTGTGCGAGTTTGTGTCGTATTTTCTCCTTATCTGTATCATTCTTGTTGCTGTTCCCCCTGTTTGCTGTTCTGTTAAACTGCCCTTATCCCAACCCACCAGTTTCTGCCTTTTTCTTTCCATTCTCCTCTGCACCGCGGCGGGGGGAGGGGCGGCCGCGTGGCGCTTTTGTTGCCGGCGGCAGACGAAACCAAAACATCAAGATAGACGTTTGTGACAATCTCTGCCTCCAACCTGGGGCTCTACAGTACTTGAGCAGAGATTCCCCTGCAGCCCGTAGAGAAGACTGAGGTAGACTGTCCCCCTGCAGCCCATGGACGTCCACGATGGAGCAGATGTCCACCTGCAGCCCGTGGAGGACCCCACGCCGGAGCAGGTGGATGCTCAAAGGAGGCTGTGACCCCATGGAGAGCTTGTGCTGGAGCAGGCTGCTGGCAGGACCTGTGCACCCATGGAAAGAGAAGCCCATGCTGGAGCAGGTTTGCTGGTAGGACTTGTGACCCTGCAGGAGATGCACGCTGGAACAGTCTGCTCCTGAAGGACTGCACGCCGTGGAATGGACATATACGGGAGTAGTTCATGAAGAACTGCAGCCCGTGGGAAGGACTCATGCTTGAGAAGTCTGTGGAAGACTGTCTCCTGCAGGAGGAACTCCACACTGGAGCAAGGAAAGACAGTGAGGAGGAAGAAGCAGAAGAGAGAATATGTGATAAACTGACCGCAATCCCCATTCCCCATCCCCCTGCACCACTTGGGGATGGGGAGGAGGTAGAGAATTCAGGAGTAAAGTTGAGCCCGGGAAGAAGGAAGAGGTGGGGGGAAGGTGTTTTTAAGATTTGGTTTTATTTCTTGTTACCCTACTCTGATTTGATTTGCAACAAATTAAACTAATTTCCCCAAGTTGAGTCTGTTTTACCCATGATGATAAATGGTGAGTGATCTCCCTGTCCTTACCTGAACCCATGAGCCTTTTGTAGTCTTTTTTTTTCTCCACTGTCTAGTTGAGGAGGGAGAGTGATAGAGCAGCTTAGGTGGGCATCTGGCATCCAGCCAAGCTAAACCATGACACTCCTAAGCCTGGATTTAAAGGAGCTATATATTTGCCAACATAGCAAATCAACATAGGTATGGCAACCCTAAAGCTAGGATTAACTGCTGCTGGAAACATCACAAAGAGCTGAGATTAAAAACTGATTTAATCTGAATCTAGAAAAAAATTGAAAGATACTGAATTTGGAGGATCCTAATAGGAATCTATGCCTGCAAGTCAAAGAGGAGGAAGTACGTATAACATGCTAACCATGCAGACTTCCTAGTGGTTACCAGCACACTAGGTATTTTTTAAGTGCAAAAACCTACAATAAGATAAACTAAAATTTGATTTAATTGACTTGAAAAAGAAAAGCTTACTGCAGGATTGAAGCTAAGTAGGCCACTTCATATATGATATGAACACTGACTGAAATCAGATACAGGAGTGAATATCAAGAAACGCCTGCATTTTGCATTCCTAATAACTCTGGCATATCGGCATACTCAAAACGTGAAGTTGCTGTGGGACCACATTACCATGCAGAACCAACATGGAGGTTTTAATGGTGCCTACAGAACTAATAACAATTTGGTTTTATGTAAGGACACAGCATTGTCTTTCCTGTCATTTAAAATTTGTTTTTAGGCTTTCTGTTGCTTAAATACTTACAGCTTACCAAGAGCTTTGTTGAGCTTAGATGAAAGGAAAATAAAAATTGTAAACTGCAGTCTCCCTAATTCCCTGAACTACTCAGAGATCTGTACAGTCAAGGCAATAAACTGTCATACAATATCATTGCTTATATGGGAAAGGAAAGAATTGTACTGTGCAAGGTACTTAGGTATGATCAGCTTTCTGCCTTTTGGTTATGCTGGCTCCCCCAGCAGCATAGTTTCCCTCCTGTTAGCCCTGCTTCTACTTCTCAGTGACTCCTCACCCTTTCCAAGAGGTACTTACAAATGGCTCTGAGACCTTCCCATTGCTCTACTTTTTCTGATAAGCAGGTGAAAGCCTCCCCAGGCATGTGACCAGAAAACAGAAAAGGGTGACTCATGAGATATAACACCATTTGATGGGAAAACATGTAGAATGCAGAAGCAAAGGAGGTGAGCGTAAGCTGGAACAACTTAATATTTAGCTGGATGTCTAGGCACAGAGCCCTCTGTGAATACTTCTCATCTAAAAGGTTTCCCAATGGAAAATTCTTACAACAGTTAATATGAACATATTGATCTGTCATCGTCTCTAGACTGTAGACTCAAGTGAGAAATCATATATTACTCCAAAATTGTTCCACTGTTTCTGGAGAATATTTTCCCCAAATGGATTTTTTTTTCCTCCCTATGTAGTTTTATAACATGGCATATTACTGTGCTCAACAGAAAGATTTTGAACAATTACCAAAGTAATTTTCTTATTGTAGTAAGTCTGCTACCCCTACATTGCATGTGAAGCATATTTACCCTTTCTACTCATATTCATCTGATTTTTTTTTTTTTACTGAGTACCTTACCAAAGGTACTTAAACCCCACTTTCCTTGTTCTTTAGATTTATATCAACAAAATTGCTCTTGGAATACAAAGTGGAAAAATTGAGTGACCCATGACCAAAAATCAGATATGAGTAGCAGGCTTTGTTGAAACAAATGGCAGTTGTTGAATTCGTGGTATATTGGTGCCAGCCTGTGAGAAAATTGTTGCACTGCTGGAACAATTCAAGGACTCAAGGGTAGGAAGAGAAAAGGTAAAATGCTACAGCGTGGAGAAAGAAAACAGATTTGGGAAAATCAGAAAGCAAGTTTGTCTTACCCAGCTGGAAAAGGCTGAGGAAGAACCTGCCTAAGGAGTCCTGAGGATTTCCATAGCCTCGTTTACAGGGCCATTAGAGGATCAATTTACCTCAGTTTTTTTTAATTAGAAATTGGAAAAAGGCTCTGAAGTTTTAAATTTATCACATTGCTTTGTACCCAAAGATAGCATTACATCCCCTGAGTCCTCTGCACAAATGCCACTATTTGCACAGACTGCTTTACAGAAGCATACATATATTTCTGGTTCACACTTGAGGATGTGAAAGATATGAGGATGCACAATATGAAATGTAAATGCAAAGCTGGGTTTCATGTAAATGTGCATCTAGACCCAAAATCTATAGTAAGAGTAGTCATCTGCCATTCTATGCACTCAGACCCAGAGCTAACACTTATAATAAGAACCAAACTTCATAGCATGTACATTATACCAAAGTACAAAGACGTTCAACAGTACTGCCCCAAACCAAGAGCTAGTCAAGTTTCTTCTTTTGAAGGCCAGTTCTGCCAAAGTTTCAATACCTGATAAACCATGATGAACAAGCATCCTTAATAAAAGATGCAAAAATTCTGACCTCTCAACCACCTACTGTGAATTCTCTAATTTATTGTTCTCAGCCTGCTCTAGTTCATAAATGACATAATCAGCAGTTGCTAAACTGAAGTTCTAAGAAGTCACCACTGCTTGTAGCAAACATTGTGCCAGGCTTTACATAATTTTGTGACATTCAGTAGTTCGGTTATTTATCATTGGTGTTCTTTTATTAGTAGTAGTATTTGTTCCAACTTGGTCATGTTGTCAGGAAATATTAAGTGAATTACAGTAGCACAAAAGAAGTTCAGTTTTATATAGAGTTCTGTACATAAATTGCTGCCTTTCCACCACTATAGTGATTTTAGAGACCTGTGTTCAGATGTTGTCCAGAAGCACCCACAATCCTGCAGCCTTTAAGTTCCCATCACTGAGGTCCCCAGACATTGAGACCTGTACCCATGCTAGAATGGTCAACAGAGCCAGGACACTGGAACATGATCATCTCGTGAAAGGTTTTCTGAGAATGTGTTCTCATGCCCTTTTTAGCCCAGCTAGCACTCTCCTGAACAACAAGTGGTTGTCAAGCTCTTTTGTGCCCTCCTACTGAAGCTGTTCCAAGGACGAATGGGGTAAGCAAAATTTCACTGACCAAATGAGATTCAGCAAATGAGAGCTGATGAATGTGTGGGGCTACACCCAAGGAACAGAGAACTCTTTTAGGAGTAGGAAGCTCTGAACTTCTCATTTTGATCAATATTTGTTATAAAATAGTTTGATAGCTATTTGAGAACGGACTGGGATTTGTCTGCCATTGGGACCAATATGCTAACTAATGGGCCAGGGAAAACAGCAATATCAAAACAGAGATTCACAAGTGCGATGTCTGCACTGTGGGTCTTGGAAACATACAAACACTAATATCATTTCCCTATGGTTAAAAGCTAACAGATTTTTTTCATATTGCCTTATGTCTCTGTTGAAAAACTCCAGCTGAGTGTCTAGCACTCTGCAGTTTGTCTCTTTCAGAAAGGAATCTGCAGGTATTAGATCTATGCAGCAGTACAGACATCTTTCTCCCATAGCAAACAGTAATAATGTTACAACATTACTATTTGCACTAGAACAGAAAATTAAATAGGACTTTGATAAACTTCAAAGTTATAAATTATCATTTTTTCATTTGTCAAAAAGCTGAAATTACTTTGAGGCACTTCATAGTATTATTATTATTATTCTCAACCCAAATCCGCAGACACATTTCACAAAAGCGATCACAGACTGAAAAAATATATTAAAAATTAGGTGATTCTGCTTGTTTGTTTCTGTTATGGCTTACATTTTTATCTCATACTGTAATTGTTAATACCTATCGTAGTTTAACCTGAGAACTGGTAACTATGTAGTAGGCAGCTGCTCATTCACCCCTCCCCTTCCCCCCACAGCGCCATGGGGAGGAGAAATGTACAAAAGGGGAAACTCATGCACTGACATAAAGGCAGACTAATAAGGCAACAAAGCAAATACTAATGCTACTACTAATAACAATGATAACAACAATGTTAATAATAAATATGCAAAACAAACTGTACACAATACATTTTCTTCTCACCATGTGATGACTGATTCGCAGCCCAAAAAAAGTTTGAACTCCTGACCAAGAGAGGATTAAAAAAACCTCATGGAAACCAAGAAGAGACGATAGCTTCCTGCCCCCCAGCCAACCTCATTGATAAACTGAGCATGACATTTATGGTATGGAATATTTGCATTGGCCAGCTTGGCTATCTGTCTGGCTATGCTCCTTCCCAGTTCCTGCACACCTGTTTATTAGTTGAATGTGAGAAACTGGAAGAAGTCCTTGATTTATAGCAACAACTGAAAACATCAGTGTTGTCAAGATTCTTCTCGTACAGCAGCTACTGAGAAGAAAATCAACTCTATCTCAGCAAAAAACAGGACATAAATACATTCTCTTCACACTGATAAGGATAAAATTTTTAAAAGCCATTTGAGAACTAGGAGGTGTTAAATCATTCAGAAATTATACACAGTGCTAATAATACTTCTAGAGAGAGGAAGAAACAAGCAGCTCTGTCCTGCAATGTATTTCTACTAAATTCAGTAATTTGAAGGATCCATTCGACACCTGTTGAAATCAGTATGCATTGGCAAAGGTAGCACAGTGAAGAAATAATTAAGTGGTCTAAAATCATGCTTAATTTGCTTCTTACTTTAATGTAGGATTAAAGGGAATAATTTTTGTGTGCATGTGCATATTTACCTGAGCAAACTGGAAAGTTGTTCTTTCCACCATTAACCTTGATTATAATGTAGTTTGGCACGCAGTCACATATCCTTGTCTCTGCAGAAAATGGAAAATTAACACTGTGGAAATGCCTTGAAATCTTTAAATAAGACTGCAGAAAATATGAACAACTCAAAATTTAAAAAAAAAGAAAGTTTTTTTCTTGTTTCATTACTACAGAATTAAGCTGTGGTACTCATTGTCAATGGGAAGCTCTGAGGTCAAGAATATGAGACAGGCTGAAGGTTTTTAAGAAAGTCGAATTTATCCTGAATTATAAGAATCAACTCTTAAAAATTTGAAAGGAATATTAAACTTCAGGATAATCTCTGATTTAACAAATCAGAGACTACTAAACATAAACATAAGAATGGATGTGGATGTCTTACAGCTTTATCTGAAACATTAGATATTGGACATCACTGGATTTTTTTGGACATTGCACACACACACACACACTCACACAAATAGACAAAATAGATTCTGGAAGGGAAAAAGATATTAAAAAAGTAGTGATATCAGATTAGTGAAGTAGGAGAGATGGATTCAGGCTTGACTCTTCTTAATTAGTTTCTTTCTAACTCAGTGCAATCTACTTGGATTCTTTTCAAAGTTGTGACTAAAGATGTATCTTGTAACAGACTTGCTGACAAATAAGCACCTATGCTGTCTTCTGATGAGAATTATACTTTATTATTAAACTTTTGGCTTAACTGTCTATAATAAGCAATGACTATTAATAAGTTGATTTCTGAATGGCTAATCATTTTGAAAGCAACTGCATTTCAGAGTTCTGAAATGTCTGTTTACCTCTTTATAAATTCTGAAACTGAAAAATACTATTCACTTCAAACAACTGTCTGCCCTGAATAGTGACTTCCACATCAGTACTCCAGTGTAAAGCACAAAGATTTCTAATTTAAATTCACTATCTTAAAAAAGTTGTTCAACATCAGGTAATAAAAAACTAACAACTTATGTAAAATGCAAAAAAATATGATTTACAGATATAGATGCACATGTGCAAAAATTGTAAGCAAAACACGAGACATTTTTCTTGGATGCCTAGTACTTCTTGTGACTTTTAAGCAGAACATGAGAATAGAAGGCTGCTGCTAAATTTGGTGGGGTTTTTTAACGTCTTGAAATCCTTAGAGAGAAGTTAATAAAGAAAATACAGGGATCATTTAGTTTTTTCATGCCCTATGATTTTTTTGTTTGTTTGTTTTTTTAACGTGTAGGTGTTTCCTCCTTAGTTCTAGCACTGCTGATGTTGTGAAGGACTGGGAGAAACTCCAAGAAGCAGGCAATGGACAGACTGGGCCACTCCTGGGTGGCCAGTTGAGCTCCTATCTATGGATGAAGGATAAGGTTTCTTGATAAAATATATGATCTACTATTTTAGTAAGAGTAACCTCAAAAACACATTTCCCTCCAAATTTCTAGCCTGTTGTCATAATTATTTTATTATTAACATCAGATTGTATTAGGCCTTTTGAAACCATTAATTTTACTCTCCCACATTACTTTTTTTTCAAATCAAGTATAATGATTAGTTCTAAAGCAAAATAGTGTCAAACTCTTGACTGGTATTAAGGTATTAAAGGTATCAATTCACTAATGGTTTTATATTCTTTATTGTTTTATTTCTGGAAAGATTAAAGTAAGGTTTTTTTTCTTTTTCTACTAAGGATATATTTTTGTCTTCTAGTGTCAGACAAAAAGCAGTGGTCTAACTTATCATATACCCGCTTACAGATCCATTTAACTTGCATACCTACATGTGAGAGTCATTGGAATTTATATTCATACTGTTATCTGACAGTGGCAAGCAGCAGCTTTCACTTCAGATTTCCCTCTATGAATAATATTAGCCATCAGCTAATGTCTCCAAATATTAAGCACATTTGCAATGAGTTAGAAACACGCACATACACACCCATATGCTAACACAGGGGAAAACATTGTTTAGATTTAGGAGGTTAAAGGAACAAATTGCAGTTCCCTCCCTTTACAAGTTAAGTTGTAAACATCAGATAACTTCTACTGGGCAAGAAGAGCCTCAGAAGGCGGCTTTAAAATGACATCTAGAATAGCTCTGTGTAGTGGACACCACAGGGGACAGAAATAGCAAATAAGCAAACATCTCCAAAAGTCACTTGAACTAAATAAATTCTAAGTGTAGATAATACATGATACGCATTAGAATCCCACTACTTGCAATATTAAATTAATAGATAGTGATGAACAGAAAATCATGCTTGAAGCAATATACTATGCGTTACCTCACTCATTGTAAGGTCATTGCTGTAGAAACGAAAAAATTTTTTGGTCCCCAGAGTGGCACAAAATAAAAAGCATTTTGGTTTTCTTACTTCTAAAGCACTACTTATAAGCAAAGCAACCAAAGATTAGTAAAACACAGTCAGCAGGTAATTCTTTACTCAGAAACAGCAGATAGCCTGAAGTGCAATTCTGCTGCATCACTGCAATCATTTCCTTCAAATGCTTCAAGAATTTTATTTCCTCTCATTCAACTGTAGAAAGTGTTCATCTTGCTTGTCACAGAAATTCAGTATGTTCAGTGCTTGGACTTTGAAAGTGCTTGGAACCACAAGGATTAATACAAATGGAAATTAAGAGTACAGTCTAGTAATTATACCTGAAATACAGAAACAAATTTCCTTGGTTCTGCCTTGTCCATGGTATCTTCAAAGCATGTACTTTTCCCTCAAGGCAAAAATTAATACTTGCAATGAACAGTGCTTATAATTCTGTGAAAAGAATAATTCTCTTTTATTCCACCCCCACTTTACGTGTGCGGAAAAAAAGTTTCCCTCAGAAGGGCATAACTAGTATAAAATCAATGAACTATAAAGCTGAATTTGTTTTTGTAGTTTATCACTGAATGCAAGAACACCGGTTCACAGTCTATTCTTTATCTTGCAGGCATAAAGTCTTTGACAATCTACAAGAAATTATTGGAGATTGCTCAACTCTTAAGAAATACATCAGTTTGTAAGGCTAAACTAACTGGAATTCCCTAAAAGTCAAGGCAATTAATTATTTTTTTTAAATTACTAAAACCCCACAACTTTCTAATGGGAAATAATTCAATCATTATACAAGACTCAATTACCATTTAAGGGCAAATTGTATTAAATCCTTTGGCTAACTGATATTTTCCAATTTTTAGTTAACTCAAGTTGTCATTCTGATATTTGTTCTGCCCCACTAGAAGAAAAATAATGAAATTTTCAAAAGTAGCCTTAATAGAATGGTAAAAATTAAGGGAGGAAGAAACAGGGAGTGTACTCTAATTATCCATGGTAAAAAAGTGAGTTAAAGCTGAGGAAGAGTCTCTCCAACCAGGGCTGTTAGACAGCTTGTTTTTCCAGCAATTCAATCTTATGGTGCAGATTTTCCAGAAGGAAAAAAAAAAAAGGAAATGCATATCCAAAAAAAGTGCTTCTGACTACCAGTGATGATGAAAATCTATGAAAACTGGAACTTTTTGAAATAAGTACTAAAAAAATCAGTTGAGCTGAACTCCAATTTAGCCCTGAGTAAATCTATACTAGTACAATCTTGATTACTTAATGTCATTTAATTCAATGAACTTTTACATAAATAATTTTTCATATATCTAAGATGTACTGAATTTGAGTGACTCAAACACTTTTTGCTCTTACTACGCTGGTGTAAATCAAGATCGACTTTAGAGAAGTTAGTGTCAAGATCAAATTCAGTGAAGTCAGCTTTGAATTTAGGTTGTTATTAAGAGCAGAATCCTTTACATTTTCCCTATTTAATGTTTTGATGTCATTTACATGCAGAGCTGAGATATTAAGAATATATTCATCACCCTCTTTTTATTACTACATATTTAATTACCTTTCGAGAGAGTTCCAGATGAGTGTTACGGAAAGTACATGGTTGAATTAAAATCCTTTATAATGAAATGGAAATGTTTAATGCCCTAAAAAATTTAATGTCATCTATCATTTATTGTCATAATACATGGCATATTTAAGTTCAATCATATTATTTTCCAGCTTATGCATGGCTTTAAGAATTTCTGTGAATTCTGAATAAATCCTTTACTGCTCTGTGAGACTGCAAGCAACCTGGTACTAATGTTTATAGAAAAAACATGTTCACAAGGAAGGTTTTGTGTGTCTCAAGACTGTCCTTATCCTTTAAAGTATGAAGATGGAAAACTGAAAGTCTGTGTGGGGTCATTAAAATTGCTCTCCTTCTTTGACAGATGACTTCCTTGTGGCTTCTCATTCATAAATAATTTAAGCTACATCTTTAAATCAGCTACATTGTTTTCTCTGCTTCTCCTCTCCAAACTTGAGAAAGCCTCATGCCATCCTCCTTATAGGCTAAATTCACTCCCAGCCAATTTATCTCCATTTACTCTAGGTGCTGAAATTGTCCTTAAGCTTAAACGGCTTTCTTCATCTCTGATGTTTATCTTCTGAGACATTCATAGTGAGAAATCATCTCCCCTCTCAGCATTAGTTTTATTAGGTTAAACATCATGCTCGTGTAGTCCATAAAGCAGGATCTCTGTTCTCTTAATCATTTTATTCACTCTTGTCTATACCTGCTTTTCTTTGAACATACCAGTTATGGACGCTTACTCTGGATGCATTCTTATTAGAGATTTGTACAGTGGTATCAATACTTCTCTGCTGGTTCTGCAACGACTTTGCCTGCTAGACTGAAACAGTATGTCATTTTTCAATAGCTGCTTCACCTTGACAAGTTACAGTCTCTTCTAACTGCATTCCCCGGTGTTGGGATACACTTTATGGAACAATCTAATCTGACTACGATTAAAAAGTAATAGGTCTGAAACTGTATTAGCATGTGTTTAAACATCTTACATAATGTATGAAACTGCTAAGCAGCTTCTTTTCAGTAGAGCAATAATGTGCCTAAATCAAGTTGTTTAATTATCACTGTCTCAGAAAAACAATGCATGCTCAGCAAATTTGGCACAGCATGCAGTGTCCAGCCTCAGATAAAGCTTAGAGTGGCTTTGCTTTATGAATTAAAAAAAAAAATATTCTATGATATTGCTTTTGTCAGTATGGTTTTAACAATTCTGTTAGCTACAGTACTTTGGATCAAAGTACTGCAAACACTTTAATAATGAACTGTTCTCTTCAAAGGAAGCTTGGGAAATTCATGTTGCTTTTCATTGTCTCAAGTATTGTTCATGTCATAAGATTTTTTTATCACTCAAATCCATATAAAAAGTTGTGTTAATGTCCCACTGTCTGTGATCTCATTAGGGATCTCAGGATATGCTGGCAAGAGCAAGGATATGCTCTGTAGTGCAAAACAGTTGATGCCGAGGACCTGGCATCCACAGTGACATTACAGACGGGGTTTACTTTGGACTGACTCTAGTCTTGTCCCAGGGACCAAGCATCCATCAGCACCTGGAGTTACTAGTTTCCTCCTGGAGAACATCTCTTGATCGAATTTACTCTGAAATCAGGACTGACTGAAAGACTGTCATCAAAATCACATTCATGACCCAAATTGAAAGGATGGGTTAGATACATATTTAAGGGAAGTCTGTATGGGAGATCTCCACGTAACAAAGACACTATCTACTTTTAGTAACAGCATTAGATATAAAGTGATGTCTGGATTGCACTGCACAACAAAGTGATGAATAAGTTGCTATAAAGGAAGTGTAAAACGAGAGCTTGACACCTTGCAGTCATGATAGTCTACCCTCTAACAACACATTATCATCAGTGATCTTCAGTACAGAAGGATAAAATATATATCAAAAGCCAAAAAAGGAGCACACGGGGTTTATTCACAATACATTTGAGGCTAACATTTCAGCTAGAATTTTGCCTGCCTTCCTAAGGCAAATGAAATTGTGATAGCTAAGGAATTGGTCCTAACATCCAAGTCAATCATACCTGCAGTGGCTCAGAACTTAGATAACAAAATCCAAATCCTTCCTAAGCAGGAATTCTACGTATCATCTTTACAATGTTAAACATGCAGTTGGTTTTCAGTGATATAAATCCTTTGGTGTCCAGAAAGAATTGTTCCCACCTTACCTGTAGTTTCAAAATGCAATATATTAGGTTACATTAGAAAGACAAGCACGTACTCCAGAAGAGCACAACATGCTGAAAAACACATGCTACTCTTGCGACAGCTTTAATATTGTGCTGTCATAGGGGTTAATGGGCAAGTAAGATTCTTATTCACAGCACATGTTTCAGTGAAACTTTAATGATGAATAGTGATTGGCTCCAATAACTATTAGTTACAGCATCTGCCACATATACTGCAGAAACACTCATATGACTTTCTTTGAATGTATTAAAGATAACACTGACCCAAACAGATCAAGATCTATATCCTTTTGCCTTACATTTGCAGAAGAAAACAAGCCTTCTTAGGGAGCTGTAAAGCAGGCAAGCCAGGAGACAAGCTTCACCTTACAAAGCATTTACTTAATTTAAATCTGGGGTGAAAGTAAGGTTAATTATCACTATGCCAGCCTTTTGTTTATGCATAGTTACACAGATTGTGCTGTTTAATTGCACTATACTGTACCTGATTTTTTAAACTATTATGTACTAGAGGAAGATGGGAGTTTTCTGACTTTTTCATAGAATGATTCTTATCTCAGGAGAGACTGTCTTATGTATAGATTTCTATATACATATTTGTGTGTGTGTATATACTTCTGGCGTGTGTGGTGTGTGTCTATATACACACACACGCACATATACACCCCCCTATTCACAGTGTAGAGGAACTTACTGTAATCTTTTTTTACCTTATTTCAGCCTGAAGTAAGAATACATGCTGTCTAATCACTGACTGACTCTCTGGTTCATTTCACCTCCCAAACCTCAGTTAGTCTGTCCATAAAACTGCATTGCAGATAGAATTTGTCTGTCCATAACAACTTCTGAAGCACTTGAGATCTAGTTTAGAATCTATGTATTATTACCTGTAAAACTCAGTACATACATTTGGGGACATCTTTTGGGGGAGAAAAGAGTTACAAAATTAGACTGACGCATCTACTGTAATAAAAACATAACTGAGTAGTGAAATGACAGATTGTCACAGCCTCCTAGTTTTAACACCTATCAAGAACAACCTCTGATAAATTCCAGAAAACACAGTGCAGAATATTAAGCAGTCTCCTGCCACATGAAGCCTGAGTACAGGGACACTGATTACTAGTGCATTCAACCAGATAAAGGCAAGGATATTTTTGATAATGTTGGCAAAACCAAAGTGCTTTAAGCCACTGTGTTAATACAGAATGAGTTCACACACTTCTGATTATACTGCACATTATCACTGTTGGCATCCCTGTGATAACTCTCAAGACTGACTGAAAGAGGACAGCTATAAAAGGAATTCCAGCATTTTGTTCAAGGCTTCTTTCCATCCCAGATACACAGTGAAATTATGGTAAAACCTTAGAGCTTAATGAACTGACTCTACTTGGAGCATGGGAAGAAAACTAAGCTGGCAGGGTTTGTTCAGAATGCAGCTTTCCATTGCATGTCTCCAGCGGTTGCCACTGCCTTGTGGGTCCTTCTGTGCTGCACCATACCACTGCTCTAACTCTACCACCACCGTGAAGCCTGCACATGTAAACAGGGGCCACCAGTTGATTCATCACACAACTGATGAAAACATTAACAAGTAAAAAAGTTCTTGAGCCACTTCTCAAAAGTATTAGACTGTGCCCATTTTATTCTACTTTTTACCATCGGTTATGAAGCTGCCATTATATAAAAGGTTTGGGCTGAACTAACTCACCCTACTTCACATTTATCTCAGTGCAACACATTTACTTTGGGAGTGGTTGATAACAAATATATAATCCTGAAGTTATAAAAGAAAATAATGTGTCTTTATTTTAAACGCACCTTCTACCATTTTGCATTTCTAGATACCTGTTTCCTAATGATTTCCTCCCTCCCTAAGTATGAATTCCCTTAAGCAACTTGCAAGTGTACACCATTATTTGGCATAATAAACCCTATTAATCTATGTGGTCATGCTGAGCATAGATAATATGAAAACCTATTGAAATAGAAAAGTTATGAGAGAAAAGAAAGGGAAAGAGGATTTTTATCAAAGATGCTGAAGATTAGAAGACAAGTTCAGCCCCTATACAGTAGGATCTCTGAATTCACCCAAAGTATCCTTTGGGTGTTACAGAAACCATTCATAACAAAAAGATGAGTGATTGACTACATAAGTGTTTGCAAGACTGAACTGCTTGCTTGATCTGATCTTTACCATTTATCTATAGTATCCGTTACCAATTCTGTTCTCATTCTCAGTTCTGATTTAAGTTACCAGTGGAACTCGCATCAACTTCACTGAAAATATTTACCAGGCACTTAAAGATTCAGTTCTGCTGACTGAATGACGGCTGACCAATAAGACCAAGTTAGTTATTCCATTCTGTGCTTTACCAAGACATATGTTTGGTCCCTCCCAGCTTCAAGCCTGGGCTGGAGGACAGGGACGTCACCCCATCCCAAGGTGGTGATTTCAGAAGCTCTGGGCTTAGTCACAGCAGCAGTCTGGGGCCATAGTTCTGTTTCTTGATTTTTAACGCTGCTTCAGATTAACATATGTGAGGCGGAAGAAGATAATACTTCCCTGCCACAGACACTATTTAAATGCTATGATATGTTTGGTTACTATAATGATTAACACCAGGAATATAGATAATTTGACAAGTAACAGGCTGTAGAGTTATTTTTGTTACAGGGTGAACTCAGTACTCTAGAGAATAGTGTCTAGTGCAGAGGAATTTCAGAATTCTGATATGAGTGCTTTAAAAGCAGATAAAGAAGCAGCAGATGCATAATGCATTTTAAGAGGTACTTACATGTTAAACTGTAAGTTTATATTGTGGCATTATATTATTCTGAGACAGAGATTTGAATTTATATTCTTTGGATTTATGTATTTTTAAAGCCTTTTGATCTTGCTTGTTATAATTAAAGCAATGCAGCCTAGTTACACCTAATAGAAAGTGGCAGAACATGCCAACACACCTTTGGGAACACAATTGTGTGCTCCTTCTTGCAGCTTTGTTTAGTCTCAGAAAATTAATGCTAAGATTGATAAGCAACACTCCTCATAAATTCAGGTCAGATAGTGCTTCTTTGACTCATTCAGAGAGTAAAAATAATTTCAAAGACTTACTTCTCCTGTGCTGTGCTCAGAGGCTTGAATAACACCCAGGGCACCCAGTCGCCAGCAGGGTTTTGTCAATGGAACATCAAATTAAGCTTTAATTTAATGTGAATTTATATGTGTACGTGAAGATTTGGTGAGAAATGAGTACAATTTCACTTGACACTTAGGTATCTGTAAATAACAAATGGATTTGTTTCTTGACAGCAGGACTGGTGACTATTTTTTTTTTTTAATTTATCTTCCTTTAGAACTCAGGTGGAAAAAAAAGATGTATAAATCTCTTCTTTGTTTTCAGTTTTATAAGAAGCAGAGCACATCTTTCAAGATAAATAATTTTTGAATCACAGATGAATTTTTCTGGGTAAACTCCAGGGATCTATAACAAGATACAGAGCATTTCACTCCTATGACATTGGTTTGAAATTAGCCCAGGTGAACAGGGAGCAGGAGTCTTTTTCATCTGATGTCTGTTCAGCAGCCTACACAAAATGAGTTGATGAGGTTTAATGCATGCATCTCCTTGGGGTCACACAGTGACTTCATAGAAACCAACATTAACCAGTAGCCAGCCTGAATTATGAATAGGCACAGACAAACTAGCAGTAGTATGCAAAGTAATCCACATGGGGTAAGAACTACTCTAACTAAACATACACAGTAACAGACTCTGCAGGAGAAAAATCTTGGTATCAGCATTTGTAGTTCTTTGAAATCATCAGCAATCAGAAAGGCAAGTGTTTAAAGTTACTAGGAAATACACAGGGAAAACAGGAAGCGCCATGGTTCCACTGTATGAATCCATGTTAGATCCACACCTGGAATATTATTTTTTTTCATTGCCACACCTTAAGAATACTGGAGTTCTAGACCAGTTCCTAGAAAAGACAAGCGAACAAGGACGATCTGAAGTATGAAGTATGGCACTTCTTGAAAACAGAGAAAGATTAATTAGACAATTCTTCATTTTGGAGGAGGGTCAATGAAGAATCACAGAATCATAGAGTCGTTAAGGTTGGAAAAGACCTCTAAGATCATCAAGTCCAACCATCAAGTCATCACCACCAACCATGCCTATTAACCCACATCCTGAAGTGCCATATCTACACGTTTTTGTGAACACTTCCAAGGATGTGACTCCACCACGTCCCTGGGCAGCCTGTTCCAATATTTTACAACTCTTTCAGTAAAGAAGATATATATGAAAAAGTAGTGAAATCATGAATGGCATGAAGAGGAAGAATTGGCATGTTTATTCACTTTTTCCACATAAAGGAAAAACTAGGAGACATCAAATGAAATTATTAGGCAGCAGGTATAAAATAAACAGATATACTTTTTCACGCTATACTTAATTAAATTATGGAACACACTGACACAGGATGTTACAAAATCTAAATGTGTTTAGAAAGCCGTTAAGAGAGCTTCTTGGAAGTAAGGCCCATCAAGGATAATTAACACTATGCAGCTGCAGCCTCTGGTGCTGGGATGCCTAAACTGCCATTTGCAAGTAGCTTAGAATATAAGCTTAGAGGAAGCATTTTTCTATGCTACCATTATTTTTCTGTTTTCCAGCAACATTTTTCTCCCCAGCATCTGCTATTGGCTCTGCCAAGAGAGGCTACTAGGTTAAATGATATGGTCATTTCTACAACTGTCTAGAAAGTCCTACTTGCCTAGTGTTTTTGTGAATATACTCAAAGCAAACAACCAATTGTTTATTGTGGAAAATGTATTTAAAAGTTATCTAACATCTCATTAAAGCGAGCACAGGAAGCAAATTATTCTCCAAAGGCAAAATAACTCTTAGAGGGTTTTTTTGTTGTTTGGGGAGTGGGCGCTAAATACAGCTGCTTTTTTATCATTAATTCAAAAGTGCTGTGATAATTGAATCTCTGAATATGCACACTGAGAAATACTTGGTGAATTTATTAGAGCAATAACATCAAATACGGGGGAAAAATCTGTTTAATACTTAAGACAGAAAACAATTTTCAGCACCTTTGTACTTAACACAAAAACGATTTGCTTCAAAATTTAACTTTCTGAATGCCAGTATTTTATAGAATCCTAAAGAATGCAAGGGCTCATTTCAAATGATCTCCTTCAGCATCCAGTATACTGCAATTTAGAGATGGATACGAAGATCTCTTCACGCTGAGATTGCCCTGTTCTTGGTATAAACTGGAATTGTGTATTATAACTTTTTTCTTACACTGCATTTTCAAAAGGAGAGTTCTTTCCCATATTTCTTACAGAGGAAGTTGTCATCTCTGACTGTGGAACCAACTATGTACATACACATTATGTATTCCTTCTGGACTGACTTTTCCTGGACTTTTTAGTTTCTCAGTATAAAAACCCCCACCAGTTATTTTATTTGTTTGCATGCTCGTGTGCGTAAGCCTACCATATGTAAGCATCTAGCATTTTCTTCTTTTAAATCTTTAGGTTTAAAACCTCGGTTTTACACAAACAGTTTTCAAGTATCTGACATAAAAACGTCTGCATTTTGCTTGGAAGCAAGCAAATAGCCCACAAAAAGGACAACGAAATAAGAGTTTCATTTGTGTCAAGGCAATGGCTGCAGGAGCAACCAGGACCAGTTTTAGAGTTCAGTTGATTTTCCAGCACACTTCTGCATGAAAGCCATAGATATTCACATATATCACCTATATTTTTGCTCAGAATCTTAACAAATATAGAATAATAGTTCACATTGAACTGGATATCCAGATGAATATTTAACTTTCTATACCCAGAATTTTGAAAGGAAAAGAATAAAAAAATACGGCAGTTTTACATGAAGGCACTAGTAAAAGCAATAGAACTTGTCATTATTGTAGTACTCATATTTGAATGTCTGGACCTTTATTGCACATAATAGATGGAATATTTTTTAAACTGTTATTTCTTTATTTAATTTGAAGTAGTTATGCATCCTGAGAAATCATTTTTGGACCTGATCTCTAAACTTACCACACACTGGGAGCTGTTCATCAAGGCTATTAAAATGATTTTTAAAAATAAATTCCTGATTAAATTCTAAGCTAACATGGAGCTTTGAAATCTCCAACCTGTCAAGAATCAAAAGGACCTTAACCATATATATGAAAGCCCAGAAAAAGTAGAGGATCAGTATCACACTGAAGGCTATTCCCATAACAATGGGAAACCAATGACAACTGAAAAAAAAACAGTTTGAGGCTGTTCCTAAAGGCCTCTTCCACACTGGGTACTGAAGACCTAGCTCCAGGGAAGGAGGTAGAAAGCTTATGCTGACCCCAAACAGCTTAATGAACAAATACCAACACATTAGAATATATTTAAACAGTACTATTCCTTCCAAATCATGCACATAGCTTCAGTTAGCTTCCCAAACACCTACTGAAATTAAATTGTTGTAGAAAATGATAAGCTATACTTGGAAATTTCGCACAGTCATCAAGGAAAAAAATCCAGTCAGCCTGACTACAGCGTGAACCTTAACTTCTACAGAAATGCTCTTTTAAATTTCAGTCACCAGAGGCTGCAGATCTTAGAAAAGAGAATGCAGATACCAATGATGTGAAGATGACAGATAACTCAAATCAACACATAGTGAGCACTGAGACTATGAAGACCGGACATGAAAAGGCCCCAGTAAAGGCACACGCCTGCATGGAAAGATTTTTGACTAGAGAGTAATCTACAATCTTTATTTCCCCCTTTCTGGACATGCTATTTATCTCCAGCAAATATATCTATATTTGGCAATAAATCCATTCTGTAATTAGTTGCATTCAATAAAGTCTTATTTTCACTTTGGATAGGATAAACTTTTCTGGGCCTTCTATTACGATTATATTTATCTAGCAGACTAGCTGAATAATTCCCATAAATAATGCACCTTCTTTTCTCTCTTATCTTTTGTGAGTCAAAAATCTCACCTCATAGATTTTAAGAAATGATGAAGATAGAAAAATGAAATAAATGAAAACCTCAGAGTTCCCCTCAACATATCCCTTCTTGCTGGGGTGCAGGCACAGTGCAGCTCTGGCTTTGGGACCCAATGCAGCCCAACATCTGCATGTGTGACTATGGAACAGGTTGCATCAGTATAAAAGTCTTTCTATATTTCCATATTTCTTCGCCTTTAGTTAATGAAGTTCTCCCTTGAATGTCTGACTACAGCAAGATAATCTCTAGTCTGTAAAGATTAACCCCATTAATACCAATTAACACATAACAAAGAAGGCTTTAAATGTTTTACAGCAGCAGGCTAAGGAGGATGGTATAGAAAAGGATTAGAGGGGATCACCTGTATCTTTAGTGTATGATATCTCATTAAATAATTTATAATAACTGTCAAACATTTTATATTGAAGAAGTTGTAAAAGTTTAAGCAGTAGGATCCATTAACTGCAGTGGAGAAGGGAAATTTCTCTCATACTGTTTAATACGTGGGAAAAGAGGAAATAGACAAGTAGGGCTGAGGTCCTAAGGAAAGTAAAAACTCAAAGATAGTACCTCCAGCATGTGGAGATGCTAGTCACTCTCCCACTACTGTGAAAGACAGCAATAACAAGTTATATCTTCTGTTTACAGTAAAGGAAAGCAATTCGGGACCACATTCAGGCAGCAGCTGCGGGCAGGCACTGCATTCAGCCATTATTTCAAGTGTTTTGCATGCACCCTCATCTTCCACTGATAACACTGTCACACAAGTGCCATACCAGCTCCGTGCTGGGTCAGACTGTCCTACAATAAACATGCTTGTAATGCAGTTAGTCTTATGACTGGAGTACAGCTATCGATGGCTACAGGCTGTTCAGAAGGGACAGGCAAGGAAGGAGGGGCAGAGGCATTGCCCTCTTTATCAAGAAATGGATGACTGATAAGAGCTGTCTCTGAAGAATAGCTATGAGCAGGTAGAAAACTTATGGGTAAGAGTTAGAGACTGAAGCAACAAAGGGAACCTTGTGGTTGGTGGCTACTACAGGCCACCTGATCAAGGGGAGCATACTGACGAATTCTTCTTACTCCAGCTACAGGAGGCATGGTGCTCGCAGGCTCTTGTCCTGCTGGGGGACTGCCCCGACATCTGCTGGAAAAGTAGCACAGAGAGCTGTAGGCAATCCAGGAGACTCCTGGAGTGCATTGAGGACAACTTCTTATGCCAGGCAGTAAACAGCCCTACCAAAGGGGATGTGATACTGGACCTGTTAGTCACCAATGCAAGGAAGCTAATCGGTGATGTCAAAACTGGAGGTAGCATGGGCTGCAGTGATCATGCACTGGTGGAGTTCACAGACCTGAGGGATATGGGTCAGACAAAGAGTAAAGTCAGGACCCTGAATTTTAGGAAAGCAAAATTCCATCTGTTCAAGGAGTTAGTCAATAAGACCCCTTGGGAAACTGCCCTCAGGGACAAGGGAACAGAAAAGAGCTGGCAGATCTTTAAGGACACTTTCCATAGAGCACAAGAGCTCTCCATCCCCAGACACAAGAAATCAGGCAAGGAAGGCAAGAGGCCGGCATGGCCGAGTCGAGACCTGCTGGTCAAATTAAAGGGCAAGACGGAAATGCACAGGCAGTGGAAGCAGAGACCGGTGTCCTGGGAAGAGCATAGGGACGCTCCCTGGATTTGTAGGGATGGAGTCAGGAAGACCAAGGCACAGATAGATTTGAAAGTGGCAAGGGATGCAAAGAATAATAAGAAGGGCTTCTACAGGCATGTCAGCCAGAAAAGGAAGGTCAAAGAGAGCATATCCCGCCGATGAACACAGAGAGCAAATAATAACGGAAGAGAAGGCTGAGGTACTCAACAACTTCTTTGCCTCAGTCCTCTCTGGCAACCTCTCTTCCCACACCTCTCGAGCACATGGACCTCGAGGCAAAGACTGGGGCAGCAAAGTCACTCCCACTGTAAAGAGAAGATCGGGTTGGTGACCGCATGAGGAACCTGAACATACAGAAGTCTATGGGACCTGACAAGATGCATCCCAGGGTCCTGAGGGAATTGGCTCATGTAGCTGCCAAGCCACTCTCCATGATGTTTAAAATGTCATGGCAGTCAGCTGAAGTCCCTGGTGACAGGAGAAAAGGAAAAATTGCACTCTTTTTTAAAAAGGGTAGAAAGGAGGACCCTGGGAACTACCGACCTCTCAGCCTCACCTCTGTGCCTAGGAAGATCATGGAACAGATACTCCCAGAAGTTCTACTAAGGCACATAGAGGACAGAGAGGTGCTTTGAGACAGTCAGCATGGCTTCACCAAGGGCAAGTCCTGCCTGACCAACCTTGTGGTCTTCTAAGATGGACTGACTACATCAGTGGACAAGGGCAGAGCTACAGATGTCATCTATCTGGACTTCTATAAGGCCTTTGACACGGTCCCTCACAACATCCTCTCTAAATTGGAGAGATGTGCATTTGATGAGTGGACTGATCAGTAAGCGAGGAATTGATTGGATGGTTGCAACCAGAAGGTAGTGATCAATGTCTTAAGGTCCAGATGGAGATCCCTGACAAGTGGTGTCCCTCAGGGGTCTGTACTGGGACAAATACTATTTAATATCTTCATCAGTGACATAGACAGCGAGATCGAGTACACTCTCAGGAAGTTTGCAGATGACACTAAGCCAAGTGGTGCAGTTGACATGCCTGAGGGACGGGATGCCATCCAGAGGGACCTGGACAAGCTCAAAAAGTGGGCCCCTGTGAACCTCATGAGGTTCAACAAGACCTAGTGCAGGGTCCTGCACATGGGTAAGGGCAACCTCTGGTATCAGTACAGGCTGGGGGATGAAGGGATTGAAAGAAGCCCTGAGGAGAAGGACTTGGGGGTACTGGCTAACAAGAAGCTCAACATGACCCAGCAGTGTGTGCTCGCAGCCCAGAAAGCCATCCGTAACCTGGGCTGCATCACAAAAAGCATGGCCAGCAGGTTGAGGGAGGTGATTCTGCCCTTCTACTCTGCTCTGGGGAGACCTCACCTGGAGTATCTGCATCCAGCTCTGGAGCCCTCAGCACAGGAAACACACGGACCTGTTGGAGCGGGTTCAGAGGAGGGGCACAAACGTGATCAGATGGATGGAACACCTCTCCTACAAGGACAGGATGAGAGAGTTGGGGTTGTTCAGCCTGGAGAAGAGAAGGCACTGGGAAGACCTTATAGCAGCCTCCCAGTACTTAAAAGGGGGTTATAGGAAACATGGGGACAAACTTTCTAGCAAGGCCTGTTATGACAGGACAAGGGGTAACAGCTTTAAACTAGAAGAGGGTAGATTTAGGCTAGCTATACGGAAGAAATTCTTGACTATGAATGTGGTGAAACAGTGGAACAAGTTGCCCAGAGATGTAACAGATGACACAACCCTGGAAACATTCAAAGTTAAGTTGGACAGGGCTCTGAGCTAGTTTAAGGGGGCTCATTGCAAGGGGCTTTGTCTAGATGACCTTTAAAGGTCCCTTCCAACCCAAACTATTCTAAGATTCTATTTTATTCTATGAATAGGAGAATAAGTCATCCTGATACAACTTTGTAGACATCATACGAAAGAATTTGCCTAGAAAGCCGCACTTCTGATCGAAGGAGTTCGTACTGCAATATACATTTGTTTCCTTGATTATGGAAGAAAAAAAAAATCAAACCATAAACAAACAAAACACACTTTAAAGCATTCCTAGTTCAATGGAGAATTATCTTTTTTCTGACTACGGATAATGACTATACTGGCTCAATTTCTTCTTTGCATTTATCCCTAATTCTGCTGAAGAAAATCCCTGACCAATGCCAGTTAATTAATAAAATTTTCAGAATTAGATCTTGAAGTGTGTTATATTTCTCATTTAAACATGTAAATTTGCAAATAAAATTAGGATTTTATTTTCAAATTCAATTCATTACATTCTTCCTGGTGCTCAAATCAGTTCTTTCAAACTTTTACTTATCTGAGAATAGGGTCCTCCTGTGCTAGGGATCTCTACAACAATAATAGGGAAGAACCCCTGTCCTGAGGCATTTACAAAGGACATCAAAAAAGCAGATCTTAAAAAGAAATATTATTATCCTGCACTTAAAGAATGAATTTATGACCTAGAAAATTTCTTATCTTTTTTTTTCCAAACAGTGCCATAACTGTTTCCCTCTCCCCTTTCTTATAGGTATGCTTGAACGCTCATAGGAAAATAATTTTACTGGACATGTTGACATCAGAATTTATTTTATAAACAACCACTGAATTACTAGTTTGTTTGGGGATTTTTTCCGCTTTCAGACACAGAAGTCAGAAATATTTGAATGGATCAATGAATATTGAAGTCCCTGGGAAATATATTTAATATTTCTAGTGCAGACATAAACTGTAAAAGGAATTTTCTTCCTCTGTACAAGACACTACCTTTAAAAGGCATGGAAAAAGTAGATCCTTGCATATTTAATAACAGCCAATTAATCTCCAGTCAAATGCTCTGTTCTGTTCTTCTGCTTTGCTACCCTCCCCTTCTGCTGGTATTTTATTCTTGTTTGAGAATATAATCGGCATAGAAGTTGACACTCTGGGGAGTTTATGTAAGGAAATGCTAGTTATTGCATTTCAGTAACCATATTCATTTTACAGAGCTACCTATATAAATACAGCAAGCTATATAAAGTCAGCTTTGCTGAACTGACACTGCTGCTGCCGCATATTGCCTCAGAGCCCTCCTGCTCCCCCACATCTTTCCTGCTTGTTGCTTGGTAACCAGAAGGATTTTGTAAGCCAGCCTAAAACTGGTTTCAGGTTTGGGTATGAACTACTGTAATTTGTTAACTAGCAAATACAGAAATCAGCATTTATTAGCTGATGGCAAAATTCTGCCTTGAGGGTGTGTGTATGTGTGTACATGTTGTCCATGGAAGCAGAATCTTTTTGTCAGAACAGAGCCATGGTACCTTTTTTGTATATTCCACAGGGATATCAAGTGTAGCCATCTGCTAAAGAATGGCGTTATCTGCTATCTGAACATTGTGTACCTTCTCAGAATTTCAAGAGTCCATTATGAACAATGCGCTATTCAATAGCTGATATGTCAAACATGCTTTAAAACTTCAGATGCAGTAACAGAACACAGATAAGTACATATGTTTGTGTATATCATACTTCATTTAAGAAAACCTCCAAGTATTGTGAGAATACAGAAATAATGCATGTCTATGTAATTTTTCACTTCAGGAAGGATTCAGTCGCACCTTTGAGAAAAGAAAATGATAAAATATGTACACATGTTTAAGGACATCAATTTCCCACAACGAATTTGGTCACGGCATATTTTTCCCTTCATGTTACAGCCTCAAAGTTCATTAATCTCTCTGCCACCCGTTCTATAGTTACAGAAAGGGATATTTTACACCAATTCAATTGCTCAATTGGAGAAGATACACAGGCATCATGTTCATCACCCTCTCCTTCCTTTCCACAGAAGTACTCTCTTCAAAACTACCTTCTGACTTTCCTACTACAGCACTTGCCATTGAACTTTCAAATTCACAAATTCTGAGAGCCTGGAGATCCTTGTCTCTGTCCCAGTCTTCCACACTCTACTTTAGGTATTTCCTTAACAAGATGCATTTTCCAAAAGACTTGTAGCCCAAAGTTACCTGCTTGCTCTCTCCCAGAGAAACATTAGCAAATCATATGATGGTGCAAATTAGACAGCTGCCTGCAAATCACAGAATTTAAGAGGTGTGCTAACATAACATTGCTCACTTAGTCACCTGGCTTTCATTACATCCCGTCTCTTCATCACTAAATCATCACATCTCTTTATAAGAAATTCCCTTTGACTCCATTAGACTTTGTTCTCTGCTCGCTGAGACGACCAGCAGTGACAGAATCCTTCCAATCCACAAACACGGACTCAACACGTGGCACAATCAGGAACCAGGCAAAAAATGGAATATGATGCTCCATCTAAGTCCTCTATATTGTTTGTACCATGTAAATAGTAATGATGTCAAACAATATGTAAGTGCTATGTGAGTCCCGGGTTCAAGATTAAATGTTTGCCTCCTAGCTGTTGAAGATACTATAACCAGCTAAAATAACATTCCTGTACAACAGACAACAGCAAACATTTTCAAACCCCAAAACTCTGATCACACATGATTTAGCAGAAGA